>Ga0302119_10001305_pt1 | contig 11269 bp, 10 predicted proteins | sample AG5_Tmax_MG_FD_203114 | JGI IMG/M metagenome (GOLD analysis project Ga0302119, IMG submission 203114) | Marine microbial communities from Western Arctic Ocean, Canada - AG5_Tmax | ecosystem: Environmental > Aquatic > Marine > Oceanic | place: Canada: Western Arctic Ocean | collected 2017-10-01
AGATGACATCTAAGAGCAGATTCGATAGAATTAGAAGTATAAGGTTTCTCTACTTCAGATACTGCTTCTGAAAAAGATGTATTCTTAATTCTAGTAATCAATTCGTCCAAGTCTCTTGATTCTGCAAGTGTCTGAAAATCAGACCTCGTGAGTAATTTACCTCTTTTACTATATGCTTTAACAGAAGCAAATACATTCTTAGAACCGCCCATTTCGTTCAAACTTCAATAAACAACTGATTTTAATGTTTGGCGTTCTATTTTTAGGAATAGATTCTATGTAATGCCGTCTAAAAATTTTATTACATTCTCTCTGTCTTTTTTTGAGAATTTAGTAAATGCTGTAAGAACTTCTTTCTGAATAATCAAGGACTCATCTCCAATTTCTTTCAATTTTGAGAGATCAAATGGAAGTAATTCCTTAATTTTATTATTACAAAAAGCCTTAACATATTTTTGAAAAATTGAATATGTAAAATTGGGACTTGTCTGTAAAAGAACTAATAGATTTTTTTCATATTCCTTTTCAGATGATTCAGATATTGAAAAAAACTGTTTCAATAACACTTCCCTGCTTTCTTCCTCACTAATTGATAGTGCTATCAGAAGACCTTTTTTAGTCAAATGATAGTAAGGGATTCCAAGTTCTTGAAGGGCTTTTGGACCTCTTTTCATTGGTAATCTTCCATGCTCCTTGGCAATTTTCATTGGAATTAAAATTTCATCCAGATCGCGAAAAATCCCTGAATAGATATTTTTCCATGCTACACCATGCTTTTTTGCTATTCTTTGAGAAATTCCTGTTCTTGTTTTTTCAACAGAATTGACGTTACTGGCAAGGATTGTGATGATTGCTCTTTGTCTATTTGCTTCTCCTGTTAAACCACTACCTTTAGTTTTGAATGTATCAAAAATTGCTAGTTTTGTATTTGATTTCCCCATTGTTTAGTCACTCTCAATTAACATGATTTTCATATTTTATGTTACTATCTGAATCTAATGAAATATAATTATTTACTTTTTTAATGGTTTTGAATCATTAACGCTTTAATACATTACAATTTCGAGAAAATTAATGAATTCTACGAACTACAAGTATGCTCTATTACTTGTAGCCGCAGTATCTATCACAGCAGCAGGTGCAATGTCACAAGCATATGCACAAAGTGTTGAAGATGGAATGGACGGATACGTCAATGGTACCAGTGGAATATACACTGGTAATCCAAGCGAATGTTGGTACGATAGTGATGGCGCAGGCGCCATGATGCCTTGTCTTATAGACACAGGTGATACAGCATGGATGCTCACAGCAACATCATTAGTACTCTTCATGTCACCAGGAGTCGGTTTCTTTTATGGCGGTTTAGCCAGATCAAAGAACATCGTCAATGTACTTGGTATGACCCTCATTGTGATGGGTCTTATGTCAGTACAATGGGTGTTATGGGGATACTCGCTAGCATTTGGAGGTATTGATAATGACGCAAACATGTTCATGGGTAATCTAGACTATGTTGGTTTCAACATGGTATCAGCTTGGGCTCCTCTTGGTGAGGTAGGTCCATGTGCCGATACTTGGTCTGCAGCTTACCAAATGAATGCGATGAAGGACGGAGACTATTGTAGTCAAGGTTGGCCTGGTACTGTACCACACCAACTATTTGCAATGTTCCAAGCAACCTTCGCAGTTATTACACCAGTTCTAATAATTGGTGGTTTGATTGACAGAATCAAATTCAGTGCATTAATGGTATTCGTACTCTTATGGGGTACCTTCGTTTATGATCCAATAGCACATTGGGTCTGGGGAGGAGGCTACATAGGAGGAGGTGCAATTGACCTTAATCCAGATCTATCACCATCGTACGCACTTGACTTTGCGGGTGGTACTGTAGTACACATTTCTTCAGGATTTGCAGCGTTGGCTGGAGCCTTAGTCCTTGGTAGACGACTTGGATATGGCAAAGTGCCAATGGAACCACACAATATCCCATTAGTAGTCCTGGGAGCAGGAATACTCTGGTTTGGATGGTTTGGTTTCAATGCAGGAAGTGAAGTAATGGTAGACGGCATTACCGTAAGCGCATGGACTGTTACAAATACAGCAACTGGTATGGCAGTAATAACTTGGGTGCTCATGTCTTGGGCACATACAGGAAAACCAAGTATTGTTGGTGCCGCAACAGGTGCAGTAGCAGGATTGGTAGCAATCACCCCAGCTTCAGGTTGGGTAGGTCCAATGGCCGCAATTATAATCGGTATTGCAGCTGGTACAATTTGTTATGCTTCGATAGCATTCAAAAACGCACGTAAATGGGATGACGCATTAGATGTATGGGGAGTACACGGAATGGGTGGTCTTACTGGTGCAGTTTTGACTGGTACGTTAGCTAGTCCACATGTATGGGATACTGGAGACGGTATTGGTGCATGGACTGGTACAGCAGAAGGAATGGAACAGCAAGCAATCAGCATCATCGGTGCTGCAATATCAATAGGTTATGCCTTTGGTGTTACTATTATAATCCTTAAGGTAATGGATGCCGTTTGGCCTGGCGGAATCAGAGTCACTCCAAAAGAAGAGGAGATTGGTCTCGATTTGGCACAGCATGGCGAAAGAGCATACGTAAACGAATAGGAAAAATCCTTTTCTTTTCTTTTTATTTAGATTTCTTTAAGCCAAAGGCTATACACAATTTTTAGCATTTTGTAATCAAATCAACTTAATTTTTTTGAAAACACAAATGAATTTAGATTTGATTAAATAATCAAAACCATGTTAATTTCTACAACTGAACTAAATACAATTTTACATGATCCAAATATTATTTTAGTTGATACTCGTTCCTTCAAAGAATATTCTCAAGATCATATTCCAGGTGCTGTTCATTTAGATTTATTTGCATTTCATTGGATTGATACAACCAAAGAAGGAATTGAAAATTTCAATAACCAAACACGTAATCTTATTTCGTTTCTTGGGATAACACCTGAGAAAAAAGTCATCTTTTATGATTCTGTTTCTGGAATGCTGGCAGCAAGAGGGGTTTGGATATTGATGTACTTTTCACATCAAAATGTCTTACTTTTAGATGGAGGAATTACAAAATGGCAAAAAGAAAATCATCCACTTGAAACACAACCAAACGGTTTCAAGCCATCTAAATTTTCAGGAAAAATTAATCCCGATATTATTTCTGGATTTGAATACATTAGAGATAATTTAGAAAATATGACAATTCTTGATGCTCGTTCTACTGGTGAATATAATGGAAGTATAATTCGTGCTGCTCAGTCTGGACATATACCAAATTCAATCAATATTGATTGGAATCAAAATCTCCAAGATGATGGGACTTTCAAAAATGATGAGGAATTATCAAAAATGTATAATTTTCCAAAAGATTCTGAAATCACTACGTATTGTCAGGGAGCATATAGAGCTGCTAATACCTTTCTTGTTTTGAAAAAACTTGGATTTACAAATGTTAAGGTTTACTTGGGCTCTTGGGGGGAATGGGGAAACAAACTAGAACTTCCAGTTGAAAATTAACATTACAGTAAAATGTATGACTAAATGATTTTTTAATACATGAATTATCTTGAAAATTAATTTTTTTCCAAACAAATTTTTTAAGATATGGGGAAAAATTAAGAGCTAAGTGACAGAGCAAAAACAATTCCAAATCCTAACATTACAACTGCAGGAATTATAGTTATGATGGACTCTTTTGACATAATTTGATTCATTTATTCTTGGTATTAATTGTTAATGTTAACTATAAAATATGGAATTTTAAAATTTTCAAAAACTCTACTATTTTTTAGTCTTCCAAGAGTATGTATTGTAAACTCTTTCTGGAACTAATTGTTTGAATGGTTGAGCACCACCATCATACCACTTTGTAAAGAATTCGTATAGGTGAAGTCTTAGAGACTGGATATACACAATCAAACCCTCAATCATCATAATTCCAATTTGTCCTCCGATAATGAGTACCATTGCCATTGGTGAACTAAGTCCACCTAATGATTCAAAGGCCTGATTAACTGTGAGTAAAAGTGCTGCATGTACAAGAAGCATAATTCCTATTCGAGCATAACTAATTGTGTGCGCTAAACATTCGATAGTTTTTCCAAGGAATACCTCCATGATGACACTTACCATGTCTCCGCCATCTTCAGGATGATGTTTGTTATGCTTTATTCCGCCAATAATCATTAGTACAATTGATACAAGTATGATAATTACTGAAACTCTAACAACTAACCATACAACTGCCCAATCTCCAACAAGTACAGTAACCCAAGGCACTGCTTCTGCATGAACCATTGAATACATGTTCATTACATCATATCCAGAACCTATTGCTCCCATCATTACTCCAAATACTCCTAACCACATGAACAAATTTGGAATAGCTTCAAAGAACAATGTGTTCTTTTCACCTTTTTTCCAGTAGCCCCAAATTCGTAATCCGAAAGCCCATGCTAGATGGATAACTCCTATGAATATTGACACTTTAAGAATCATAATTACTTGATCAAATGTTAATTCAGCAACACTGATAGATCCAATCAACCATGATACTGGATGAAGCAGTCCGCCTTCATGTAATAATACTTCAAAGCCTGCCAAATGTTCTAAATGGAAACCAAATGCTTCTCCCTGAAAAATACCTGCAAGCGCACCAGCTCCCCCAGACATTGCAAGTAGCATTCCCCATCTTGATAATGATCCTTGTCCTTTGAATTTGAATAACAACCCTAATCCCATTAATAATAATCCGTGACCTAAATCTGCAAACATTAATCCATAAAATATAGGCCACATTAGTGCAATCATCCATGTAGGATCAAATTCACCTCGTTTAGGAATTCCTTGACTACTTGTAATTACTTCGTATGTTTTAACCCATCTTGGATTATCTAAATAAACCGGTAAATTAGCAACTGTTTCTTCATCTTTAATTTCTTCAGTTATTGATGTCCACTCATTTGTGACTTCTTTGAATTTTTTCTCCATCTTCTTTGGAATATATCCCTGTATTACTGCAAAGTTTTTGGTACCTCCTGGTTTACGTAGTGTTTCAAGTACTTCTTTTGCTACAAATGCATTTTCATGAATAGCAAGAATTTCACCACGTATTTTTTTTGTAATTGATGCTAATTCTTTTAAACTGGCTTTTTGTTTTTCTGAAAATTCTTTAATTTTTGTTTCTGCTAAAGAGTATGCTTCATTAGGAATTTGGGGAAATTCTTTAGGAATACTAAATGGATTGGCATTAACTGCTCTCATTACTTTTAGAATTTTATCAGAATCATCAATTCCAGAAATTATAATTATTGCTGATTTCTCTTTAGATTCTAATTTATATTTGAAAATTGGAATTCCTTCTAACGTTCGTTCAATCTCTCCATAATCTGAAGAATTTATGACAAAAAGATTAGTATAAAAATAATTCATTGCTCCAAAACCACTCAAATCAATTTTTAGATTATTTGCAACTTGAAGTGTTTCTTTTAATGATTTAAATTCCTCTAAAGAATGATTAATTTTTGAATTCTCTTCTAGTAATTTTGCTGCATCTGTAATACTTTGTGGGGTTTCTTCTAATTCGGTAATCATATTTTCAATTTCGTCAACATCATACTTTTTCTTTTTAAAGACAGTTCCTTTGAAAAGAATCTCCATGATTCCTACTCGAATAGGAATATTCAATCCTTTTATGATATCTTCAATGAATTGGTATGTTTTTTGAATACGTAAAAGAAGATCATCAATTTCTGGTGTAATTGTTTCATTTTCCATCTCCATTTTATGAAACCACTCAAATTCAGTTAAACGTGAGATTGCTTTTGGAGACTCAATTCTTGGGAGAATTACACTGCCCATTAAGAGTTCAGCAACAGTCACAATTGAATCGGCAATAATTACATATTAATATCATTCTAAGTTCGCAATCAACTGTTTCAAAAATTATTTCATTCTCGTCAAAACATTAAAATTCATTATTCAAAGTCATCGAACTATTGACAACAAATTCGCAATTAGAACAAGCAATTGACAAAATTTTAAACAAAACTCAAAATGATATTTTGTCTGAAATTCAATCTGCATTAACTGATTCACAACAAAATCTTGAAGATTCTATTCCTAAATTGGAGAGTGAATTTGATAAAATTATCTCAGATGGTAAAAAAGAGGCTGAAAAAATTGAGAGACAGATCGTTGGTGGTGCCGATATTGAGGCTAGAAATAAACAATTAATTGCATTAGAAGAATCTGTTAACAAAGTTTTCACAAAAGCACTTGAACAAATTGAAAATGCCGATCGCAGCGGTGATTATTCAAATTTAATTAAAACTCTCTTAACTGAATCAACTCAAGTTTTAGGAACTTCAGATATTACAGTTCTTACAAATACTAAAGATAAAGATGTAGTACAATCAGTACTATCTCAATTCCCTGGTTCTAAATTATCTTCTGAAACAATTAATTGTCTAGGTGGAATTATTGCAAAATCAAAAGATGGAGCAATGACATTTGATAATACAATTAATGCAAGAATTAATCGTTTAAAGCCTTTAATTAGGAAAGGAATTGCTGTTAAATTCGGAGTAGTAGAATAAGATGGCAGCAAAAGGTAGAATTGTTTGGGTAAGTGGCCCTGCAGTAAGAGCAGATGGAATGTCTGAAGCTAAAATGTATGAAACTGTAACTGTTGGCAACTCAAAATTAGTAGGTGAAGTAATTAGATTAACTGGCGATGTAGCATTTATTCAAGTTTATGAATCAACAAGTGGATTAAAACCAGGTGAACCTGTAATTGGTACTGGAAACCCACTTAGTGTATTATTAGGTCCCGGAATTATTGGACAACTCTATGATGGAATTCAAAGACCTCTAAGAGAATTATCAAAAGCTTCTGGCTCATTTATTGGAAGAGGAATTACAACAACTCCTGTTGATATGACTAAAAAATGGCACTTTGTTCCAACAGTAAGTAATGGCGATGAAGTTTCAGCAGGAAATGTTATTGGAACTGTACAAGAAACTGATCTTATCGACCACTCTATTATGGTTCCACCAGAGCACAAAGGTGGAATAATTTCAAACCTTGTTTCTGAAGGAGATTATGATTTAGAGACTGTCTTGGCAACAACTGAAAAAGATGGTCAAAATATTGAATTAAAAATGTATCACAAGTGGCCTGTAAGAAAGCCACGTCCATACAAGAAGAGGTATGATCCAACCGTTCCACTATTAACCGGACAACGTGTAATTGACACATTCTTCCCAATTGCAAAAGGAGGAACTGGTTCAATTCCTGGTGCATTTGGAACAGGAAAGACTGTAACATTACACCAAATTGCAAAATGGGCTAATTCTCAAGTTGTAGTCTACATTGGTTGTGGTGAAAGAGGAAATGAGATGACTGAAGTTCTTGTTGAATTCCCACACCTCAAAGACCCACGTAGTGGAAAACCATTAATGGATAGAACAGTTCTTGTTGCAAATACTAGTAACATGCCAGTAGCAGCAAGAGAAGCAAGTATCTACACAGGTGTAACAATTGCAGAATATTATAGAGATATGGGTAAAGATGTTGTATTAGTAGCCGATTCTACAAGTAGATGGGCAGAAGCACTCAGAGAAATGAGTGGTAGATTAGAAGAGATGCCTGCAGAAGAAGGTTATCCATCATATCTTGCATCAAGATTAGCAGAATTTTATGAGAGAGCAGGAAGAGTTAGAGCAACTGGTAGTCCAGACCGTGATGGCTCTGTAACCTTAATCGGTGCTGTATCTCCATCAGGTGGTGACTTTACAGAACCAGTAACAACACACACAATGAGATTTATCAAAACTTTCTGGGCTTTAGATGCAAAACTAGCATACTCCAGACACTATCCATCAATTAATTGGATGAACAGTTACTCTGGTTATCTTGCAGACATTGCTAAATGGTGGGGAGAAAATATCAGTGAAGATTGGTTTGATCTTCGAAGTGAAGTTTATGGAGTTTTACAAAGAGAAGATACACTAAAAGAAATTGTTAGACTCTTAGGACCTGAAGCATTACCTGACGAAGAAAAATTAATTCTTGAGGTTGCAAGAATGATTAAGATTGGTCTTTTACAACAAAATTCATTTGATGATGTTGATACTTTTTGCAGTCCAGAAAAACAATTCAAACTAATGAAATTACTAGTTGACTTTTACAAGCAAGGACAACAAGCAATCAAAGAAGGCGCATCATTAAATGATATACGTGAAATGTCTAGTATTACTTCTATTCTTAAAGCAAGAATGAATGTCAAAGATGATGAGATGTCAAAACTTGATCAACTTGATGCTGACATGCAAGCAGAATTCAAATCAATTACAGGAGTGAAAGTATCAAATTGACAACTAAAGGCGGAGTTCAATACAGTAAGATTGCAGAAATTAAAGGTCCTCTAGTAGTTGTTGATGATGTTGACAATGCAGCATTTGATGAATTAGTTGAAATTCAAACTACTGACGGTGAAAGAAGATTGGGAAAAGTTCTTGAAGTTGGAAACGGTAAAGCAATCGTCCAAGTCTTTGAAGGAACAACTGGATTATCAATTGCAGGAACGAATGCAAAATTTGTTGGCAAAGTTATGGAAATGCCAGTTTCAAAAGAGGTACTTGGTAGAGTCTTTGATGGATTAGGTAGACCAAAAGATGGACTTCCAGATCCAATTGCTGATAAATTTATTGATATTAATGGTGAACCAATGAATCCAGAACAACGTGAATATCCAAAAGATTTCATTCAAACTGGTGTATCTGTAATTGATGGAATGATGACTCTAGTAAGAGGACAAAAACTTCCAATCTTTTCAGGTTCTGGTATGTCTCACAATCTCTTAGCAGCACAAATTGCAAGACAAGCAAGTGTAGTTGGAACAACTGATGACTTTGCTGTGGTCTTTGCAGCAATTGGTGTGCAATATAGTGAAGCAGAATATTTCAGACGAAGTCTTGAAGAATCTGGTGCACTAAAGAGAAGTGTTCTATTTCTAAATACAGCAGATGATCCTGCAATTGAAAGAATAATTACACCCCGTGTGGCTTTAACTGTCGCTGAATATTTGGCATTTGAATTAGGAATGCATGTTTTGGTAATTCTTACAGATATGACAAATTATGCTGAAGCACTAAGAGAAATTAGTGCAGCAAGAGAAGAAGTTCCTGGAAGAAAAGGCTATCCTGGATATCTTTACACTGACCTCTCAACAATATATGAAAGAGCAGGAAAACTAAACGGAAGAAAAGGTAGTGTTACACAAGTTCCAATCTTGTCAATGCCATCCGATGATATTACTCACCCAATTCCTGATCTTACTGGTTACATTACAGAAGGACAAATTGTACTTGGTAGAGACTTGTTCAGACAAGGAGTTTATCCTCCAGTCAATATCTTGATGAGTCTTAGTAGATTAATGAAAGACGGTATTGGCGAAGGAAGTACAAGAGCAGATCATAGTGAAATTTCTAATCAAGTTTATGATGCATATTCTAGAGCACAAGAAGTCAGAGCACTTGCAGGTATTGTAGGGAAAGCAGGATTAACTGATATTGATTTGAAATACATGGATGTTGGTGATGTCTTTGAAAATGAATTCCTTAAACAGGCAACCGATGAGAATAGAACTATTGAAGAAACACTTGGAGTATTATGGAAGATTGTTTCAAAATTACCAAAGAATGAAATTACTAAAATCAAAGATAAATACGTAGAACAATATTATCAGGGAGAGTAGCAGAATGTCATTTGGACAAAATGTTGCTGCCACAAAAATTGAACTTTTCAAATATAAAAAATCAACTCAAGTTGCTACAATGGTACAAGGAATTTTAGATGATAAACGTAAAGTTCTCTTAAAAAATATTGAAGAAATGATTGATGAAGCTTCTAAAGCAAGAGGTGGAATTTGGGATCCTTTACAAGATATCTACAAATCAGTCAATGAGGCATATTTAGCATTAGGAACTGCTACTGTAGATTCTGTAGCCGCATCAACTCCTCCTGTAATGGAAGTAGAAGTTAATGTACGTAGAGTTGTTGATGTAAAGATCCCTGCACTTTCTGTTACTGAAAAAGATACAAAATCAATGCCTTACGGATTTGCAGATACAAATTCCTCAATTGATAGAGCAGCAAAACAAATCAAAGAATTACTTCCAAAAATTTGTAAAGCAGCAGAATATGAAAATTCCATTTTTAGTCTTGCAAAAGCATTAGAAAAGACACAAAAATTACTAAACGCACTTGAAAATGTAATTATTCCTCAATATCAACAAAAAATTAGATTCATTGTTGCAACTCTTGAGGAACGAGAAAGAGAAGAATTCGCAAAGTTAAAAAAAGTCAAAGCAAAGATGGAAAGTAGATAATATTATGTCAAAAGAAGAAATAAAAAAATTAGTTGAAAATTCAAAAAAAGAATTAGATGCAGATCATGAAAATTCTAAAAAGTCTATTCAAGATGAATTAGCCTCTATAAAGAAAAAAACTTTAGATCAAATCTAAAGTTCTAGTATCTTTAAAGAAAAAAACTTTTTGTTCAAATTTTATCATCATGATTTAAATAAGGAATTAATTCGAAAATTGAATATGAAACCGATAGTTTTACTGTTATCATTTGCTGCTGTTGCATTAGTAGCCGCAGGTCTTACTGACGTTGCATTTGCTGAAGAAGAAGTTGCAACTGGCGGTATGAGTGATGGCTCCAAATTAATTGGTGCTGGTATAGCATTTGGTGTTGCAGCAGGTGGTGCAGGTGTTGGTTTAGGCCAAGTAGGTGCAGCCGGTCTTGCAGTTATCAGTGAAAATCCAGCTTTACAATCAAAGGTATTCATCTTCGTAGGTATGGTTGAATCAATCGCTATCTATGGTATAGTAATGATGTTTATCATCCTAGGACAATAGTTCTAACAAATTTTTTAATTTTTAAATTTCTTTTTTAATTATATTTTAGCTGATTTACATCAAGTACTCTTCCACAATATTTACACTTGAGTATCATTGCTTCTTTATCAATTACATCCATTACAGATTCAATATGTTCTGTACTGTTTGTAATGCAATCAGGATTGGAGCATTGGAATATTCTATCTATTTCATTTGGAAGTGAAAGATGACGTTTTTCAACTAATTTGTAATCCTTGATAATATTCACAGTAGATGATGGAGCAATAACTGCAAGTTTGTTTGTATCATCATCTTCCAAAA
>Ga0302119_10001306_pt1 | contig 11268 bp, 9 predicted proteins | sample AG5_Tmax_MG_FD_203114 | JGI IMG/M metagenome (GOLD analysis project Ga0302119, IMG submission 203114) | Marine microbial communities from Western Arctic Ocean, Canada - AG5_Tmax | ecosystem: Environmental > Aquatic > Marine > Oceanic | place: Canada: Western Arctic Ocean | collected 2017-10-01
TAAAAGCCCTTGTCACTTACTGAATGTGCCATTAAATTACTTCTTATGCTCTATGGGGACAAAAGTCTTGAATAGAGACACCTCCACAGCCTCCACCTTCTTCTGATATGCTGCCCAATCTTCGGCCACCAGCTTATTCACCCTGGCCACAACCTTATACAATTCTTCAATTGCATAGGACGAATAATCCAGGGCGGTTTGCGTCGGTGCTCCCTTGCTCGATTCAATATAATCTGCTGCAGTCCACAGCACATCCATAATTCTCAGGGTAATGTGATCATAACCTACGAAGTCCTCTGGTTCCAGATATAGGTTTATCAACTCTGATGTCTTCTTGGTGATCGCTTCACCAGCTTTCTCAATATCCTTTCTTACTGAATCGGCCTCTAAATTCTGAAGGTGTTTATTCACCCGTGCAACTGTCTTATTGATATCCTTCAACCTTTCAAACGAGGCAGTGGCCAGCTCTGCCTCATGCATGAGTGCCTGATGAGCGTCACCTTTCACTTTTAAGTCCGCCTCGCTCACATCTTCCCGGAGGTCTTTGGCAACCTTTATCTTAGTTGACCCTGAGTAATCCCCATAAGTGAGCACGACAGTATACGTACCTGGCATTACACTTCTTCCGCCAGGCAAATCAGCATTTTCATCCATATCACCATATTGAGGAAGCTGTATCAAATCCCTATTCATGGCCCAATAGGTACGATTAAGCCCAGTATCTGGCTTGAAAGAGTATGTTCTTATAGTGTCTCCGGCACCACTGATCACATTAACCCTGACCTTTCCTTTGTACCGTTCCTTTATCTTATCTATGGGTTGTTCCTCTTTCTTCTCTAATTCCTTGCTTTTACCCTTCCCACCTTCTTGTTCCTCTTCTTCCTGCTTCACATCCTTTAGATAGAAATAGATCATAGCAGCTCCGCTCCTATTCTGGCCTTTGTAGTGGGCATCAGCGGTGAACCGCACTCCCTGAATGGACTTGAAACTGGTTATCATGGCTTCCTGGGCCGGGAATACATGGAAGGGCTCATCCAGTAGAGAGACTCCCTGTTTTGCCAATTCTCTTAATGGTGCAATGTCATCCAATATATAGGCAGCGCGGCCAAAGGTCCCAATTATCAAGTCGCCAGTACGGGGATGTATCTTCAGATCCATAGTTGAAACGGATGGAAAATCCTTAGCCCATTTAGTCCAGCTAATTCCTCGATCTATAGAAAAATACAACCCATGCTCTGTTCCCAAAAATAAAAGCTTCGGCTCAACTGGATCCTGAACGATAGCCAAAGCATATCCATTGACCTTTGAAAAGCTGGTCAGGTTCACCCATGTGTTACCGAAGTCTGTCGTTCGTAAAACATAAGGCTTCCAGTCATTACGTCGGTAATTGTTGATCACCACATAGGCCTCACCTTCATTGACCGGGGAGGCTTCAATATGCGGAATCCATGAGCCCGTGGGCACCCCCTTTATCTTTCCAATCTTATTTGCCCATGTCTTCCCTCCATCTTTGGTCAATTGCAGATTCCCGTCATCTGTACCCACCCAAATCACCCCTGGCTTCACACTGCTGGGCGCTATGGAAATGATGGAAGTGAAGTTTTCTGCCTGGGTGGCGTCAATGGTCAAGCCTCCACTCTGCACTTGCTTCTGCTTGGTAGTATCATTTGTAGTGAGATCTGGTGAGATCACCTCCCATGAATCACCACAATTAGTACTCTTGTGCACAAACTGGCTACCAAAATAAACCGTACAGTCATCAAAAGGGTCCTGTGCCAAACCCGCATTCCAGTTGAACCTTAGTCTTAGGCTACTATCAGTAGAGACAGGTTGAATATACTGTGCCCGGCCAGTTTTCGTATCGTATTTATGTATATTCCCACCCTGATACATGGCATAACCAAAGCGACTGTCTTTTGGGTACGGCGACACATCAAATCCATCCCCAAATAAAAGCTCCTGCCAGTGACTGTTTCTAATGCCCCCACTCTGATAGATGCGACTGGGGCCCTGCCATGATCCATTGTCCTGCATCCCTCCGTATACATTGTACGGAATGTCATTGTCTATATTAATATGGTAAAACTGTCCCAGTGGTAAATTCTCGACGAACCTCCAGTTGGATCCACCGTCACGTGAAATGTTCAATCCCCCATCGTTTCCATCAATAATGTAATCCGAATTGTTTGGATCGATCCAAAAAGCGTGGTGGTCAGGATGCACACCTGCACGATAGTTAAGAATGGTCTTAAAAGTCTTTCCACCGTCAATACTCCTTGATGTATAGGTCCACAAATTGTAAATGGTGTTTTCATTGTCCGGGTCCACGTAGATATCTGCGTAATAAAATGGCCGGTTACCTACATTCTTATCAGATACTTTCTTCCACTTAAAACCAGCATCGGTAGATTTGTACAGTGCCAGCTTTTCTGATTCAATTAAGGCATAAACAATCTTCGGATTGGAAGGCGCAATTGCAAGCCCCATTCTCCCCAACTCTCCTTTGGGCAATCCATCTTTATCAGTTCGTTGCTTCCAGGTAGTTCCACCGTCAAAGGTCACATACATTCCCGACCCCTCCCCTCCAGATTTAAAGAACCATGGTTTGCGTCCATATTCCCACATGGCAGCAATAAGTTTATTCGGGTTTCCTGGATCTACCACCAAATCGGCTGCCCCTGTTTGGTCATTCACATACAGAATCTTATTCCACGACTTACCCCCATCATGAGTTTTGTAAACTCCACGCTCCTCGTTAGGGCCCCAGGCTGATCCAAGCGCAGCTACATAGACCATGTCAGGATTGTCACGATGTATGATGATCCTGTGAATGGCCTTGGTTTGTGCTAATCCCATGAACTGCCAATTCTTCCCGCCATCTAAACTCTTATATATTCCAGCCCCACTACTCTGGGAATTTCTTGGATTTCCTTCACCCGTTCCAACCCATATTACATCAGGGTTTCCCTGATCAATGGCTACCGCGCCAATAGAAATAATCGCTTCCCCATCAAAAATAGGCGTCCAACTTATTCCGCCGCTCTCTGACTTCCAAACGCCACCAGAGGCAGTCCCAATATATATGATGTCTGGATTGGATTCAACCGCATCTATAGAGGTCACACGTCCGCTCATGCCGGCCGGACCAATACTTCTGACTTTCATGGCCTTTAGCTTGCGCACATCTACTTGCTGCGCCTCAATCGGATGACAAACAACAAGACACAAGACAACACAACCGATGATGATCAAGAACCTTCTCAACTTACTCATTTCTTAGTGCTTTTATAAATACCCCCAACATTCCGCTATCCTTAACGGCCGGCTCAATTTCAAACTTACTATTTACATCTATAGCAAACAGCGACTGCATGACGAGTGACTGAATTTTGGGAACATCATCCGGACCTATTCCACCACTGAGGAAAAACGGCTTATCTCCTTCATATTTCTTCAATAATTCCCAGTCAAATTTCTTTCCCGTTCCTCCCCGCTGTGCTCCGCTGGTATCAAATAAATAATAATCGCATACCTGTTCATAATCCTGGAGACTGCTAAAATCAAATTCTTTTTCTATATGAAAAGTCTTAATGATCTTAACTTCACTCATAAGATTCCTACAATACTCAGGGCCTTCATTGCCATGCAGTTGTACATGGGTATACCCATTTTCCGCAATCTTGCCCTTCGCAAAGTCCACATCAGCATTAACAAATACTGCAACAGGCTCAATATGCTCCGGCAAACTCTGGACGACAAATTTCATCTTAAGATTACTCACATCACGCGGTGAGTCTTCATGGTGAATGAAACCCACATAGTCAGGAGCTGCCCCAGCAACCATCTGGATGTTCTCCCAGGTCTTCATGCCGCATACTTTAACCTTCATATCGCTCTAAGCTCTTTTAGTTCCTTGATAAATGCTGCGCAGGCGATATGGGGCCTGCCCGAGCGCATGAAGCGCTCACCCATCAACAACCCGTCATAACCAGATTGCTGAAGCTCATGTGCCATGACAGGGCTAGAAATACCGCTCTCAGAAATCTTCACTATATCTGTTGGGATGTCATGTAATAACTCCATAGAAACATCTATGTCAATAGTAAATGAAGTTAGATCTCGATTGTTGACACCTACAACATCAATATTGTCATTTAAGCAAGTATCCAGCTCCTGTTTGGAGCGTATTTCAAGCAGCACCTCCATACCTAGTGATCTGGCCAGCGAAGCCAGGATTTTTATCCTCTCTGGAGCAAGTACTGCAGCAATGAGTAGTATTGCATCAGCACCAATGGATTTTGATTCAATCACCTGGTATTCTTCAATGATGAAATCCTTGCGCAATATGGGACAGTAATTGAATTTTCTGGCTTCGGTAAGATCCGAGGCAAACCCGCCAAAGAAATGCTCATCTGTTAGCACTGAAAGGGCGGCTGCACCAGCCTGCATATAGCCTATTGAAATAGGCTCAACCTTAGCATATTCATTAATATAACCGACGGACGGCGACTTCCTCTTGAATTCTGCAATTACACCCGACAAGTCCTTTCGACAGATATACGATTTGAAGGAGACGGTATCAGAATCAAAATAAATGCTCTTCTCAAGCAATTTAGTCGGGTACAGTTCCTTGCACTCAGCAACCTCCCCTTTCTTGAAGGAAATTATGTCATCCAAAATTGCTCGTTGCTCCACCACTGCTGCCATTTATATCATATCTGTTGTCGCCTATAATAATTGTCACAAAAGGTCAATAATACGTATCAAATCCCAAAATGTTCCCTATTTGTGGTTTATGTTGCCAAAAGTGACGTAAGACACCGGAGTGCTGAGCCGCTCATTAGTGACTCGGTTGCCATGCCAATGCTCTCTTCCATTGCCATATCCGGGAACATACATTTAATGGCCATGCCGGCATTTGCGGCCACAACTTCATTCTGCGCTTGACTGCCATTACCTGCTAATATTTCCATGAATATTTTTCCCGCTTCTTCCACGGTTGATCCCCCATATAAATCTTGTGCTTTAGCCTGATTAAGACCCAAATTGTCGGGTGAAAGAAGTTGTTCCCCATTATTCGAAATGACCTTGAATTTGCCCGTCAACGAAATCTCATCATATCCATCTAAAGCGTGAATAATGGCATAATGTTTTTCAGAATCCTGGTAGAGGTACGCATATTTGCGAGCCAGCTCAAGATTAAAAACACCTACTACCTGATTCTTCGGAAGTGAGGGGTTCACCATAGGGCCGAGCATATTGAAAAAGGTCTTGACCCCCATTTCTTTTCTAGTCGGGGCAATATTCTTCATGGCAGGATGAAACAAAGGAGCATGAAGAAAACAGATTCCTGCTTTATCAATTTGTGATTTGAGCTTATCTGGATTATCCGTGAACTCATAACCGATATATTGAATAACATTGGACGACCCGCACGAAGATGAAACCCCATAATTGCCGTGCTTGGCAACTTTCACACCAGCCCCCGCTGTCACAAAAGAAGCCAGCGTAGATATATTGAAAGTGTCCTTGCCATCTCCGCCTGTTCCGCAAAGATCAATGGTGTCAAAATCGGAAAGGTCAACTTTTATGCAGAGTTCAAGCAGTGCATCTCTAAAGCCTGCCAACTCTTCAACAGTAATGCTGCGCATGATAAAAACTGTGAGAAATGATGCAAGCTGGCTGGCGTTATAGCGGCCTTCTGCAATGTTAACCAACAGCACTTTCGCCCGTTCACTGGTAAGGGTCTTTTGCTCAAATAAGTATTCAAGGTCTTCTTTCATACTGACTAGCCTGCAATATCATTTATCTTCCTGTGCGATGTAATCAGCCCTTTTATGAGCGCCGAACTAAACCCCTGGTGTTCCATTTCATTCAACCCCGCAATGGTACATCCCTCTGGTGTGGTAACTTTGTCTATCTCCCTCTCGGGATGTTTACCCGTGCTCAACAGCAAGGAGGTAGCTCCCCTCAACGTTTGTGCTGCAATGAACTGAGCGATGTCTGCATCAAAACCTATTTCTATTCCCCCCTGGGATGCTGCCCGAATAAAGCGCATAGCGAACGCTATACCACAGGCAGCAAGAACCGTTGCAGAAGCCATCAAATCCTCTTCAATTACAACCACCTCCCCCAAGTTTTCAAAGAGGGCGTGAACCACCTTCTCATCGGCCCGTGAGCCGACCCTTCTGGTGATACACGTCATGGATTGTTGAACGGATATTGCTGTATTTGGCATGGCCCTAAACAAGGCAATTTTGTTTCCAATTACCTCCTGAATCTCACCGGTTGAAACGCCAGACACTACTGAAACGATGATCCGCTTCTTTTGAAGCAGTTCACCACTGATTTCCTCAAGGACCCCAACTAACTGTTTGGGTTGCACAGCTATTATGATTATTTCCGCACTCCGCACTGCCGCCAGATTATCACTAGTGACCATGATTTTTAAGCCTGACAGAGCCCCGCTGTCATTAGCCTTACGCCGGGTAACGGTTAGCTGGCTATTCTTAATTGCACCGGATTGCAAAAGCCCTTCTGCTATTGACGTCCCAATATTGCCGCAACCAATGATTGTAATTTTTTGTTTGAGCATATTTCTATTCGTGTTTTAGCCAATTACTCATTAATTCTTCACCATATTCCGTAAGAATGGACTCAGGGTGGAATTGAACACCTCGAATGTCATATTCTTTGTGGGCGATTGCCATGATTTCACCATTCCCATCTACAGCCGTAATCTCAAAACCACTGTCTTCACCCAGTGAATCTATCACCCATGAGTGATATCTTCCTACCATAAATGACCTGGGCAAGCCCGTGAACAAATAGTCATCTTTCTCCACCGTTATTTCTGTTGCCACCCCGTGGTGCACCTGCTCCAAATTGGTCAATGTCCCTCCAAATACTTCTCCTATTGCCTGGTGACCGAGGCAGACGCCCAACATAGGCACTTTCTTGCACTGTTTACTGATTACCTCCTTGAGTATTCCTGCTTGCTCCGGAAGTCCAGGTCCCGGTGACAGGACCACCTTATCATATTCAGCGACTTTCTCAACACTTATCTTGTCATTTCTAAATACATCAATGTCTACCTCACCAATCTTGTCCAGTAGATGGACCAGATTATAGGTGAATGAATCGTAATTATCTAGTACAAGTAGCTTCATCATCATACATAATTGGCCCGTTCGATCGCCTCATTCAAAGCTCCCAACTTATTGTTAACCTCCTGCAATTCTTTCTCCTCATCTGAGCCTGACACAATGCCAGCACCAGCCCGGTAAGTCAAAGTATTGTTTTTGCTAAGTATAGAACGGATAATAATAGCATGGTTAAAATCACCATTAAACCCCATGAAACCAATTGCCCCCCCATAGAATCCACGTTTCCTGTTTTCATATTTGTCGATTAGCTCCATAGCTCTGTACTTAGGTGCACCCGTTAACGTGCCTGCGGGAAATGTATCTGCTACAATCTGGAATGTACTTTTACCCTCTTCTATTGCACCAGTTACCTTGGATACCATATGGATAACATGTGAGTAATATTGGATCTCTGAAAAAGTATCAACTTGAACGTTCCGTGCGTTGCGGCTAAGATCATTGCGTGCGAGGTCAACCAACATTATATGTTCGGAATTCTCCTTTGGATCTGATCTAAGCTCCTCTGCCATCTGAGCATCCCTCTGAACATCTCCCGTTCGCGGATAAGTACCAGCAATTGGGAATATTCCTGCCTGATCGTCTTTTACTACGATCTGGGCCTCAGGAGAAGACCCAAACAATTTGAAATCACCATAATCAAAATAGAACAAATAGGGTGAAGGATTTACCGCTCTAAGTGCCCGGTAAACATTGAACTCATCCCCTTTGAACTGTCTCTGAAACTCCCTAGAAAGTACCATCTGAAACACATCACCCCTCTTGCAATGCTTAATACCCTTTCTTACAATTGACCTATACTCCGCATCTGTGAAATTGCTTTGTTCACCTTCATCTGACATAAATTTATAAGATGCAAAATTCCTGTTTTCAATAAGCGCCTTTATCAGCTGGATGCCTTCATAAGAAGTATCACTCTCTAAATTGTGCTGGAAGATATAAAGCTCATTCTTAAAGTGATCAAACACGATAACATGCCGATAAATTGCATACTGCAGATCTGGAGTACTGGTGTTAGTATCCGGCGAAGCCTGATTGAATCTTATATCCTCAAAATGCTGGATTGCATCATAATTGATGTACCCAAATAGCCCGTTAGTTACAAACCTAAAAGGGGATTCCTGTACTTGGAAAGCGCTCATAAAGCGCTCAATGGCCTCAACGGTCGTTACCAAACCATCTAACGCCTGCGAATGCGATTCGCCATCTGGAAAGTGCTCCGTAATTAGATTGTCGTTTATTGAAATTGAAGCTAGCAACTCACAACAGATATAAGAATAGCTATTCTCTTTACTATGATAATCTGAACTCTCCAGCATGATGGAATTCGGGAAAGTATCCCGCAATTTCAAATAGACGCTAACTGGCGTATGCGTATCTGACAATAATTTGATATGTCTGGTTAATAAATTATACAAAGCCCTAAAAATAAAAAACCCGATTCTTCATATGGAACCGGGCGATCGCTTATATTGTGAAATACATCAAACTACTACCTCATTCCCTCAGTTAATAAAGGTGTCGGCGAACAGTATTTTTGCCACAATTTTATTGCAGAGCAAAAATAAAACTAATTTGGATATTTCTGCATCATATAAATTCCCCTAACTCAGAGGGCAACCTTTTTTGGCTTTCTACGTCTTTGTATTCAAAAGAACAATTGCATAGCGTTCTTATCTGGAAAGAGATAACAAGAGTGCTGTTATTTTGTTATTATTGTAGATGATAACCGCTAATGCTAATATGCAGAGCAGTACTACAATAGACAAGATAATAGCGGGTTGTGCCAAGCAGGACCGGAAATGCCAAAAAATGGTATACGAGATGTTTTATGGCAAGATGATGGGGGTTTGCCTACGATATACGAACAACAAGGAAGAAGCACGAGATTTATTACACGATGGGTTTATTAAAGTATTTGAGAATATCAATAAATTTAATTATTCAGGATCGTTTGAAGGATGGATACGAAGAATTATGGTCAACACAACTATTGACCACTTCCGAAAGAACAAAAATATTTTTGTAAAAGACGTAGAGGATTTTAACAACGTAGCAACAGAAGAACCTGATATAGATGTACTGAGCCAGCTAAGAACAGAGGATATAATGAAAGCAGTACAAACGCTTTCTCCCGCTTACAGAATGGTATTTAGCCTATATGTAATTGAAGGGTACTCCCACAAAGAGGTGGCAGAAGAATTAGGAATAAGCGTCGGAACGTCAAAATCAAATTTAGCGAAAGCAAAGAATAACTTAAAAAAGCTCTTTAAGGCGGTTGACACCCCAATACAAGAGAAAGTAAAATAAAGCAAGATAATAAGTGAGTGATTCAGCAACAGATAATTTTGAAGAGTTCTTAAAGGAATCTTTACAGAACTACAGTAACGACGATACTCCCAATTGGACGGAGATGGAAAACCGTTTGGACGAGGTGAATGCCGGTGCACCTCAGATGGTTGGTATTTTAAGTCGCACATCTACCAAATGGATAGCAGGCATTGTGGCAATTGTAGGAATTACTGCAATGTTAACTGGACTTCTTGTGGGCACAAAAGAAGTAACTGATGGTGATGGTAACACATCCAGTGTTTCATTTTTTGACAGGATCCGTGCGCTGACCATAGATTATGCCTTGACTGATGACGAAGTTAATAAGGATGGATTGACAGACGGCAACGGGCCGAACAGGTCTGGAGCTTCCGACGACAACCAATTGAGTTTATCTGGTGAAAATTTACTAGAGCCAGATGAATCTGATGTGGTCTTTAAGAAGCACGTTCCGCCTGTATATTCAGAGCCAAGCGGCCACAACTTTAGTATGTTGAGGGCAGCAGAAGAAAACACACCTTCTCCACAACCAGATGCCGAATTCAGTGCAGACGTTACTGAAGGCTGTATACCACTTAATGTTAATTTCAATCTTGGTTCTTCTGATATCGGGATGAAATATTTCTGGGACTTTGGAGACGGAACCTATTCTATCGATGAAAGTCCGGAACACACATACCGTGAAACAGGGACCTTCGTTGTTGAGCTAACAGTAACCTCCGTTATCAACCAAAAATTCGTGAAGATGCTGGGGGCTGAATCAATAATTGCTCATAAAGCTCCGGAAGTTGGTTTTAATTGGGACAATGATGAAAATGAAGCGGGTCATGAGGTAACCTTCATCGACCTGTCAGATAACGTGGTGAAGTGGTACTGGAATTTTGGTGACCGTTCGCCAGCATCAGAAGAACAGCACCCCACACATACGTACGTAAAGGAAGACACGTATACTGTGAGCTTAGTTGGTATAGATGCCAATGGGTGTAAAGACACATTGTATTCAACAATCAGGATAAGCGGAAAGCAGTTATCCCACAACTTTTTCGCTCCAACGGCCTTTACTCCTAACGGAGATGGAAGTAATGATGAGTTCAAAATATTAATCAATGGCCCTCAAACGCTGGAATTTGAAATGTCAATCTACAATAGGCAAGGCCTCTTGGTTTTTGAAACAAATGACATCAACCAGGCATGGGGCGGCCGCCTAAAATCAGGAGAACTTGCAGCACAAGGCCCTTACATTTGGATGGTCACTATGAAGGATGAGAAGGGCAACCACGATCAGCAAAGAGGCTTATTCACGTTGATTAAATAATCATTTTGGGGGAAATATATGATTAACTACCCTAACTCCAAGAACAAAGTATTTCACAATATTTATAAGTATTGTTCCATTTTATTTTTTAACCGACAAGTATCTGGTCAAAGCACTTGTTTAGACACTTCTAATTACATATTTTCGCCCATTGCCTGAAGCAGAATTAACTGTATCTTCGAATCAGAATTAGCAGTTTATTGATATAATAAGTTCATTTTATTACATTGATCAAAGCCTTGACCTTTAAGTTTATACGATCATTTGTGCTCTTGTTTTTGCTCACTGTTTCAGCGCGTGGACAGCAAAACAGTCTGCCTCCCACCTCCTGCACAACGGACCAGGTAAATTTAGCCCTGGAGCAATCAGACCCAGCCTATCTGCTGGCGAGGGAAAATGCAGAAATGCAGATCAATGATCTCATCGACCTGATGCAATCGTCGAAAATGGCTGATCAAA
>Ga0302119_10001307_pt1 | contig 11264 bp, 8 predicted proteins | sample AG5_Tmax_MG_FD_203114 | JGI IMG/M metagenome (GOLD analysis project Ga0302119, IMG submission 203114) | Marine microbial communities from Western Arctic Ocean, Canada - AG5_Tmax | ecosystem: Environmental > Aquatic > Marine > Oceanic | place: Canada: Western Arctic Ocean | collected 2017-10-01
GCAGCTTTGTCATAATGACCTCTGCTGCAGAAACACCAAACTCATCATGGATACCAACAGGTATGCCTCTGCCAAAATCTCTCACGGATAAAGAACCGTTGGCGTTGATATTGACTTCTACGAAATCGTTTTGCCCGGCCAGATGCTCGTCTACTGCATTGTCAACTACTTCCCAAATACAATGATGTAAACCTGAGCCGTCGTTGGGATCTCCGATATACATTCCTGGTCTTTTTCTGACCGCTTCCAAGCCTTCCAAAACTTGGATGCTATCTGCACTATATTCACCAGACATATTATCGCTCTCGTATTGAGGGTTCCTTTAGGGAACCCTCAAATTATTACATTAATCTTAGAGAGACGAGGCCTATAACACTCTCTATTTGTCGCGCCAATATCCCTATAATTTGGGGTTAATTTCGACTAAGTGATGCTTTCACTTCTTTCTTTCCTCTCGACATGATTAAACAGGTCACTTAATTCGGGCTCTCACATGCAAAAGCCCTTGGTATGCGTCACACTGAGGGGAAGAACCGCAGAAGAAATGTCCAATGATGCCCCAAAGGCAGTTAAAATGGGGGCAGACATAGTGGAGGTACGACTAGATCTCCTATGGACTACCGAAGAAAAGATACAATCACTCACGAAGTTCGAAAAAGGGGAAAAAGAGGAAGTAGAAGTAATTGTGAACCAACTGGAACTGAACTCCATAGATTTCCAGGCGGCAATCAAGATAATTTCATCAGCTGTGGAAGCACCACTTTTGATGACTTGTAGGCCTCAGAGACAGGGTGGATACTATCCGGGTAGTGAGGAAGAGAGGCTTTCGGTCCTCGAAGCAGCTATTGCAAGTAAACCCAGTTGGATTGACCTAGAAGTTGATATTGACTCTTCCAAGAGGGAAGTTTTGGTCAAACTTACGGGAAAAGATACGAAAGTCCTTGCGTCATTGCATTCATTGGATGGAGTTCCTTCAGCATCTGAGATTTCTCAGGATGTTATGGATGCACAGGAAATGGGAGATTTGGTTAAAGTCTGTTATAAGACAAACGATAGAAAGGATGCACTCAGGATTTTCGAGTCCGCATTGCATCTGAAGACTTCCGAGGCAAATTTTTCATTGATGGGACTGGGTCCAGGAGGTGACTGGGGGCGAATACACGCACCAGTACTCGGCCAGGACGTTGTCTTTGCAACAACTGAGTCTGGTTGGCATTTGGCTCAGCAGGGGAGAATAAACGCCTCAGATCTGAGAATCGCATGGGACATTCTGGAGTATTCCTAGTCATCCGTCCCTCAGGAACGGAACTTCGATCAATTCTTCGCTCTCTCTTCTACCCAAAGCAGATGAGTGATATTTCCAGTGGATGATTAGTGGGACGATTATGCATGAAAGGGGGAGTGCCCCGATTAGAATATAGGCTGCAGTCTTCGGCAGTGAGAATCTTTCCTCTACATCGATTAGGACCTCCACGCTCATGTTTCCAGAAGCTAGGTGATCCCCTTCGCGGCTATTGTCCCACCCATCTAGGACCAAGTGCAAGACTTGTTCGTCAGAGGCTCCGAATCCAGCAAATGACCATGCAGATCCGGAGGAGTCGATCGCTACTGAGAACTCTTGGTAGGACACAGATTCGTAAGCATGGGCATCCCTGAATGGGACCCAAGTAAACATGTCTCTGTACTCAACTGGGACGGAATCTAAACCTCCCTCCTCGCAAATCAAATCCCATCCTTCTTCATCACAGTAGAAATCAATGGTGTACATGTCCAAGTTCGAGTCAGTTAGGAGATAGACGTCCCCTTTCGAGTTACCATGGAAGTCAATGCAGAATGTGTATCTCATGCCCGGTTCCAGTATCATTGCGATAGTCGTTGCAGACCCATTCTCAACGTGAATACCGGGAAAACCGTCCCATGCTCCGTCGGACCATTCCGTGCTGATGTCTTTGTCTAGGGCATTCAGCCCCGTGTCTCCTCCAAAACCAAACGATCTGTCATTGCCGTATCCGGGAACCCCTACTGACAGGTAATCGCTGGGGTCTTCTGTTGAGTTCCAGTCACTACTAGGAGAAACATTGCAGGTTGTTGATTGGGAACTTACCGGAATCGAGGCAAAAACAATCGAGCTCAGAAGAACTGCAAATAGGAACTGTGCCCCCATTCCTCCCACAATGACTATTCTCATTTTCTTCGCCTCGTTCTAATCGGTCGCACGTATCCCGACTCCGTGTTTGTGCGCTGGTCAGCAGTAAGATATCTTGGTTGCGGAGGGGGCCGGTGTTGATCCATGCCCGGCAGCCCACCTTCCGCCTCGACCTCATCAACGTCGTATTTTTTGGCCATGTCTAGAGCGTCCAATTCATCTTCGTCCCTCTCCTTGAGGACCATCCAACCCAGGACCGCCACCAGTGTCACCAGGAAAAGCAGCCCTGCGCTTTCTTTCTCGGGAATAATATCCTCCATTCTCAAGTCGGAAAGCGTCTTTGGAGGATTGGTATCTTCTATTGATATGACTGTAATCACATAGTCCTTTGATTCACAGACGTTCAATCCATCGCACACAGTCAGTGAAATCCTTACTTCTCCAGGCTCTTCCCAAGTCTGATCCGAGGTGATCCAGTCATTTCTTGTGTTGCCATCACAACCCTCCAGAGTATTGCAGTCTTCATCTATGAAGACATTAATGTCCCAATCGAATCTCAGTGACTCATTAAGACTCTTGTCTCTGTCATTGGTGGGGTCGCCGTCTCCGTCACTGTCGAACAGTGCATCATCATCCAGCCAAGCCACAGTACCTTCTTCTAAGTCCAGATCTAAGGCTTTCCCACTCAAATTAACTAAGTCCCCCACAACAACATACTCGAAAGAAATCGGCCTTGAAGATGTAATTACTGGAGCGGTGGAGACTATTACCTTAATTTCCGAAGTATTTGAGTCACCACCTCCAAACCCATCAACTACAGTTAGCCTAACCGTATATTCGCCAGATCTTTCGTAACTGTGCCAAACTTGTGGGCCAGAAGAGGGCGGACTCGCATCCCCGAAGTCCCAAATCCACTCAACAATCCCCTTCCACTCTGGGTCTTTGATATCCGTGGATGTCTTTCCTTCAAATTCTGGGTCTGCATCGAAACTGTCACTTCCATCGAATCTGATGACATCTCCCGGACCCACGAAAGCCCCACCATCTACCATCCATGGAATCTTCCAAATCAACTCTCCGTTTTCACCATTGGGAATTTCTGACAACACCCCATCTCCATCACTCGGGCAGCTGAATGAAATAATGGGGACTGGCATGGGATTTTGAATATACAGCAGAAACGTCTTCGGTGCCGAATTCAGACTCCTCTCGTCGGAGACGACCAGAGAGATACTATAGAGGCCAGGAATAGAAAAAGTTCTACTTACAGAAGTTGTATTTTCTATGGCATCCTCCCTGTCCGAAAAAGTCCAGTAGTGTGATAGTGCAGACGTATCACCATCAGGGTCGAATGATGAACTACTGAAAATATAAGCATCTCCAATCTCTCCATCTCGAGGCCGTTCGAAAAGTGCCACTGGACGTTGATTCAGAATTTCCACTTCCAAGTATGCAATGGATGTATTTCCGTCGTCATCACTGACCTCCAGTGTCACATTCTTCATCCCCGGTTCCCTCCAGCTAACGATTGGGTTTGCTTCGAACGAACTTGTCTCCAAGAAATCTGATGCAAGTGTGACTCCCTGTCCGTCTAAGTTGACTCCTTCTTCGAAAGTCCACCTGTATTCGACAATAATTCCATCTTCGTCCTCGAATATTTCGGGCATCGCTAGGGGCGTTACTGCAAAGGCCTCCAATTTTCCCGAGAAGATCTGGTAAGGTTCTCTGTTCAGAACTGTTACTAGAAGTGTCTTCTGTGATGACTGGCGGCCATCACTAACTATGAGCTCTAGGGAGTAAACAGTCCCCTCGCTGCTACCATCTATCCAAGAGTGTCCAACTTCGAAGAGTCCAGTTCCAGAACCAGTAGAACCATCTCCCCAGTTCCATGAGAAAAATAATTTGTCTACGGGAACGTTGTCAGACGTGCCAAATGCAGAAAATTGGACTCTCTGATTTGTCTGTACAGTCAATTCATCCTGAATCGACAATCCATCAACGGAAATCTCAGGAATTGGTTCAGAGGTGTCATTCACTGAGATTGTCCATGACTCTGATTCGGAAAAGTAACCCCCTTGATCCATTACAAGGAGAGTAATAATGAAATTTCCTTCTTCTGTGAATGAATGAATAGGATTCTTCAAGCTGGAAGAGTTTCCATCTCCTAGGTCCCAGATGTACGATTGCGGAGTTTCATTGTGGCCGAAAGAACCGTTTTGGAAACCGAATCCCCACGAATCGTAACCCCCTCCAAAGATGTATGTGGAAGTCCAAGTCTGAGTCTCATTGGATGAGATTGATCCCGATCCTACAGGTTTCATGTTGAAAATCTGCTGAGGAAGCGATTGGGCTATGTCCTGCAACTCTCCAGTAATGTCTCTGGCCTTAGCCGTGAACGACCAATCACTGGTAAACGGTGGAGTAAACCATACTGAGCGGATTTCCGGCTCAGAGTTTCCTACCGAGATCATGAAATCTGCAGAATCATACAGTGTGTTGTTGGTAAAAGCTGAAAATTCTACAGATAAAGACTCCGAAAATGCACTTGAACTTACACTCATCCCAATTTCCACGCTATCTTCCAGAGCGTCGCCGTCCCGATCGAAACCCACGATTGAATCGATCGAGACTTCTGCAGGGCTTGTAATCTGGCTTGCACTTACGGTAAATGATCCGGAGGGATAATTTCCTCCCGAAAGAACACCACAATTTGCAAAGTCGAAATCGCAGTCATCAACAAGGGAGTTGTACCAGACAAGGAGCAATACATCAGAGGTAGTGTTGCCAAATCCGTGAACTAGGCCAGTCCCCCTTCCGTCGTTTGAGTCAATCCTCAGCCTTTCCATGGTCCAAGTACCGGAAGAGTCCTCTTTCGATAGAATGGCACCCTCAAAACCAAATCGGTCCGGTTGAACCATTATGCTCAATGGATACCCATCCCCTTGCGTGAACCTGAAAGATTTGAGACCCCATCCTTCTATTGAGTGCCCAGACGATTGCCATGCATCGGACCACTGATCGTTCTCGATACTGACAGTTCCTTTGCAGAAGCCACCGGTGGAGCAGTCTTCAACCAAGTCAATATCGGAGAAACCAAACGCACCTTGCGCACTATCTAGAGTGACTGCAGCACTGAAGTTCGCAAATATCTCGCTCATTGAAGTCCCTATTGGGGTTGAACCGGGCCCGGGGTTCCTAGCTAGGTTCTCAATTCCGTTGCCCCCTAGGGAGCCATCCGAGACCAACTGCCTAATCGAGGTCGGACCGCCTAGTTTGTCTGCTAAGTAAGACATGAAAAGGAAACTAGAACCTCTATCAGAATCTCTCCCATCCCACCACCTCAAACTGGTGTTGGAGTTCAATGTCCACGAGTTTGATATCTCCTCAAGTTCCGGAGACGCTCCGAAGCTAAGGAACTCAGATAGTCCTGCAGTGCCCTCATCGACCCATATGTATTCGAAAGGATCCATCTCGTGATGAATCAATTGCCCGAACTCATGGGTCATGACGCGATTCCTTTCTGAAAGGTCATCAATGTCTAGGAATAGGGACTCACGTAACGATGAAACTCCAGATTCAAAATACCCTTCTTCCCCTCCAGGACCGTCTATGGATAGGACGGCTATTTCTATCTGGCAATTGTCATCAATATCGGGAGGGGCTCCGAAGTAGTTTGTGGTGGAGGGGAATATGATCGACTCCCAGTTTGACACAATGTCATTCAAGATAGTGGATGAAACAATCTGCTCGTCTTCCACAAAAATTGCAGCATTGGAGGAAATTTTCTCTACAGTGACTGAAAATGTACCGTCACTGGTTGTCATGTTGTCGGTATCATCCACCGACCAAGTATTCAGGCAGCTTCTTGGTTGTCCCTCCGTGCCTCCTAAAGCCCCGGGGGATATGAAAACCACCAGTAGTGAAACTACGGTCAACACAGTCTTCCTAGTAGCGTTGATTTCCAAACCGCCACCCATAACTAGCACCTTGTTCACCAATCTGCTCAAAACTGTTCGAGGACGTATTTTAACATCGATGGAGCATCGTTCGTACATGGGAGGGAGTCTAGGGCCATCAATCGTCCCCGTTGCCCTACTGCTCCTTCTCCTTTCTCCTCATTCTTTGGGTGCAGAAACCTACCAATTAGCCGAAGAAAGAGATGTCGAGATTTTGCGTACATTACCTCACAACTCTTCTTCTTTCACACAAGGTCTGGAAGTACAGGGGAAGTCAATTTTTGAGAGCTCAGGCCTTTACGGGCATTCGAGACTAAGTGAGATTGATTCACAAAATGGGGAGGTAATTAGGCAGGTATCAATAGATGACTCTTACTTTGGAGAAGGGATTACCATAAAGGATCAGTCGATTATAATGTTGACTTGGAGGGAAGGCATAGCATTAGAATTCGATATCTCCAATTTCAGCATTATCGGAAACTTCAGTTTCGAAGGAGAGGGTTGGGGGTTGTGCTACAATGGTGAGCACATGGTAACCTCAAACGGCACCTCTGAGCTTTCATTCAGAGACCCCAATAGCTTCGAAACCAATTTCACTGTCCTTGTCACGTGGGATGGCAATCCAGTCTCAAACCTAAATGAATTGGAGTGCGTCGATGATAAAATATATGCAAACGTTTGGATGGAGGACATCATTTTGGAAATTTCCTCTAATTCCGGGATAGTGAAGTCTTATGCTTCTCCAATTTCAATCTCTTCTACACAGGGAAAAGGTCCCGAAGAGGTCTTGAATGGAATCGCATTTGATCAGGATTCCGGGGGATTCTGGATCACTGGGAAGAATTGGACGGAGATGTACTTGGTCAATTTCACAATCTCTGAAGTAAAATTGAGCCCCGATGAATCCTCAGTATTACCAGCCTTGGTCGCGGCCTCTGGAGTCACTATCGCCTCGGCAATCTTACTATTTCGAGTAATCCTAAAGAAGAAAGAACCAGAAACGCCCAACTTCAAGGACTCCCATCGCTAGGGCATGCCGTGGCCGATGAAGATGACAACGGAGGCATCGACCTCGAGTACTTCATGGAAGACATGTCTGGCGAGCCATCAACTAGGGTTGCTGGGGCTATTTTGATAATCATCGGCAGCCTTCTCGGCGTGCAGTTGGGGGTTCTTCTCGTCTCAGCAAACCCGGATGAAATTCTCTCAAGTACTCTAGACGCATCCGATGAGTATTCCGATGTATCCGGCATAGTCATCTCTGAACTATCTGGAAACGACTCGGGTGGAGAACCAATCGAAGGGGTAAGGGTGCGTCTTCTTTCTGTTGAAGGCGCAACTACTGGCAAGGAGACATTCACGGACTCTAATGGGCGATTCTCTATTCCCGAAATCCGCAGAGAATCTGCTCTGCTATCGTTTACTCACACTGGGAACAATACGACCAAGTTGTATTTCGTCCCGGGCGACGAAGCCCAGATCGTTGTCACCATGTCCAAAGGAAATGGCGAGAATGTAATTGACATGCGTGGCGAGAGCTATCAGGCCCAGTCCGTTTCCATTGCTACTGCTATTGCCTTACTAACCGTTCTTCTTGGACTAACTGGAGTCTATGGCGGAGTTGAGGCGTATCGAGGTAATAGCTACAGGAGATCATGGTGGCTTTCCTTCCTCGGTCTCTGGAGCAGGGGGATGATTTTCATCGGACCACTGCTTATTTTGATTGGAATGGGACTAGTGACATTGTCTAAGGAACAGTTTTCCGGTAATCGCCATTAGGCATCGTTAGAGTCGCATGTATCTGTTCTCAATTGAAGGCGGGGATGGCAGTGGAAAGGGCCTAGCAACACAGATAGTGCATGAGGTTCTACAGTCAGAGTTCTGCTTCACTTCTGTAGAAGATACCGCCGAACCTCGGAGGGATCACGCACTAGGCCGTCTGGCAATAGAATCAGTAAGGAGACAGAAACTAACCCCTGCTGAAGAGGCAGGACTGTTCGCAGCAGATAGGCTGGACCATTCACATGGCTGGATTCTACCACGCCTACAAGAGGGGAAGGCCGTAGTCAGTGGCAGGAATATCCACTCTTCTCTTGTTTACCAGGGAATAGTCGGTGGAATTGGCCTGGAGAGAACTGCTCAGATGAACTCAGCGGCATTAATTCCAGATCTTTGTATTTGGGTGGATTGCGATCCGGAAATAGCTCTGGAGAGAATCAGAAAAGGGACACTTCGTGGTCTTTCTAGCAAGGAAGAGTACTTTGAGACATCAGAATTACAGATTCAGATCAGGGATGGATATAGGCAGCTACTCTCCGGATATTTGGAAATGCCCACTCCATTTGACATGGGGGCAATATTGGGTCCGATTTCAAACGAGGGAACTCAGAATCAGCTTCGTAATTCTCTGAAAGAGGCAATCCGCTCTTTCATGAATGGTAGGCCAAATCCAATAAATGTCGATATGGAGCAAGTCGACCAATTCCAGATTAGGTCTATGATCAGAGAATCAGAGAATCAAAGCATACTTTCCGATATCGGAATCGCACCAGCAAAGACAAAATTGGAGTGGTTGGACGGGAAAGCACCGTGGAAAATACTCAAATCTGCGCAGGAGAGTCACAAGAAGTCTCTCTCCTCAATGGAAGAAGAACCCCCGAATCGCCAGAATAATCCAAAAAATATCCTAAACCACTCAATGTCTTCTGTCTGTGGGACCCTTTCTCTCATTAATTCTGCCGAGATCTCCGAACTAAGGGCTGTCATGGGCCCAGTCCGGTGCGTATCCAAGAGGCACACACAGAGGATTATCCAGTTCCTTGAAGAATTGGGTTGGGTATATCGGAGGAAGATTCTGATCGGACGAGAGGCGCCTAAGGCCCATCTTAGGGAGGAATACCTTGCGTTCGGACGACTCGTTCTTGCAATCTGGCCGCTCAGGCAGGCAATCAGGAAATGGCAGTCACTCAATCCTAGGACTCACGTTCGCTTCTCGATGGGGCAGATAATCAAATCTGGACGTCACGAACGTGCATTAGTGGATACAATCAGTCGCTTGACGATTCTGGGTAGTGGCTTCGAGGGCAAGTCACCACCGGATAACATCGAATCCCTGGTCGATTGGTGGCTGGGAAAGTGAAATCACTTGACGACTAATCTAGAACCCGCGGGAAGGGTGACGCCCCCAGCATCTTGAAAGAACCTGGGCCTGGCGGAGAAGGCCGAACAGAACCACCACCCTCCCACTACTCCAGATCCTGCCCCAGTAACTATTCTGAGCATGTTGTTAGACTCATATGAATCAAGAAGCAATTGAGTGAAACCATCTATCCCCATTGGGATTAATCCCAGTGCCATAATCGACAGCATCACTATCATCCTCCTGTCCTTCTCGTAAATCCCGTGGAGCCATTTGTCCGGGAGAACTGAAAGGAAACTATCCCTGACCGTCCATCTGTTGAAGCCCCTGAGTCCGAAGAACAAACAACCAATGGAAAAACCCAGGAAAATTCCGATATCTCTTACACATACTGGCATCTGATTTCCATTTATTTCCCACGATCTCTCATGCTTCTGATGACAATTCAAATCTCCAAATCCGTATGTTAGCGCCCAAATTGGGTTCAAATCACTCCACGCAAATACTCCGCCATGCAGTGACTGGTCATGACCAACAGAAACCACCTCTCCATGTTCGGCGTTTCCCCAACTACTTTCGAATGCGTAATCAATAGCATTCGCGCGCCCTGAGAGCTCCGGGACTGAATCAGAAGGAAGCAAATAGGGAGCGAGGAAACATAATGCCAGATATCCAAATGCGACTCCGCCCAGAATTCTGGAGACCTTGTTCTCAAGTCTCCTATCTTGCAAGCCGTTTTTCTGAAGCATTTCTCTCTCTCATTTGCTGCTATAATGGCCACCCTCATAGATGTCACTAATTCATCACCCGCCTAAATAATCAAAATCTATCTGAAAATTTAGTAATACTCGAGAACACCTTCGTAACATACTTCCACTACTCTGTAGTGCCGAGGGCACTCCATGTGCTGACGCATCGGAAATCCCTCTCCCTTGAAACCACAAAGGCAGAGGATGTTCTTGCAATGGTCACTATCCATGACTAAAGCGTTCGCCACACGGCGCATAAATCAATTTCCCAATTCTTCACGTGTGGAGGGATTCTAGTTTGAGGCTTAACTCGTTTACGAGCCACTCGTGTAGTTCGACCCCACCCATCTCTGAGAGTGTTGAATTGAGGAATGCTGCAATCAATAATCTCTTAGCACCATCTTTGTCGAAACCTCTAGCGTTGAGATAAAACATCTGCTCTTCGTCTATTGGCCCATTTGCAGTGCCATGGCCACAACCCACGACATCGTTTTCCATCACCTCTAACTCTGGTATTGAATCGGCCTCCGCAGATTCAGAGAGCAGTAGATTGTGGAAAACCTGTGCAGCGTCTGCCCCTCTGGAGCCTTTCCTAATGGTTAGCATCCCAGTCCCTATCGTTTTACTACTACCACCGCAGGCAGAGTGCCAAGATAGCCGACTGAAAGTTTCCGGTGCTTCATGATGGATTTCTATGTGGTGATCTATGTGCATTGAATCTGCAGACAGGATCGAACCCAGTACTCTGATGTTTCCACCCGGATCTCCCATAATGTATCGGAGATCGGATTTTGTTCTCTCCGAGCCCGAAGACACTGTCCCTGCTCTGACCTGTGCATCTCGACCAATTGCAATAGCATCTGAACGCAGAAAAGTTCCCTTTTCTTGAAGGCCGAGAACAACATCATTCATGATTGCCCCATTTCGAATCTGACCAGTCCTAAGTAGTCCGAACCACTCGCTTCTACCAGTGACTTTGGTAATCAACTCAAACTCCGATATTTCCCCAATATCCAGAGAAATATGCGCAACTGATGGTGAATCATTGGTCCTAATCTCTAGAATTACTGGTTTTCCCGGAGAGAATCTCTTGTCTACCACCAATGTCCATTCTGAGGATTTTGCCGAAGCATGGAGAAAGGCATTGGTCAGTGCATTATCCATTGAGAAATCCGGATCACCCTCTATCCCTTGTTCCAACTTGATTCCGGAAGGTGGTTCCGAACCATCTATCATGCTCAGACTTAGTTCCGGTTGTCCTAGGGGCGGCATCT
>Ga0302119_10001311_pt1 | contig 11256 bp, 1 predicted proteins | sample AG5_Tmax_MG_FD_203114 | JGI IMG/M metagenome (GOLD analysis project Ga0302119, IMG submission 203114) | Marine microbial communities from Western Arctic Ocean, Canada - AG5_Tmax | ecosystem: Environmental > Aquatic > Marine > Oceanic | place: Canada: Western Arctic Ocean | collected 2017-10-01
TCCTCTCCACAGGGTGAGGCTCGCGGGAGGCTACCTCCGCGAGGGGAGAAACTGGTGGGAGGGGGGAGAGGACAGGGTCTGAATGATCTCGATCGGGAGGGGAGACCTTGAAGGATTTGCCACCGAGGGGCGCGGAGATTTTGGCAACCTCCTGCTCCTCCTCGCCCGAAGGGCCCCGCGCGGGCTCTGCGCCGTATAGGAAATCAAGGTTCATCGAAAATTGGTGCCCGATCAGTTTTCCGAGGAAGCGGAGGAAGGTGTGGTTTTCGCTCGGGCTGGGATAGCAGGCCGAGATCGCGAGGTGGGGGCGATTGCCAAGAATCTTGGGTATCATGCGGCTGCAACTCGCGCCTGGTCCCATCTCGAGAAAGGTGCGGATGTCGTCGTCGTAGGCGGCATCGATCACCTTGGGGTAATTCACGCCGTCCAAGGCTTGGGCGAGTATGGAGGCGGCGGCGGTCTCACTGCTGACGTCGTAGGATTTTCCCCAGGCGCCACTGTAGTAGCGCACTCCCGCCGGAGGATTGGTGGGGAAGATGTGCAGGTCGTGGTATGCCTTCTCCACCGGCTTGGCCACGTCACAGTGAACGGTGGTGACTCCGTCGATCGGATACCAGTGACACTTGAGTCGCCTGACGACTTCGTCCACGCCATCGGCGTCACCCCCGATGACGCACTCCTCGGGGGTGTTGACGATGAGAAGGTAGACCTTGGAATAGTGACTCAGAAGCGCGCCGACCTTTTCCGAGGAGCAGGTAACCACGCCGAGTTTCCAATGAATTGGCTCGGAATCGGGAACGCCCCAAACCTTGCGCGCGGCTTTGCAGGGGCCAGCCAGATCGGTGCTGAAGAGCGTTCCCTCCTTCATGCGACGATACATCTCGTCGCGATCCTTCCAGGCGCGGGTTGAGAACAGTCCCGCGGTTTCACCCAGGCTGTAGCCAATGACGGCGTTGGGGTGAATGCCGCTTTGCTCCACGATATCCGTGACCATCGTGCCGAGGGCGACCTGGCCGTAGATCATGGAGTGGTGATCCTGGTTAATGGTCTTGAGGCTCTGCTCGTTCCAGAACATGTGGGGTGCCATCTGGCTTGCGAGGTGGTCGTTCTCGCGGTCGAGTCGGCGAACGATCTGAGGGAACTGGAGGCCAAGCTCACGCCCCATATTGGGGTAGTGGTTTCCGGAGCCTGGGTAGACGAAGGCAATCCCGTAGTCCGGCAGAATCGAACTGGGATTGAAGAAAATGCCATTCTGTTCCAGCTCGGCGTTGTCCGGCGCCGCATCCGAGCCCGACCAGATGGCTGCGATTTGGTCGCGGCAAAGATCGACTTGGGTAGCCAATTGCTGAACCGATTCGGTAACGAGTCCCAGTTGTTTGCCGCCGCTATTGGAGTGATTCTGGGATTGGCGCCATTCGCGTGCGAAGGTCTCAATCCCCATTCCCCGGCACTTTTCGGCACGCTCCGCGAGGAGGTCCAATTGTTCCTCAATCCTTGCGGCGTTCTCTCCGGCCACGACAAAGAGAGCGCCCGGAATGGAGCCAAGGGGCCGGGATTTCTCGCGCTGGACTTCCGGGTTTGATGGGTTCTCGTAGGCGTGGAGGACAACGTGAGTGCAATTGCCATCCACGCTGAATGAACTCACGCCCGCGCGGCGCAGGTTGCTCTTGCGGTCGCGGAGCCAATATTGGGCTCGCGGTGACGAGGCCAGGCAAGCGGTGGAGTCAAAGTGAGACTGCGCCCGGTCGTGGCCGGGAATGCCGGGGATCACTTCCTGATAGAGACTCAGGCATGCCTTCGCGATGGAAGCGAGGCCAGAGGCTGCCCCAGTGTGACCGATGAACCCCATGCAACTGCTGACCCGAATGGGACGTTCGTGATGGTCTCGCTTGAAAAAGCTCTTGAGGGCGCTGGCCTCGACCTTGTCTTCCTGCTCGTTACCACTGCCGTGAGCTTCGATGTAACTCACCGAGGCCGGGTCGATTTCGGCTTCCTGGTAGGCCCGATCCAAGGCGTCGAGATAGGTTTGCTCGCGTGGATGAACCGCCTCGCACTCTCCTCCCACTGCGCTGCCGATTCCCTCGATGACGCTGTAAATGCGATCGCCATCCGCGATGGCGTCCTCGACCCGTTTCAGGACCAGCGCGACGGCGCCCTCGCCGGGAATGGTTCCTGCGCTGTCTCTGCTGAAAGGAACAATTTTCTCGGAGTTGGCATAGGGACGACGGCCATGGGCACCCAAAACGGAACGAATCTCACCTGCGAGATCGACGGCACCGACCAAGGCATGATCGAGCTCCTTGTTCTGCAAGGCGCGCACGCCGGCCTCCAACGCGCGGATGCCGGAAGCCTCCTCTCCTTGCAGGGTGTGGGAGGGTCCCCCGATGCGAAATTCGCGGGCGAGTCTGCTGGCGACGATCCCGCCGAGGGCGCCCATGGTGCGATTGGCATTCAAGGCCGGTCCGGCGGCGTTGCGCAAGGTGTCAACCCAGTCCGAGAGCTCTTCCTCGTTGAGATTGAGCTCAAGTTCCTCGTTCCATTGGCGAGCCTTGTTCAGGAGAGACCAGCGGAAGTGAAAGTGAGTGGCATTGAGATCAAGCCCGATTCCGATGAAGACCCCTGTTCGATTGGGCTCTCGGGTATCCGATTGCAGGTCGTCGAGCGCGCCGGCGGCCACCTTCAACATGAGCAATTGTTGAGGTAGCATTTCCTCCAGTTCCTTGGGCGGAATGCGAAACTGATTGATGGGGACCTTCAGGTCGGAGAGGTAGTAGCCCGAGAAAGGATGCTCCCCCAGGTCGGAATTCTTGAACCATTTGGACTGTGGGATCTTCCACCAGTTGCGACTCGGTTCCGCCGTGCCTTCACGTTTTCCGAAGACGCGCTCCTGGAATGCAGTGAGGGTGTCCCACTCGCCAAAAGCAGCATCGATCGCCACGATCGCCACTTTGCTGATTGTGTTTTCCGGCGGGTTCTTTGGTCGTGAAACTGCCCGGGGCGCCTCTTCTCGCCACTCTTCGACCAGGACATGGGCGTTGATCCCCCCGAATCCGAAGGCACTCACCGCAGCCCGGCGGGGGGTGTCGGGCGAGCGCCGTTGCCAGGCCCTCGATTGGGTGAGGACGGAGAACGGGCTTTCGACCAGATCAATCTCACCGCCGGCCTCCGAGAAATTGGCAATGGGCGGAAGGGTGCCGTGCTTCATCGCCAGCAGGGTCTTGATCAGACCGGCCCCGCCGGCGCCGGTGAGCAAGTGCCCCACGTTGGACTTGGCTGCACCGAGGACACACTGACCGGAGTCCCATTCGAGACTGCTCCAGAGTTCCTTCAGGCTGTTGAACTCCACCGCATCGCCGATGGGGGTGCCGGTGGCATGGCATTCGATCAGGTCGACTTGATTTGGATTCCAGCCGGCAGATTCATAGGCCATGCGCATGGCGCGTATTTGTCCTTCGCTGCTCGGGGCAAGGATGTTGCCTTCAATGTCGTTGGAAAGACCGATGCCCTCGATCGTGGCGTAGATGTGATCGCCGTCGCGCAAGGCGTCGGGGAGACGCTTCATTACCACCAGGCCGGCCCCTTCGCCGACAATGAGTCCGTCCGCACTCTGGTCAAAGGGGGTGCATTGTCCTGACTTGGAAAGGGCGCGCAGTTGCGAAAACCCCATCTGGGTATAGAGGCAGTCGGGACGGGAGAGTCCGCCGCTGAGCATGACGTCCGTCCGTCCGCTCCGTAGTTCGTCGGCGGCCAACTTGATGGCATAGAGTGACGATGCGCATGCGGCATCGAGGGTGTAACTGCCGCATCCCAGGCCTAGGGCTCGGGCGAGGATGCCGGCGGGGAGTCCGGTGACGTAACGATTCAGCGGTTCGGTGGCGCGCTTTGAAGGACGGGCGCGCGATCCAAGGATTTGCTCTTCAAATTCGGTCTCGAAGACTTCTTCGCAGAGAGCGGAAGCGCCATTGGTGGGGAGGGCGATATTGCCCACGATGACTCCGGTTCGATGGCGATCGATGGTCTCGTGGCTTTGGGTGTCGAGCCAAGCCTGTCGTCCGGCGTAGAGCAGGACGCGGTAGACTTCATCAAGTTCATGGACGAATTCGCGCGAGATTGCCAGGCCATCGAGGTTGAGGTTGAGATCCTGGATGAAGCATCCGCGATCGGTATAGACCTTGTCGGGCATGATGCCCGAGGGGTCCACGACGTCTTCCGGCGCGAGGGCCCAACGGCCGGCGGGCACCACCGACGAGGTGTCCACTCCGTGGTCGATGAGTTCCCAGTATTGACTCAGGTTAGAGGCCTTTGGAAACACTCCGCCAACGCCCACGATGGCGATGGATTCGAACTTCATCATGTCTGCTGCAGTTGTGCCAATTCATTGTTGGCGAAGGCGGCTTTCAAGGACGGATCGAGGACGCACTCGTATCCTTCCAGAGCGGCGAGTAGTTTGCCGTTGCTGTCGAGGCACTCCATGTTTGCGCGAACAAGCTGTTGTGCGATGGAGGAAATTTGAATGCGGACTGTCATCGCGTCCTTTGGAAAGCGCCGCACGTATTGACGAAATTTCGTGATGCCGGTCGGCAACGAATGGGCGCCCTGATGTTTCAGGCTCCACAGGATCATCATCTGGAATGAGCAATCGAGCATCATGGGCTCCGTGATCCAGGTTTGCCGCAGAGGTTCGTTGATCCAGCTGGAGGGCTTGGGGGCTGGAGAAACGGTGGCCGCAATTCCTTTGGCATCGCTTTCGTCGATCTGCTCCAGGCCTTCCAATTTTGATCCGTGGAAGAGAAACTCGGGAGCGTAGATTTCCTTGCGCGTGCGTCCATCAGGTTTGAAGGAGTGGGTGATCTCGGGAGTGGCCGGTTCGAGGACCATGTTGCCAAGTTGAATTTCCGCTCGAGCGTGGATGCGGCTCTTGCCGTCATGTCGGCTCACCAGTTGGACGGGAACGAGCAGGCCAGTCTCGGTCTTGCTTGGTGGCAAGACGTTGACCGAGACGCAGACGTGTTCCTCTTCCTTGAGAATGATCCCTTTCAGGACGGAGAAATTGTCCACTCCATTGAGCACCAGTCCCGGGTGTCCGTGCATGGCGCCATGTGCCATCCACTCCACCATCAGCGCGACGGGAACGACGGCCTTTCCATTGAGGACATGGGAGCGCAGGAGGGGAAAGCGTTTCACCGAAACGGTGGTTTCAAATGCGGGCTCACCGTCGAGGGACTGCGGTTCCGGATCTTCCTTGATCGCTTCGGAAGCGCCCTTGGTCCTGTCGCCCAAGCCAGCGGCGGGGGCGATCACCACCACTTCGACGGGGCCGTTGGCGGCGATTGAAAGTTCGCGGACGAGATGATCGGCGCCGGCCTGGGGCTCGATCAGCCCGACCCCTTCCTGTTCGAAGAGGGTCTTCAAACCGGGGTTGACCATGCCTCCGTTCCACGGCCCCCAATTGATGGAAACCACGCGGCAGTTGGGCCGCCGTTGCGACTCGCACTGAGCGAGCTTGTTCAAGACCTCATTAGCGGCGGCGTAATCCACCTGCCCGGTGCGGCCATAGCGGCCAGTGAAGGAGGAAAACAAGGCAATGATCTTCAGGTCGTCGTCCTGAGCTCCGAGGAGGAGCGCTTGCAGGCCGTCCACCTTGGTCGAATACACCTGCTTGAATTGTTCGTTGGTCTTGTCTTCGATCTTGCGATCCGCGAGGACTCCCGCGCCGTGGATCAACCCACGGATCGGGCCCAGCTCGTTGCGGAGCTCGGCGAGCAAGGAACCCATTGCCTCCTCATCGCGGATATCGATCGAACGATAGACGACTTTGGCACCGGCATCCTCCATGCGCTGCAGATTGGCGGTGATCTCACGATTGCCCATCCAGCGCCGGTAGTGGGTTTCGACCTCCCTGATGGTGGGCTGTTCCCCTGTGTGGGCGTGGATTGCGCGCTTGATGGCCGCGGTCTCAGTAAGTGAGAGCAGCCAAGAAGGCTCCTGTTCCGGGGCCGGGCTGCGACCGAGGATGACCAAGGTTGGATTGCTGGCCTTGGCGAGTGCAATGGCGGTTTCTGCGGTCACGCCGCGGCCACCGCCCGAGACGATCACGACGTCTCCCATTGCGAGGGGGAGGATTGTGGCTTCGGCCTTGAAGGGGATGGATTGCAATTCGACGATGCACCTGGACTGGTCGGTCAAACCGATTTCCACGGGCCCCTTGGTGAACATCTCCCTGACGATCGAGCGGGCTGCCTTGGTGGTGTCATCCGACTCGGCGTCGAGATCGATCGCCCTGCAATGGACTTCGGGCCACTCATGTTTGACGGTCTTGGTCAGCCCCGCGAGTCCACCGCTGATGGGATTGCTGTTCCCGTTTAATCCCTGCAGGCCGAAGCGGCCGTCCAAGCGTGAAACCGTGACCAGGACTGCATCGGCGGTTTTGCCGGTCCGGCGCAGAGCCGGTCCGGCATGCTGAATCAACCCAAACGAATTGGGGAGGAGATCGTCCTGTGATCCCTCGGCGGCTGGGAGAATGATCAGGGCACCCAGTCGATCGGGCAGGGCTCGCTTGTGCAGGTCGGCCAGGGGTTCCCGGACCACTCGATAGTCGAGGGATTTGAGTTGCGCTTCGATTTGTCTGGCGAGGGCGGTGTCGTCATCGACCAACCAGATTGGCGCCCCTTGTTCGATCGTGATTGTTTCGTGACTCTGCTTGCCGTGGAGTTCGGTCGATTTCACGACCAGACGATCGAGGACCTGATTGGGATTTGCACATTCCGCAGCAGCTTGAGGGGCGGGTGCTGGTGAGGGCGGGGCTTCTTCCGTTGCGGAACTGCTGACGCAAAGGAACTGAACGACATCCTGAAGAGTCTGGAAGGTGGCAAGGTTTTCAGGTTTGATCTCCGGCAACTCGCTCATGGCGGTCTGGAGCGCAGACATGATTTCGACGCGCTTGATGGAATCGATTCCAAGGTCGGAATCGAGTCCCATTTCGAGATTGAGCATCTCGGTGGGATAGCCGGTCTTCTCGGCCACGATTTCCAGGAGGACGGGCGCGACTTGGTCGGCCGAAAGAGAGGGGGAAGGCGTGGGTTGCGGGGTGGCGGGCGCGCTCACGGGGGAGGCGCTCAGGTAGTCGACGACTTGTTGCAAGGTTTGCAGGGACCCAAGTTGCTCGGGCTTGATTTCCGGTGCTTCCGGAAGGCTGCTCTGCAGCGCGGACATGATTTCGACCCGCTTGATGGAGTCGATCCCGAGGTCGGAATCGAGCCCCATCTCGAGGCTGAGCATCTCGGTGGGATAGCCGGTCTTCTCGGCCACGATTTTCAGCAGGACGGGCGCGACCTGGTCCCCTGAGAGAGAGGAGGCGGCGTCAGGTTGTGGGCCGGACTCCGTCCCGGAGGACGGGCTCAGGAAATCGACGACCTCTTGCAAGGTTTGCAGGGATCCCAATTGCTCGGGCTTGATTTCTGGAGCGTCCGGCAGGCTGCCCTGGAGGGCGGACATAATTTCGACGCGCTTGATGGAGTCGATTCCGAGGTCAGAATCGAGTCCCATCTCGAGATTGAGCATCTCGGTCGGATAGCCGGTTTTTTCGGCCACGATTTGAAGCAAGACCCTTGCGACTTCGGACTGATTGGGGCTGGAGTCCTTTGGCTCGGGCGCGACGGGCACGGGCGTGGATTCGACCATCACGGGGACTGATCGTGCTTCGGGAGAAGTCGGGATCTCCGGGGCGGGGCTCGTGACGAAATGGGGTGGGACGGCGGCAGGTCGGGGCGCAGCAATCTGGACCCCCGGCATGGCTTTCTGCTGCTCCGTCAGGGCGAGGAAGGTCTGCAAGGCGATGTCCTGCCCCTCGAGAAACTTGCGATGAAGATCGGCGGTTTGTTCCTGGAGTTTCAGGAGGGCGACCAAGCCATCGCGCGAAGATTGCAGGGCGGCATCCAGTTCATGCGGAGTGGTCTGCGCAGGAGTCGGGGTGGGCGTCCTGCGCATCATTGGTTGAGCCAGGGGGGGCAACTCCGCGGAGGGAGACGCCGGTATCGCAGGGTGCGGGCGGGCGGTTCCACTCTCGATTCTTGGTCGCGGTGGGGAAGGGGGACGGGTTGGTTTTTCAATCCGTTGGTTGGCGCCGCAGATCGAGATTTTCAACTTGGACGATTCCACTCGATCGTGCGCCGGGGACTTGCTGAACTCTTCGTCCCAGAGTTGGAGATTGATGCCGTGGCCCGAGGCGGCGATTTCACATAGGGTCAAGGCCAGATCCCGCATGCCGTCGGCCTGTCCCTTGGTGGCATCCAGTGAAACAACAGTCGCGTCCTCGTCCTTCAGGATCGCTTTCACCAGACCGGACAAGACGTTTCCGGGGCCGACTTCGACAAAGGTGCGGACGCCATTTTGATACATGGCCTGGATCTGCTCAACAAAGCGCACCGGATGGGCCAACTGCTCGGCGAGCAAGGTCCGAAGTTCCTCCGTCGAATCGGGATAGAGGTCCGCGGTGGTGTTGGCAAAAACTGGAAGGGAGGCGGGTTGAATCTCGGCCTTGGCCAGGACGGCTGCGAATGGTTTCCGGGCGTTGGCCACCAAGGGACTGTGAAAGGCCGCCGAGACTGGCAAGGGGCGATTCCAGATGGAACGCTCAGTCAGGAGCGCGGAGATCTTTTTGATGGATTCCGTCTTGCCGGCCAGCACGATCTGCTCGGGCGCATTGTGGTTGGCGATCACGAGGTCGCCGCCTGCCTTGGAAAGCAATTCCTCCACGGTCCCGAGCGAAGCCTTGGCCACCAGCATGCCGCCCGCGTTTGCCGCCTCGCTCGCATCGGCCATCAGGCGACCGCGGAAATTGGAGAGCTTGTGGAAGGTGCTCTCATCCATGCACCCGCCGGCGTGGAGGGCGACCAATTCACCGTAACTGTGTCCGCCAAAAACTTCGGCGTGCAGGCCGAAGGACTTGAGGACCTTGAGCCCTCCCAGGCAGGCGGCACCAATTGCAGGTTGCGTGACCTGTGACCGTTTCAACTCTTGCCCCTGCCGTTCGAGGGTTTCCTGGTCGAAGGCGGGGTGGGGATAGATATAGTCGCTGAGACGATCAGCGAGCGACTCGGGCCTGTCTTCGTTGAAGGCGCTGTTGGCATTGTCAAAGACCTCTTGGAACTGAGGGAACTGGCAGGCGAGATCGCGCATCATGCCCACGTACTGCGAGCCTTGGCCGGGGAAGAGGACGCCCAGTTTGCCCGCCGCACCGGTCCGGCCGAAGATGGCCCCTTCGGGGGTGCTCCAACGATGGCGGTCCGGATGGGAGCTCAGGTTTCGTTTTGCTGAGGACAGGGTCTTGGCCAGGGATCCTGATTGGTTGGAGCAAACGAGAAACAAGCGGCAGGGCGCACTCGCGTCGAAGGAGGATCGAGAACGGGCTGCAAACGCGCGGACTTCACTCCACTTGCCGGTCTCGGGAACTTCCTCGAGCTGGGTCAGGAGGGCGTTCTGGTCCGCGCCGGAGAAGGCGATGATTTGATTGGAAATTTCGGGAGAGCCGGATTCCTTGACCTCGGCGGCTTCTTCCAGCACGCAATGAAAATTGCTGCCGCCGAAACCGAACGAGCTTACTGCGGCCCGGCGGGGATGGTCGGGGTTTGTGACCCAGGGACGCTTGACGGTGTTGACATAAAAGGGCGACTTGCCGGGGGCGGCATCGTCCAGCGGTTCGGTGACCTTGATGGTGGGGGGAAGGACCCGGTGATGAAGGGCCATCGAGGCCTTGATCAGGGCTGCGACGCCGGAAGCGGCTTTGGTGTGACCAATCTGTGACTTCACCGATCCCAGCGCACACCATGACCCCGGGTGGGGCCGAAGGTCACTGGAGTAGACCTCGTTCAGGGCGCGCACTTCGGTTGCGTCGCCGACGGTAGTGCCGGTGCCGTGACCTTCCAACAGTTCGACGGTGGAGGGAGAGACCTTGGCCTGTTCGTAGGCGCGGCGCAGGGCCTTCACCTGTCCCTTGGCACTCGGGGCGTAGATCGCGTTGCCTTTGCCGTCGCTGGAAGTGCCAATGCCCTTGATGACCGCGTAAATCCGATCCTCATCCCGTTCGGCGTCCTCAAGGCGCTTGAGGACGAGAATGCCGAGCCCTTCGCCGAGGATCGTGCCGTCGCCGTGCTTGGAGAATGGCTTTGCTTCACCGGTCGGAGAGAGCGCCGGGGTCTTGCTGAAGCACATGTACATGAAGATGTCATTGAAGGAATCGATGCCGCCCGTGAGGACCATGTCCGCTTTGCCGGAGGCGAGTTCCATGGCCGCGAGGTGGAGGGCGCTGAGGGAACTTGCGCAGGCCGCGTCGACCACGCAATTGGTGCCGCCCAAGTCGAAGCGATTGGCGATTCGTCCCGCCGCGACGTTGCCGAGCAATCCCGGGAAGGAGTTTTCCTGCCAGCCGACATAACCATCGGAGATACGCTCGACGACTTCCTGGGTGAGTTCCTCATCGAGACCACTGTCCTTCAGGGCCCTGCGCCAAATGGGATGGCCGAGGCGGGCACCGAGCGGGATGGCCAGTTCGAGGGTGCTGGTGACACCGAGGATGATGCTGGTGCGCGAGCGGTCGAAGGGTTTTTCTTCCCAATAGCCGGCGTCCTCGAGGGCCTCCTTGGCGGCGATCATCCCGAGGATCTGGGTGGTATCGGTTGCTTCGATATCCTTGGGCGCGATCCCGAATTCCATCGGGTTGAAGTCAATCGGGGAAAGGAAACCACCGCGTGCGGCATAGGTCATGTCCGGCGCCTTGGGATCGGTATCGAGGTAGTCGTCCGCGCTCCAATGGGTTTCCTTGGGGACCTCCGTGATCGAGTTGACCCCCTTCTTGATGTTGTCCCAGTACGCTTCCAGATTATCGGCCTGCGGAAAGATGCATCCAATCCCGCAGATCGCGATGTGCGAGTGCTTCTCCGCCTCGTTGCCGTGGTCGTTGTCTGTGCTCATTGACAAATCTTTTCTTTTACTCGTGCCAGTTCACATGGCGGTGGACAGGACGAATCGGAAGAGATCCGAATTCCCTGACTCTTGAGAATGTTGACGCGCAGAGCAACCCCTGCTCCATAGAGAATGTTCAAGCCGATGGTAACAACCTCGCGGTTTTCTGGGGGCTCCAGGAAGCTGCCCTTGACCCATTCGTTGAAGGCGCCCATCGCTGGACCACACCACACTTGGTAATCAAGGGTGCGGGTGGGATCGCCCTCGTTGGCCCAACGTGAGCTCTGGCCGAGGTAA
>Ga0302119_10001312_pt1 | contig 11237 bp, 5 predicted proteins | sample AG5_Tmax_MG_FD_203114 | JGI IMG/M metagenome (GOLD analysis project Ga0302119, IMG submission 203114) | Marine microbial communities from Western Arctic Ocean, Canada - AG5_Tmax | ecosystem: Environmental > Aquatic > Marine > Oceanic | place: Canada: Western Arctic Ocean | collected 2017-10-01
ACTCCCATCCGATTGGGCGTTCGTCCGGTCAAGACACTCTCACGAGTGGGCGAACACACCGGAGCGGCGGCGTAGAATCGATCAAAGCGCAATCCTTCGGCCGCCGCCTTGTCAAAATGCGGAGTCACCAGGTGCGGATGCCCGTTGTAGCCCATGTCTCCCCAACCCTGATCATCGGCCATCACAAGGATGATGTTCGGCTTCTTACCATTCTGCGCAGTGGCGATGCTCAGGGGAACAAGAAGGAAAACAAAGAAGAGCGCTCTCATGATGGTGAGGGCTTATACACAAAATCAGAGGGTTTTTTGCCAACAATCTCGCATGGAAGGGCAAATTCAGCACTGCCGTGCACTCTCCGTGATCCTTTCAAAAAAAGCCGATCCCAGGCACGATTCCCGCGGGGCTCACCAGCTTTACAGGTCTGTGCTTTTCTGGTTTGTTCGACTGATGCCGCGATCTCTGCCTCATCCTCTCCGCGGAGCGGGTTTTCTCGTCCTCTTGGCGGCAGCCACGACGATGTTGCTCACGGTCCGCGCCGCGGGCCAAAACGATTGGTCCTACTACGCGCAACGTGCCTTCAAGGACTACCTCTCCGGTGCGTACGCCGCAGCCGAGGAATACTGCGAGCGGATCATGAGTTTTGGCGGCGACGATCCGGACCTCATGAGGGTTTTCATTGATGCCATGGTTGCTCAAGGCAAATACAACGAGGCCGCCGAGGTTGCCGCCACCGCCGCGGAATCCTTTGCGGGATACTTTCCCATTCAGGTGCTCGCGATCGAAACCCTCCGCCACGCCGGAAAGGAAGAGGAAGCCCAGGCCCTCCTCAAGGAGCTCAATCAACTTGCCAAGGACGGCAATCCCAAGACTCTCAACGCGGTCGAGCTCACCGCCCTTGGAAAGGCCGCTCTGCTTCTCGGTGCCGAACCCAAAATGGTGCTCACCAACTTCTTCCAGAAGGCCCGTCAACTGGATGTCACAGTTCTCGATGGTCACCTCGCAGCGGCGGAAATCGCGCTGGCGAAGTCAGACTACGCGCTCGCCTCCAGGATCCTCAACCAGGCCCGGGGCAAATTGGGATCCTTCCCCGATCTTCTCTATCTCCTCGCCCGGGCCTTCTCCCCCTCGGATCGCAAGAAATCGGAGTCTCTCATCGATGACATTCTCGAAACAAATCCCCATCACCTGCCCGCCCTTCTCCTCCGTGCGGAACACGCGATCGACGTGGAGGAATACAAGAGGGCGCGGGAGCTCATCGCTTCGGTCCACGAGATCAACCCCCACCACCCTCTCGCCTGGGCCTATGAGGCAGCCATCGCCTACCTCCAGGATGAACGAGCGAAGGGAGTGGAGGCTCGCACCATGGCACTCAAACCGTGGGCCGGAAACCCGGAAGTCGACTTCGTGATCGGTGAGAAGATTTCTCAGAATCGCCGCTTCAACGAGGGGGCCGCATTCCTGCGTCAGGCCTTGGAGGCAAACCCAAATCATCTCGGTGCCAAGAAGGCCCTGGGACAGAATCTCCTCCGCCTGGGCAAGGAGCAGGAAGGCTGGGCTCTCATCAAGGAGGTTCAGGCCAAGGACAAGTTCGACGTCGAAACCTACAACCTGATGCTGCTCCACGACGAGTTGAAGAAGTTTGTCACCTTGGAGTCGAAACACTTTCTCGTGCGCATGACCACCCAGGAAGCCAAGATCTACGGACTGCAGGTCCTCGATCTGTTAGAGGACGCGAGCAACATCCTGGGAAAGAAATACGGCTTCCTTCCGGAAGAGCGGGTCTTGGTCGACTTTTATCCTGATCAGCAGGACTTCGCAATTCGCACCCTCGGCATTCCTGGGGGACTGGGCATTTTGGGCGCCTCCTTTGGCAACGTCCTCGTCATGAACAGCCCTGGTGGCCCTGGCGCGATGGGAACGAACTGGGAGTCCACCCTCTGGCACGAATATTGCCACACCATCACCCTGGGGGCCACCAAGAGCCGCATCCCACGCTGGCTGACTGAGGGGATCTCCGTTTACGAGGAACGAAATCGTGATCCGTCGTGTGGTCACAAGATGACGCCCGTCTTCCGGCGACGCATCCTGAACGAAGATGACGAGGAATCCGGATTGATTCCGATCGTCGTCCTCAGTGGTGCGCTGACAAACTTCAACAATCCCGAGACCATCGATTTTGCCTACTATCAATCGAGCCTCCTGGTGGAATATCTCCTGGAGGAGTACGGAGTGAAGAACTTTCAGCGAGTCCTCAGTGATCTCAAGACCAATGCCGCGGCTGAAAAGGTGCTCGCCAAACGCATGGCCAATCTCGACACCCTCGACCAGGGATTTGCGAAATTTGCCCGCGCTCGCGCCAGAATGGTTGCCCCCAAAGCGGATTGGAAATTGCCCGCTCCTGACTCATCGCTCCATCGCGATCCCGAAGGAGTGGCCAGCTATCTGCAGGACAACCCCAGCAACATCTGGGCCCTCTCCACGCATTGCCGTTACCTCCTCGCCGACAAGAAATGGAAGGAGGCCAAAGCACCCGCCAAGAGGCTCATCAAGCTTTACCCCGAGTTCATCGGGGCAGGAAATGGCTACGCCTGCCTCGCGCAGGCATGCCGTAATCTTGAGGAGTTTGACGAAGAGCGAACATCCTTGCGTGAGTGGACCATGCGCGATGGCGACGCCTCGCAGGCCCTCGATCGCTTGATCGAACTCGACCTCGAAAAACAAGATTGGCCCGCGGTGGAAGAGGACGCCCGTCGCTTGCTCGCAATCAACCCCCTCCTGCGCTCGCCTCACCGCGCGCTGGCAGTGAGCGCCCAGGCCCAGGGACGGCGACCCGAGGCGATCCGCGCCTTCGAAAGCCTGCTCCATCTCGACCCCGTGAATCCCGCAGACGTGCATTTTCGACTCGGCCAGCTCTATGCCGAGGACCACGACGATGCAACAGCCACTCGGCACGTCCTTGCTGCCATCGAGGAGGCCCCCCGCTTCCGGGAGGCCCACCAGCTCCTTCTCCACTTGAAACCAAGTCCACGCTCGGCACCTGCACCCACCCCGGAGTCCGTCCCAGGTCCTGCCGCGACACCTCCCGCCGCTCCCGGCCAGCCCGGTTCTCCACAGCCCGAGAAACCTGAAACACCATGATTCCGCATCGTCCCCTTCACGCCGCCGCCCTCCTGGCCCTTCTCGTCCTGACCGGAATTGCAGTCGCACAACGTGGCTTCCGCGGCTGGAATGAACCCAGCTTCCCCACCGAGGGACAACGCCCCAAACGCTATGATGTTCCCGACTGGGACCTGCCCAAGCACATGCCGGACGACGTGTTCACCTTCGTGCGGATTCGCTACAACTCCCACTGGCGCCGATGGAACTGGGCCACCGACTATCCTCATAGCGACCTCAACTTTTCCTATCGCCTGCAGGAACTCACCTCGCTGGAAGTGAACCCCGACGGCAAGATCCTGGAACTCACCGATCCCCGCCTCTTCGACTATCCCTTCATCTATATCATCGAGCCCGGCGACATGTGGCTCAGCGATTCAGAGGCCACTGCCCTGCGCAAGTACCTCCTCAATGGCGGATTTCTCATGGTCGACGACTTCTGGGGCTACCGCGAATGGGAAGGCTTCGAGAGCGAGTTCCGAAAAGTCTTTCCCAACCGTGAGCTGAGGGAACTACCCATCGAGCATCCCATCTTCCACTGCGTCTTTGACCTCCAGGAAAAACCTCAAGTCCCCGCAATGCAAAATGCCATCCGGGGTCGAGAAGAAGGCATCACCTGGGAATGGCGTAAGCCCGGCTCAAAGACGGTGCAATACAAAGGGGTCTTCGACGATGAAGGCCGCATGATGTGCATCATCTGCTTCAACACCGACCTCGGCGATGGCTGGGAGCGCGAAGGTGAAGACGAATGGTATTTCAAGGAATTCTCCGAGAAAAAATCCTACCCGATGGGGATCAACATCGTGTTCTACGCCCTGACCCACTGATAAAGATTGAGTGCGGGCGCGGTGGCAAGCCACTCCAACACTCCAAGCCTCTCCAACACTCCAAGCCACCCAACCCTCCAGTTCTCCAACACTCAAGCCACTCCACATGGACTCCGCCCATCCAACCGAAGAAGAACCCGAAATCAACCTGCCGCCCGATGCAGCCACCGAACCGAGCGAGTACGATCGCGAACAGGAAGCTGTCTTTCAAATCTCTGAAGCGCGGGACAAGATTCGGTCCGAGCTCTCCAAGGTCATCATCGGGCAGCTCGAGGTGATCGATGAGATGTTGATCGCCCTCCTCAGCGGTGGACATTGTCTCATCACGGGAGCGCCGGGACTGGCGAAAACCTTGCTGGTGAAATCCATCTCGGAACTGTTCCACCTCAGCTTCAATCGCATCCAATTCACGCCGGATTTGATGCCCGCCGACATCACGGGCACGGAGATGATTCGCGATACCGATGAGGGCCGCGAGTTGGTCTTCCAGAAGGGACCAATCTTTGCCAATATGATTCTGGCCGATGAGATCAACCGGACCCCGCCCAAAACGCAGGCCGCGCTTCTCGAAGCGATGCAGGAGCACCAAGTCACCGCGGCAGGTGAAACCCTGAAATTGGAAGAGCCTTTCTTCGTGCTCGCCACGCAGAACCCGATCGAAATGGAGGGAACCTATCCCCTCCCCGAAGCACAACTCGATCGTTTTATGTTCAACATCGTGATCGACTATCTCAACGAAGACGACGAGGTGAAAGTAGTGACCCAGACCACCGGTGGTGGCCCCGAAAAAATTCAGGCCCTCTTCGATGGCTCCGAGCTCCGCGATTACCACGCCGTGGTCCGCCGAGTCCCGGTCGCGGATGAAGTGGTCCGGTATGCCGTGCGCCTGGCGGCCGCCTCCCGCCCCGGACGAGAGGGCACCAGCGCCTTCGTGAACGACTATGTGAACTGGGGTGCTGGGCTCCGCGCGGCACAGTTTCTCATCCTCGGCGGCAAGACCCGCGCACTCCTCGAAGGCCGCACCCACGTCACCATCGATGACGTCCGCTCCCTCTCCGGCCCCGTCCTCCGCCACCGTATCCTCCCCAACTACCGCGCTGAAGCGGAGGGAATCGGCCTCCCGGAAATCATCGATCATCTCCTCGAACACGTCCCAACCCACGCAAGCAAGTAAGCTCCGGCTTCAGCCTTCCCTCCCCTGCCATGCCGCCCACCCCCCAGCTCCTCGACCCGAAAGCGCTGATGCGCATTCGTTCTCTCGAGATGCGCGCCCGGGTGGTGGTGGAAGGTTTCTGGAGTGGCATTCATCGCAGTCCGTATCACGGATTCTCCGCGGAGTTCAGTGAGTATCGCCAGTATACCCCCGGTGATGACATTCGTCACATCGACTGGCGCGTCTACGGGCGCAGCGATCGCTACTACATCAAGAAGTTCGAGGATGAAACCAATCTGCGTTGTCAACTCCTCGTCGATGGCACTCGCTCGATGATGTATGGTTCCGATCCCAAACTGACCAAACATGACTATGCAGCCACTCTTGCGGCGACCTTCGGCTATTTCCTGATGCAACAAGGCGATGCGGTCGGAGTGACCCGCTTCGACGATGCCATTCGCGACTATCTTCCGCCCCGAAACAGACCGGGACACCTGCGGCGCCTCATGATTTCACTCGAAGCCCCGGCCGAGGGCCGGGCCACTGATTTTGGAACTCCACTTGAACGAGTGGCTCAGATCCACGATCGTCGAGGGATGTTTGTCCTGATCTCCGACCTCCTCGCTCCGCTCGACACCCTCGAGGCTCGGCTCGGTTTTCTGCGGGCCCGCGGTCACGAAGTGATTGTCTTTCACATTCTTGATCCGCGCGAACTCGACTTCGAATTTGAGAATGCGGCCCAGTTCACCTCGCTGGAGAGCGGCAAGCAACACTTCATCGACCCCGACGCCGCGCGCAAAGGCTACTGCGAGAAGATCAAGGCCCACCTCGAGGCGGCGAGTGCCCTTTGCCAGCGAGCCGGGATCGATTACTTTTTTTCATCGACCGAGCGCCCCTTCCATCTCGCTCTCTTCGAATTCCTGACCGCGCGCTCCCAACGCACAGCCAGTCCGGTGCGACGCAAAACCAATTTCCAACGATCGTCCTGAGATGAACTTCCTCGTTCCCCTCTATCTTGCCGGTGCGTTGGCGGTTGCCATTCCAATCTATCTGCACCTGCGGCGACGTCCTCCTCGGGACTCGGTCGATTTCAGTTCCCTGATGTTCCTGGAACCAACCAAGCATCAGCCCATCAAACGCCAGAGTCAACTGGAGAACATCCCCTTGTTGATCCTGCGGTGCCTTGCCTTACTCCTGCTTGCCGCCATGTTCGCGCGCCCCTTCATGCCCGGGGGAGATTCCGAGGGCGATGAGGGCAGGATGCGCACAGTCATTCTTCTCGATACCAGCGCTTCAATGCAACGCGAAGGCCTCTGGAAGGATGCCTCCGAACGCACCAAAGAAGTCATCTCAACCATCGATGGAGAGGGTGCGGTGGCGATTATCACGGTCGATCGCGCGCCTCGCATCGTGACGAGTTTTGGCGACTGGGAGAGCGCGGACGTTGCTCAGCGCAAGGAGATCGCAAAGGCCGCGGTCGAGACCCTCAAACCCAGCTGGCAAGGATCCAACCTCGGCGCCGGACTGATCGCAGCAGCTGAGATGGTTACAGACGCTTCAACCGATGACGAGACTCCCAGGCCAGCCCGAATCGTGGTTATCAGCGATCTTCAAAGTGGAGCTGCCCTCGACGCGGTCGCCGATGCCTCGTGGCCCTCGAATCTCAAAGTGGAACTCGCGCCCATCGAAGCACGGGAAGTCACGAACGTCACCATCGCAGTGGCCGCTTCGACCGACCCCGACAAGCCAGCCGTCCGCTTGCGAAACGATCCAGCCTCAGAAGAAAGCCGCTTTCGTTTGAAGGTGGGCGACCAAACAATTGCGGCAGTGGTTCCAGCTGGAGAAAGCCGCGTCTTTCAATTGGAGGAACCCATCTCTGAGGTGAGTGTTACTGGTGACCAACACCATTTTGACAATCGCCTCTTCCTCGCTCCCCGCGAACCGGCCTTGGTCAAGCTGCTCTTTCTCGGTGACGACAAACCGGATGACAGCAACGGGCCGGAGTACTACTACCGCCGCGCCCTGGCACTCTCGAAGGTGATGCATCCGCGCTTTGTGAAGAGCTTGGATGACGATCCGGCCCTGCTCGCAATTGCCCGCCCCCTCACGGGGGCCGAGATCAATGCGGTGCGCCGCACCCTGCAGGAGGGTCGCGATGCCATCCTCTTGATCACCTCCACCACGATGGATCGAACGCTCGCGGGCCTCGCCGGCATGTCCGCCGCCCCCACCCTCCGCGATCACGATCATGATCGGCGTTACGCGCTGCTCGAGGAAATCGACTTTGAACACCCGACTCTGCGCGAGTTCCGCGACCCTCGCTGGCGCGATTTCACAGAGGTTCATTTTTGGAAGTATCACATCCTGGAGGAGGCCGTTCTCCCGGAGAGCGCTACCATCGTCGCCCGCTTTGACACCGGAGACCCGGCCTGGATCGCTATTCCAGTGGGGCAAGGATCGCTTCTCGTCATGATGTCAGGTTGGCACCCCCGGGACAGTCAGTTGAGTCTCTCCTCGAAATTTCTTCCTCTTCTCTTCTCCATCTACTCGGACCATGGCCCGCAAGTCAGCGGTGCCCGTCAGTTCTTTGTCGGCGACCCCCTGCCCATCGAGAACGACGAAGAAAAACTCACCCTCCCCGACGGAAAAACCGAGTCGCTCGACCCCGCTGAACCCTACCGCCCGGAGCACCCCGGAATCTATCGCGTGAGCAATGGAGAGCGTCATCGCTCCTTCGCAGTGAACCTGCGCCCCTCCGAATCAGAGCTCACTCCTCTGGGTTCCGAACCCCTTGCTGCGCTGGGCGTCCCGATTGATCGCAAGACCGCTCCCGATACAGCCGTCAGTGCCGACTCGAAGCGGAAACTCCGCAGCTCGGAAGCGGAGTCCAGACAAAATCTCTGGCGCTGGTCCGTCGTTGTTCTTCTCGCCATGCTCGTCGCAGAAGCATGGCTCGCCACTCGCACGGGTGGCACCGCAACTCAACCCGAAGGAGCAGTCATATGACCGAATCCCTACTCGAACGACAACTCGCGCCCATCGTTGCGCGCCTCGAAACCATCCGAAACCGACGGTCGGCCACCATTGTGTTTTCCGCGGTGGCAGCGCTGGCCTGGCTCGGCATTCTTTCGGCGCGGGATGCAGAAACCCCAACCCTCACCTGGCTCTGGCTCCCGGTCCTTGGCGGTCTCCTTACCATCATCATTCTGAAGTTTGCCTCGCAGCGCCCCGTAATCAATCTGCGCAAGATTGCGAGCGAGATCGAGGCCCAACACCCGGAACTCAAGGCCCTCCTTGTCACCGCGGTAGAAGAGGAAGAGAAAGCCGGGGGAGCCAAGCTGGGCTTTCTCCAGGAACGTCTGATCCTGGAAGCGGCCAGCAAAGTGATCGGGGCGCGATGGAGCGAAACCGTCGCAGGGAACGAAGCACGCGGATGGCGGTTCGGAAAGGTCCTCGCCATGCTGGCCATGATGTTTACCTGCGGAATGCTCATTTCCGAAAACTGGCCCAGCCGTTCCTCAAGGGGCGGAACGAGCGAACACTCTGCCCGCACGCTTTCACCCGAACTCTCCGCTGACTGGAAGATCGAAGTCACCCCCGGAGACGTGGAGTTGGAACGCGGTTCCAAGTTGGTGGTGACCGCCCGTTTCGGCGGCCGGGTTCCGACCGAAGCCGTCCTCTCTTCCCGCCTCGGCCAGTCCGTGCGCCGGATCCCGATGAAACAGAGTCTCTCCGATCCTGTTTTTGTGGCCGTTCTCGCCGATCTCAGCGCAGATGGCAGCTACCAGATCGCCTTCGGTGATCGCGCGAGCGACGAATTCAAGATCGTCACTTTTGTTCTTCCGATCGTGGAGAGCGTGGACGTCGAAGTGACCCAACCACCCGGCTCCGACCTACCCACCAGGACGGTCAAGGACACCAAGCGAATCACGATCTTGGAGGGTTCCACCCTGCGCCTGAACATCCGAACGAACATTCCGATTGCAGCCGGCAAGTTGGTCGCGGAGAGCTCCGACCTCAGCGGGATCCTCATTCCTGATCCCAATGTCGAGACCCTCGCCACCGTGGAACTCGCGCCCAGCGAATCGATCAAGCTCCGCATTCACCTCGAGGACGTTTCGGGTCGCAAGAATCGCCGCCCGCCGCTCTTCAGCATTCAGGTGAAACGCAACAACCCGCCCAAGATCGAACTCGCCTTTCCGGGCGGGGACACCGAAGTCTCCCCCCTTCAGGAGATTCCGGTGGAAGCCACGGTGTTCGATGACGTGAGGGTGGTCGGTGCAGGCATGACCTTCAGCTTTGGCGGGGTGAACCGGGAGATCGAATTCGATGCCGGGAATTTTCAACCAGCGAAGAAAAACCTGGTCTCGACGGTCCTCGATTTTGAGGACCTCGGAGCCAAGCCAAACGATCTCCTCACTTACTTTTTCTGGGCAGAGGATCTCGCCCCCAATGGCGAAACCCGCCGGGTGACCAGTGACTTGCGCTTTGCCGAAGTCCGCCATCTGGAAGAGATCTTCCGGGAGGGCATGGCCGCAGAGAACGGTGAACAGCAGCAACAGGAGCAGTCCCAATCCGAGCAGGGCCCGCAGGGTAACCAGAGTGAAGAGCTGATCAAGCAGCAGAAGGAAGTTCTCAATGCGACCTGGAAACTGAAGCGACTTGTCGAGGGGAAGCCCGCCCTCTTGTTGGAGGACGGGCCAATCGTGCTGGCGGGGCAGGAGGCGGTCCTTGAAGCGGCCCAGGCCGCGGGGGCGCTGGTTGCCGATGCCGAGGCTGGCAAGAATCTCGAGGATGCCATCCGGGCCATGGAGGCATCGGCCGGCGAACTGGCAGCCATCGCACCTGAAGAGGATGCCGGACGACTGGACGCTGCCCTCGGACATGAGCAGGCCGCCTACGCAGCCTTGCTCAAGATGCGGGCGCGGGAGTTCGAAGTGCAGCGTGCCCAACAACAGCAGAGTTCGAGTTCGAGCAGCAGCGCCTCCCAACGGCAGAAACGCCAGATGGAAAACATGGAGCTCAAGCAGGAGGAGAAGCGCTACGAAACCCAACGCTTCGCGGAGGAGCAAAAGCAGGAGGCCAAGAAACAAGCCACGCGGGAGGAATTGCAAATGCTCAATCGACTGAAGGAGCTCGCCCAACGCCAGGGAAGCATCACCGAGAAACTCAAGGAGCTTCAGGCGATGCTCGAGGAAGCCAAAACGGAGGAAGAAAAGGAGGAAATCCGACGCGAGTTGGAGCGCCTGGAGGAGGAACAGCGTGAACTTGTGGAAGACCTCGACGAGCTCAACGAACGCATGGAGAGCGAGGAGAATCGGGAGCGCACGACCGAAGCGCGCGAACAATTGGACGAGGCCCGTGACGAAGCGCAGAAGGCCGCGGAGGCCATGAAGAATGAGAATCTCGATCAAGCCACCAATGCCGGGACGCGGGCCGAACAAAAGTTCGACGACCTTGCCCAGGAATTCCGGGAGCGAACCTCCAATCAGTTTGCGGACGAGATGCGGCAGGCTCGCCAGGAGGCGCGGGAACTTGCCGAAAACCAGGCCGCAATTGCGAGCGAACTCGAGCGGCAGCGCAAGGAGACCAAGGAGGACAAGGATCCCTTCACGCCAGATCCTCTCGAGAAGAACCTCGCCGCGCAACAGAGCCAATTGGATGAGCTGATCGAGAATCTCCGCGAACTCAGTGAGCAGGCCGAAGAGGGAGAATCCGTCCTCTCACGCAAGCTCTACGATGCAGTCCGGGACACCGAAACGGAGGGCGTGGACGAAGCGCTCGAGACTGCGAAACGCCTGACTCGGTTTGATCGCATTCCGGAAGCGGCTGAGTACGAGCGGGCCGCTCGACAGGGAATCGATCAACTGAAGGAGAACGTCGAGCGCGCAGCCGAGAGCATCCTGGGGGACGAAGAAGCAGCCCTCCGGATGGCGCGGTCAGAAATCGAGAATCTGATGAGGGATCTGGAGGAGAGCAGAGAAGGAGAGCAACCCGGTCAAGGGCAGCAACCCGGCGAAGGGCAGCAACCCGGCGAAGGAGAGCAACCCGGCGAAGGAGAGCAACCCGGCGAAGGAGAGCAACCCGGCGAAGGAGAGCAA
>Ga0302119_10001313_pt1 | contig 11234 bp, 8 predicted proteins | sample AG5_Tmax_MG_FD_203114 | JGI IMG/M metagenome (GOLD analysis project Ga0302119, IMG submission 203114) | Marine microbial communities from Western Arctic Ocean, Canada - AG5_Tmax | ecosystem: Environmental > Aquatic > Marine > Oceanic | place: Canada: Western Arctic Ocean | collected 2017-10-01
CTTGATTCATGCGGTTGGCGTGGGTGTAGTTTTGGCCTGTGTGCTTTTTATGAAACAAGCGGGCGATCTTGCGGAAAAAGGAACCTCGGTAAAGGCTATGGCTGGATTTGACGGAGAACAACCTTGGAGTGATGAGAGTAGCGTGTACAAAGAGTTTAAGAACAAAATATACATCAAGCACTTGTACGGGCCGCTGTTTTTTGGGTTCACTTCCAGGTTTCAGGAACTGGCACAAACGATAGACCTTCAGGTGAAGGTACTTATTATACGAATGGACAATGTGCCTCACATAGACCAGTCAGGGGTATACGCAATGGAGGAGGTCATTATGGATCTGCAAAACAAAGGGGTGGTGGTGATACTTACAGCCCTTCAACCTCAGCCCCTGGATATGCTAAAAAAGATTGAAATTATTCCCTCACTGGTCCCCGAAATACACATCTTTAATCAGTTTAGTGAATGCGAGGAGTGGTTGAAGCGGAACCTTAGCGATGCAAATGGTGGGTTTGCAAAAATTGTTGAAGAACTTCATGAGGTTAAAAAGGCCAGGATCGGCAATAGAATGTAATTGAATTCTTCAAACTGATTCGGTTCACAATACATATCTTTGGCAAAAATTCTTTTTTATGACTTTCGTTGAAGAGTTGCAATGGAGAGGCATGATACACGATATCATGCCAGACACCGAAGAACATTTTTCCAAAGGTGTAACTCCCGGGTATATCGGATTTGACCCCACGGCTTCTTCTCTTACTGTTGGCAATTTGGTGCCAGTGATGATGCTGGTCCACTACCAAAGAGCAGGTCACAAACCCATCGCACTTGTTGGTGGCGCAACCGGGATGATTGGAGACCCATCTGGTAAAGGTGAGGAACGACAGTTGCTGAATCTTGAGACGTTGCGACATAATGAAGCTTGCACCAAGAAGCAGTTGGAAAAATTTCTGGATTTTGATTGTGGAGAAAACTCAGCTGTTCTGGTAAATAACTTTGACTTTTACCAGAAAATGGAGTTGTTTGACTTCTTCAGGGACATTGGAAAGCACCTTACCGTGAGTTATATGATCGCAAAGGATTCTGTTAAGAGCCGTCTTGACGGTGGAATGTCCTTTACTGAATTCTCCTATCAACTCTTTCAGGGCTATGATTTTTTATGGCTATATGAGAACATGGGCTGTACGTTGCAAATGGGAGGATCTGATCAATGGGGCAATATTACTTCAGGAACGGAACTCATAAGAAGGAAGGTTGGTGGTAAAGCATACGCCCTCACCTGTCCCCTCCTCACGAAGAGTGATGGAAGCAAATTCGGAAAATCAGAAGAGGGAAATATATGGCTTGACCCTGAACGCACCTCACCCTACAAGTTTTACCAATTCTGGCTGAACAGTGCTGACGATGATGCAATTAAGTACCTGAAGATCTTCTCAATCCGGGATAAAGAGGAGCTGGAGACGCTGGAACGAAAGCATAACGAAGCACCTCACGAACGCTTGTTACAAAGGGAACTAGCTGAGGAAATAACAGTCAGAGTCCACTCTGAAGCTGATTACCAGGCGGCTGTGCAGGCTTCAGAAATACTGTTCGGGAAGGGGACAGCTGATTCACTGAAGGCCCTTGATGCAAAGAGCATCCTGGACATCTTTGACGGTGTACCTCAATCCAGCCTTTCCGATGCTGAAATTCAGAATGGCGTGCCTATTATTGAATTTCTGGTGGCTAAATCAGGCGTATTTCCATCTAATGGAGAAGCCAAACGCATGCTACAAGGCGGTGGAGTCAGCATCAACAAGTCCAAGGTAGACATGGACCATCAGGTGGGAGCCAATGATATTCTGGCCGGCAAATATATACTGGTTCAAAAAGGCAAGAAGAACTACCACCTGGTAACGGTTGAGTAAGTTACTGTTCTGCTAAAAGCAGATTACAACCACGGATGTCACTAGCGTCAAAGCGACCCAGTAATTCAAACAAACCATCCGCGTACACCTTCCCGAGGTCCTGGGTCGCAATAAAAGCACAGGAGTACACATTGGCCAGATCAATTATATTGAGCCCACCAGAACGCCCAGGTCCAAGAGGCTTTAGGGGGTCGTTCACATCCCTGGCACTAACACGCATCCATGGTGGACAGGTAAATCTGCCGTTTCCTTTGGCATAGGCTTGTGAAAGCAGTTCAGCCATCCCATATTCTGAGTGAATCTCACCTACGCCTAAACCATTTTTCAGGGTAAGATGGAGCTCTTCTTTCAGCATTTCTTTTCTATTGCCCTTCATACCCCCGGTTTCCATAACGATAACGTCGGACATATCTGGAAGGTTAGGATTATTCATCAGGTCCAAAAGCGCGTAAGAAACACCCATGAGCAATACTTTTCTGTCACTTGCTACCCCCACATTGATTGCTTGGCACAGTGCATCATCCTCGTTTAAGTAATACCCGCTCAGCCTGTGGCCACTTAACCTAATAAGTGCATCGGTCATAAAAATCAAAGAAGAATGGGGGTTTTTAGTATAATTCGGCAACAAGCACAATAGGATATAGCTATCAGGATTGCCATATGCTGCCTGGAATCCATTTATGAATGACCTGCGATAAACTGACAAATCTTTTATTGGGTGCTTGCTCACCGCATCACTACCCGTCCCACTGCTATGAAACACGATCTCAGCATCCCATGTACCGGTCGCTAAGTGATGGGACTTAAAAAACTCAATAGGGAGAAAAGGAATGTCATCGAGTTTCTGAATGCGCTCCCTATTGATCTTCAACATATCCAGATAGGTAGCATAGGTATCATTGTGGACCGCCTGGTGCGAGAATAGCTCCATCGCCATTTGCTCAAACTTTGACCCATCCTGAATGCTAAACAGTCCTTCTATAAACTTATGGTCATCCATGGGTACGAAATATCAGCAAGTTGCGTTAAATGACAGGATGGTTTGAATAAGTAAAGATCAAAACAAATTTAAGGATTAATCTACTGCAGCATCTAACGGCCATCCTCTATTGAATTCGTATCTTTGACATTTATATGAAGTTGCTCACTCGCATATCTTTAGTAAGTTCAGCTATCATGTGCGGATGCCTCGCATCATGTTTGCAGGGCGTGAAATATCCCCCGGAGCCACAATTAACTTACCTAGACCACACGGTGACCGACTCCCTAGACATATTGGGGAATCCAGCCTCCCATTTCATTCTGATTACGTTTGAGTTTACAGATGGAGATGGCAACATAGGAGAGCCGGAAAATTCAAAGACAAAGAATCTATTCGTATCAGAATACGGTATTCTCAATGGGGTGAAGCAGACGCCTGTAGAGAGCCAGTACCGATTGCCTGACGTAACGCCGGATGGCCAAAACAAAAGCCTAAAGGGAGAAGTCGATGTCGACATCGTTCTGTTTGCCAATTATCCGCACGACTCTGTGCAATACGAAATCTATATCAGCGACCGCAGTAATAACGAAAGTAATATTATCTCGACACCCATTATCCCATTGTAGATTTACTTGATACCTACCACTGCTTCGTTGACATTGAAAATGTGATCCCCCAATTTCTCACAAGACGAGAAGAGATCGTTGTAGTACATACCACTCTCAAAACTATAATCACCATTGGCGATACTCTGAAGATGAGCAGTACGAAGGGTATCCCTCATATTGTTGATTTCAACTTCAAGTAAATCCGCTGTGCGAATGTTGACCTGGCCATAATCGCCGTTCAAATTCTCAACCATCACATCAAGTGCCTCCTGCACTATTGCGAACATTTTCAACATATTAGCTCGTTGTGCTTCGTTGAATTCAGCATTCTGTTCCCGCTTTCGCTCTATACTCTTTGATATTTGGTAACATATATCGCCCACTCGCTCCAGATCATTGATGATGCTCAACATACCACGAACTCTCAGCGCCAAATGCTCACTCAATTCTCCCTGAGATACCTTAGACAGGTATTCAGCTATTTCAATTTCCATCTTATCTGTAATATCCTCATACTTGGCGATTCGACGCAATTGTTCATTGAACTGCTTCCCTTCTTTCAATTCAAGAATTTCGGCAGTAAAACCAAACATTCGTTTGGTGATCTTGCCAAATTTGGCAATCTCCTTCTTAGCTTCAACAATTGACAATTCCGGCGTGGCTAGAATACCTGTTCCGATGTACTCCAACTTCGTTTCTTCATCTGCCTCGCCTCTGGACGTCACCATTTTCTCTGCTATTTTCACAATGAGAGGGACAAATCCAATTAGCAATAACACGTTTATAATATTGAATGCTGAGTGAAAGATTGACAATGCTATTGGAATGGATTCATATTGCTCAGGGTCCATAGGAGACACCCCATTTGACGATATCATGAATGCATCCACCCCGCTGAGGAATAGTCTGAATACCAAAAACATCCAGACCACCCCAAATACATTGAAGATCAGGTGTGCCCTGGCAGCTCTCTTTGCATGCACATTACCTATAAGTGCTGCTAAGTTAGCTGTGATGGTTGTCCCGATATTTTCTCCCAGAACCATTGCTGCTGCGAGTTCAAATGGTATCCATCCCTGGTTACACATGACCAGCGTTAAGGCCATAGCTGCGCTCGATGATTGAACAACCAAAGTGAGAATCGTACCAACCCCTATGAACATAAGAGTTGAGAGCATTCCCATGTCAGCGTAGTGAGCCAGGAATGCCAAGACGTCGGGGTTGCTTTTTAGATCAGGAACCGACTGCTTTAAGGCATCCAAGCCCATGAAGAGCAAGGCAAATCCAATAATTACCTCAGCCCACGATTTCCAATTGCCCCGTCCCATAAACATCATAGGCAATCCCATTGCAATAATCGGCAATGCAATAGACGCAATCTTCACCTTGAAACCAAAAATTGATATTAGCCATGCGGTGATAGTTGTACCTATATTGGCACCCATTATTACGCTCACAGATTCAACAAGTGTGAGCAAGCCAGCATTCACAAAACTTACCACCATCACCGTGGTGGCAGAGGAAGATTGAAGCAAGCTCGTAATAAGAAATCCAGTTACAACGCCAAATACCCGATTAGAAGCCATAACGCTCAGGATATCCCTCATCTTGCTACCTGCTACCTTTTGGATACCTTCACTCATCACCTTCATCCCGTAGATGAAGAAACCCAGTGCCCCAACCAGTTCAAGCAATTGTATAACAGAAAAATTCATAGCCCAGCTTTTAAATGTTTGTAAACGCGAAAGTAGACAACCCGCCCAAATCTTCTATATTCCCTATGTTACGAAATTGTTAAATGTGATCCCTGCAGTAATACTAACTACTTAAAATGGGACATTTGTACCAAAATAAAATTGAAGAAAATGAACTATATCAAAATACTTGTCGGGATCCTCCTCTTTTGTATGACATGCATTCAAACTATTGCTCAGATTGAAGTCAAAAACAAGTTTGGAAAGGGAATAAAATTCCTGGCTGAAGATTCGTCGTTCTCAGTAAAGATGAATACCCGAATTCAGAATCGCTACGATGGTTACTTAACAATGTCGGATGATCCATCAATTACAGATGGGAAATACGCTGATAAAATGTCGGTAAGAAGAGCGAGGCTAAATTTCAGCGGTTATGCCTGGAGCCCAAAACTCACTTACAAGATCGAGTATGATATGGTGAACGGACAGGTATTGGATGCTGTAGTTAAATGGAATTTCATGGGGAATTTTTCACTTTGGGGTGGCCAAACCAAACTTCCCGGTAATCGCGAGAGAGTTCTTTCATCCCAGAACTTACAGTTTGTGGACCGCTCACTTTTGAACTCTGAATATACAATTGACCGAGATAAAGGGCTGCAGTTGCGCCATCATTTCAAGGTTGGAAAGATGGTAGTTCGGGAGATCTCGTCCATATCAATTGGAGAAGGCATGAACTATACTACCCTAAATCCATATTCGGGGTACGATTGGACTCAAAGGATTGAAGTTCTGCCCTTCGGCAAGTTCAAAGGCAAAGGTGACTATTCAGCATCTGATCTAATGAGAGAAGAAACATTAAAGTTGGCACTGGGAGTCTCCTACGATTATAACGACAATGCCGTTCGCGAGCAGGGACAACGTGGTGATGAACTAAGCGCTAAACGCGACATCACTACACTTTTTATAGACATGATGCTGAAGTTCCAGGGGGGTTCAATAATGGCGGAATATGCAGATAAGGGCACGACACAATCTGCTGGCATTACTGACAGCAACGGATCGGTATTCGAAACATTTCGCACAGGTACTGGTATCAATCTTCAACTGGGATATCTACTGAAAAGCAACTGGGAACTGGCGGGAAGATTCACTCAAATTACTCCAGAAGAAATTACAGGTAAGGCGGATATCTCTGCCTACACATTCGGAATATCACGTTACATTGTAGGGCATTCCCTGAAATTCCAGAGTGATGTATCCTTTGTTCAAACGGAGGGAAGCGATGATGTCATGGAATTTAGAATGCAGTTTGAACTGGGTATCTAGGTCTACTTTTCCTGAAGATTCCCCGTAAAATTAGTCTTAGTTTTGGTACTCAATAGCATGAGTATGTCCAAACGAATTCTGATTGTAGATGACGAGCCGGATATCCGCGAATTCTTAAGTTACTATCTAAAGAATTCAGGATACGAGATTGAACTGGCAGAAAATGGATATGAGGCGCTTGACAAGGTGCGTTCTTTTGCTCCGGACCTGGTATTATTAGATGTGATGATGCCTGAGATGAATGGTTATGAAACATGCCGTAAGCTAAGAGAAGATGATAAATATGGCAACACTATAATCGCCTTTTTAAGCGCACGGAAGGAAGACGAGTCTCTCATAAAGGGACTTCGCATTGGAGCTGATGACTATATTCCAAAACCAATCAGGCCCAAGGTACTGGTCACCAAGATTGAGGCATTGCTTCGAAGAAATAAAAATACCAAACAGCTTTCAAAGGGAATATCAGTGGATATGGACAAATTTGTAGCTATCAGGGATGGACAAGAATTCGTACTCCCAAAAAAGGAATTGCAATTGCTTGCCTTATTGCTAAGTAAACCAGGGAATGTGTTTACCAGGGAGCAAATATTGGCGAAAGTATGGGGTACAGATGTAGTTGTTGGAGACAGAACAATTGATGTTCATATCAGGCGTCTGCGCCATTCTCTTGGTGAAAAGTTGATAGAAACAGTTAAAGGAGTGGGTTATAAGGCCGTGTGACCATGAAAAACTTAACACCAAATCAAATTGCGCTTTCCTCTTCCCTACTTCTGGGCATTCTCACCCTCTTCACATTGTTAATCGTAAGTAACTTCAGTTCTGACCGCCTTCAATGGCATGTAATTCTATTGCCCACTGTACTCACCGTGGTGATAGGTTATTTTATTTACCGTTACTTTCTTGAACGCTTTATATACAGGAAAATTAAGAACATATATAAAACCATCCACAACCTAAAGTCACAATCTGGGTCAATTTCAGAAAAGATTAAACTCAATGAAGATTTACTCTCAAACGTTGATGCCGAAGTGAATGAGTGGGCACTTAACAAAGTTGAGGAAATCGATTCCCTAAAGCAAAGGGCTAAATACAGAAGAGAGTTTTTAGGCAATATATCCCATGAACTCAAAACTCCCATGTTCAATATTCAAGGATACCTTGAAAGCCTGTTGGATGGCGGTATCGATGACAAGGACATCATTGCCAAATATTTACGTAAAGCCTCGGAAAATGTGGATCGCCTGAACACCATCGTTGATGATCTGGAGACCATTGCACATCAGGAAGATGGAGTATTTGAACTCGCCATTGTCAAATTTGATATCCACAAACTCATAGCAAGTGTATTTGAAGAACTGGATTCCAAGGCTGCAGGTAAAGACGTCAAACTGGACTTTAAACCTGACTGTGACAGGCCATTTTTCGTCAATGCTGACAAGGAGAAAATACGAAGGGTGGTGATCAACCTGATAGATAATTCCATAAAGTACGGCAACCAGGGAGGGAATACTTTGATCGGTTTTTATGAGATGGGTGACAATATCCTATCAGAGATATCCGATGATGGAATGGGAATTAAAGAATCACTATTGCCCCGTTTGCACGAACGTTTTTTCAGAGTTGACAAGAGCAGGAATCGGGAACATGGCGGAACTGGGCTGGGATTGTCAATTGTAAAACACACCATTGAAGCTCATGGCCAATCCATCAATGTGAGGAGCTCGCTCGGTATAGGATCGACTTTCGGCTTCACCCTGCAAAAAGCATAACTCGGATATAATTATTAGTTTTATAAACAACATGAACAAACTGGCCGTTCTCTTGATTGCTGTGTTGGTATTGTCCAATTCCCTCAGCGCTATAGCCCAGGTGGAAAAGTGCGGCACTATGAAACTGCTGCAAGAACACCTTGATCAGAATCCTGCCTTGCAAAGCCAAATGCAAGCATCGGAAGCCAATGCCAATGCGTGGGCCGATGCAGTTGCCAATAAGACATCCACCATTATTACGATTCCCACGGTAGTGCATGTAATCCACAATCTCTCCAACCCTGATCAGAATATCCCAGACTCTGTGATCTTTTCCCAGATTGATGTGCTCAATGAAGACTTTAGAAGGATGAATGCCGATGCGGTAAATACCAGACCGATTTTTGATTCTATAGCAGCGGATGTAGAAGTTCAGTTTTGTCTGGCCGCCATGGACACTGCCGGAAATACTATCACGGGAATTAACCGGGTTGCCACTACAGAAACTGGTTTTGAAATTGGATTTGGCGGGATGGATGACATGAAAATTACCGCTTCTGGTGGAGCAGATGCCTGGCCCAGAGACGAGTACCTCAACATTTGGGTATGCAATATGACCTTCCTTGGAATACCTGGAGCGATCCTGGGTTTTGCCCAGTTCCCCGGGGATGACGCTTCAACAGATGGAGTCGTAATTCAATACAATTTTGTTGGACGCACCCTGGACCCGGTGCAATCGGATTCCAGCCTGGGACGTACCACTACGCACGAGGTAGGACATTGGTTAGGACTTCGACACATCTGGGCAGATGACCAGGATTTCTTTGGAAATGCAACCTGTGACTCTTCCGATTTTGTTGATGATACACCCAACCAGGAGGGACAATCAAACTACGACTGCAACATGAACATTAACTCGTGTTCGGCAGAAGCACCCTATTGGGGAACTACCGACCCTCCAGACATGGTTGAGAATTATATGGACTACTCGACCGATGATTGCAGCAATATGTTCTCTGCAGGACAGAAAACAAGGATGCTGTCCTTTTTGAATACGGATAGACTGCCTTTGCTGAGCGCCACGGCCTGTACGCTGGTAGGACTGGATGATGTGGAAACATCACAGCGACTTAGTCTTTACCCCAACCCTTGTTCTGGAATATTCAACATCAAACAAGAACATCTGCGGACAGAGACACTCTTACAAGTTTTCAATTCCTTTGGCCAACTGGTCTTCGAAAAGTCGATTAAGGATGACACAAGTATCGATGTCAGTCATCTTAGCTTGGGGATGTATTTTGTCAGGAAGATGTCTGGTGCAAGTTATGTATCTACACGGCTGCTGATTTCTCAATAATATTACGCAACGCAAGTGACACTTTCTAAGATTCACCTCATAGGTCTCTCCGCACTCACTGGGATTCTTCTCGCATTGGGCTGGCCAGCCATTGGGAATTTTAGCCCCATACTGTTTCTGTCCCTGGTTCCCTTACTGGTTGTTGAACACTATATGAATTCAACAAACCGGTCATTTGCGCTCTACCCCCTGCTGGCATTTGCGGCATTCAACACACTCACAACGTGGTGGATCTATTGCGTGACTGAGAGTTTCACGACAAAACTCTTCGTGCTTTTGGCGGCGATCGCGGTAAACTCCATCATGATGACCCTGGTTTTTATGCTCTTTCATTACACCAAGAAGCACTTAGGCCAACGAAGGGGTTATATCGCTCTGATTGCTTATTGGATGGCTTTTGAATATTTTCACCTGAACTGGGAGCTCACATGGCCGTGGCTCTCACTCGGCAATGGATTTGCCAACCAGGTATCCTGGATTCAGTGGTATGAATACACAGGTGTATTTGGAGGAACATTGTGGATCCTGGTCGCCAATATATTGATCTTTCGGCTCCTTAGTAAGGCATTGTTCAATGCTTTACCCTTTGATAATAATAAGGGGACGCTGATAATAATAGCGGCCGTACTCATTGTCCCAATAGTGATCTCCAAGATCAGGTACCATAATTACGTGGAAGTTGCTCAACCCATAGAGGTGGCTATCATTCAACCCAACATAGATCCATACAACGAAAAATACAACACCAGTGCCACGGAACAGCTTGAGGGGATCATCGAACTGCTGAATAACAACCTAAAAGGCGAACCCTCTTATGTAATAGCACCTGAAACTGCCCTCAGTGGAGACATCCAGGAAAACAATATTCAACAGTCAAGCACCATAAAGACGATAACTGATTTCTTGCGAAGGCATCCAAAAACAGAATTTGTATCAGGTATGTCATCATGGAAACTGCTTGATAAAGATGCCCTTAGCAGCACAGCCCGCAAATTCCCTCAAGGTGACGCATACTATGACATGTACAATGCCGCCATACAAATAGGTATTGAGGGCGCCCCTCAGGTTTATCACAAATCAAAACTGGTGCAGGGTGTAGAGAAGATGCCTTTTGCATCCATCCTCAAGCCATTTGAAGACCTGGCACTGGATTTGGGAGGCACCATTGGCAGTCTGGGCAGCCAGGAAGAATCAAGTGTATTTCAATCTGCTATTAGCGATTTGAAGGTGGCTCCTGTGATATGTTACGAATCTATATACGGGGAATATGTGGCGAGCTATGTACAGAAAGGAGCCAATCTCATCTTCATCATGACCAATGATGGATGGTGGGATGACAGTCCTGGCTACAAGCAGCATCTTGCATATTCAAGACTCAGGGCCATTGAAAACCGCCGCTCCATTGCACGGTCTGCCAATACCGGCATATCGTGCCTTATCAATCAGAGAGGCGACATACTGGATGCCAGCAGCTGGTGGGAAGAAGCTGTCATTCAGGGAACATTAAACAGCAATCACGAACTTACAGTGTACACCAGGGCCGGAAATTACCTGGCTCGCATCGCCTCGTTTGTCGCTGCTGCTTTGCTGGTATTTGCCTTTGTCAATTCCAGGCGCT
>Ga0302119_10001317_pt1 | contig 11224 bp, 10 predicted proteins | sample AG5_Tmax_MG_FD_203114 | JGI IMG/M metagenome (GOLD analysis project Ga0302119, IMG submission 203114) | Marine microbial communities from Western Arctic Ocean, Canada - AG5_Tmax | ecosystem: Environmental > Aquatic > Marine > Oceanic | place: Canada: Western Arctic Ocean | collected 2017-10-01
CCCACGGTTCACTACGTCAAGTAAGGGGAAGCCCTCTGCCGTTGGATCTTAGACCGCGTCCCAAGCGCGTCCTAATTGGCAAAAGCCACGGGTTAACCGGGGCTTTTTTATTGTCCCTTCCTGAGCTGGCTGAGCAGCTGGATGAGTTGGAAATTGGGAGAGGCGATGCGAATCAAGCGGGGAAGAGGCCGAAAGTTCACTGGTGGAGCCCGTTACTACCATCGCCATGCAGAGGGGAGAGATTCGAGCAAGGCGGCGCTCCATTGGCACGAACATCAGGTGAAGATGGAGCGGGTCCGGAGGCGCCGCGTGATTGGATTGGTCCTCGGGTTCCTCCTGATCGCGAGCTTGGTGAGCACGACTTATTACCTGCTCCTTCGCTAAGATGACGATCAGATCGCACGCGGAATTGCCTTTCGAAGAAGGTTGGGTTCTCCTACCGTCGTCTGACCTGCCACGATTTCTATGCACCGGAAGCTCATCATCCATCTATGCATCTTTGTAGCCATGCTTTGTGTGGCGGCCCTCATTTGGAACGGGATGGGTGAGCCCAAGCCGGAGCCTACAGAGGCTGAGTGGGAACTCGCCACCAAAGAGGATCGCATCGTCGAAGATCCCATTTCAGGGGAACGCAAGATCGAGAATTGGAAGGCGGAAGGTCCGACTCAGGCAGGGAAAATGATGGTGGGAATTGTCCTTCTGGTCGTGGTCGCTAGTTATGGAGGGATTGTCTTCGTTACTTACCTGCTGCCCTCCGTGGTGCATCGCTTCACGCACATGTTTTACGGGTCAAGCGAGGAGATCGAAACCGATCCCATGCACGATGCGCGCGCTCTCTTTGCCCAAGGGGATTTTGAAGGTGCGATCGCGGCCTACCGCGGGGTGGCCGCGGAGCAGCCGGAAAACCGGTTTCCCTGGGTGGAGATGGCCAAGATTCACCACGACAACCTGGAAAATCCTGAGGCCTCCATCAAAACGCTGCGGGAGGCGCTGGAGAGTTACGAGTGGCGGATGAACGACGCGGCCTTCTTCATGTTCCGTCTCGCCGAACTCTACGAGGAGGATAAGCAAGACATGGTGACTGCAACCGGCATTCTTCAGCAGGTGGTCGATACCTTTCCGGACACCCGGCACGCCGCCAACGCGACTCATCGGTTGCGGGAACTAGGCGCTCTCTAAAAGAAGGTCGCCGGAACGCTGTCATGGGGAACGCGGCGCGATGGTTGGCACGAGTGCCCCTGGCAGCCCTCGCAGGCGGTTGTTTTGGAGGCATTCTATGTGCCCAGGCGGGTTCCTTGCTCCCGTGGGTGGTGGTGCCAGCGGTCGCCACCCTGGGCTTGGTGCGCTTCCGACGATGGAAGCTCGTAGCGGGAGGAGTCGCTTGGATTTCACTCTGGGTGGTTCATGGTCCTCGGGTTGATCGGCAGGAAGCAGCGGAGCAGTGGGTAGCTCACCACGGGCAGGCAGAAGTGATGGTGGAGGGGACGATCTTGAGCCTGCGTGACCGCGAAGGGTTTCTTCCCCGGGCGCTCTTTCGAATCGACCGGAATGCTCGCAACCCCCGTGACCTGGGTGGGGCCGTGATCGGAGTGCGCAATCTTCCGGAGGAGGTGAAACCCGGGGATTCCCTGCTCCTGCGGGGAACCGCCTCCCTTCCCCTCGCCGCGCGCAATCCTGGGGAGTTCGATCGTCTCGACTGGATGCGCACCCGTGGCATTGCTGCCGAGATGCGGATCTCGGATCACGAGATTATCGCCCTTCCCCAAGTCTCGTTGGCCCTCCATCGCTTCGGCTGGGATTTACGGTCCGAATTACGGGAGCGTATTGTGGCGGGACTGGACGAGGGGAGCGCCAGTGCGGCGCTCATTCGGGGATTGGTCCTTGGGGATCGGTCCTCCGGCGACCTGGAATTGTACGGGGCCTTTCGCAAGAGCGGAACTATGCACGTCTTTGCGGTGAGCGGGCTTCACGTCGGCTTGGTGGGAGTCCTCGCCTGGATGCTCATGCGGGTCTTCCGGGTTCCGCGCACCTGGGGTCTGTGGGCGGTCCTGGTCATCATGTGGAGCTACGCCTTCGTGACGGGACTGCGTCCGCCGGCGCTGCGCGCCTGTTTCATGGCCTCCATTTTTCTGATTGGTTTTGCAGTGAAGCGGCAGCCCTCGCTCGCGAACAGCTTGTTGGCCAGTATTCCCGTTGTCCTTCTTTTGGATTCCTTCCAGCTGCAGCAAGCCGGCTTCCAATTGTCGTATGTGGTGGTGGCGATGATCATCCTCGTTGCGCCCGGCCTCTATCGGCGAGTGGAGTTTCTCGTCGAGGGGGATCCCTTTCTCCCCCGCCAGCTGTTCACCCGTCGGCAGCAGTGGATGCAGACGGGTCGGCAAAAGGTGATTGGTCTCCTTGTTGTTTCGCTGGCAGCATGGCTGGGTTCGGTGCCCTTGATCGCATTTCACTTTGGGATCGTGACCCCCGCAGCCGTGCTCGCCAGCATGGTGCTCATTCCGATCGTCTTCGGCATTCTTTCGCTCGCCCTTCTCGGGGTGATGGTGGGACTGGTGGCGACTCCCCTGGAAGTGGGTGCGAACCGAATCAACGGCTTCCTCGCAGAAAGGGCCTACGGGATCGCCAAAGGCTTTGCCGCCGTGCCGGGCAGTCACTACGAACTCCGCGGGCGAGACGGGTGGTCTGAAGGCCTCCTTGTTTTTGATCTCTGGGACGGCGACGGCGCGATCTATTGTGGCGCGGGGGGAGGGGTGCTCATCGATGCGGGCGCAGAGGATCAATTCCGACGCGTGATCGCGTCGGCGCTCCGGAGCGAGGATCTGAAGCCGCGTTCCCTGGTGCTGACCCATCCCGACGGTGGGCATGTGGGGGGATTGGGGCCGGCGCTTGAGCGCTATGAGGTGCGTCAAATTCTCCTGCCGGTGGAGGAAGCCGGCAGCCCCTCTTTTCGGAAATTGCTCAAACTGGCCGCGGAACGGGAATGTTGGGTGGGGAAGGGAATCGCGCAGAAGCGTTATCCGCTCAGTGAGGAGGTCACTCTCGAGGTCTTGAGGGTCGCGGAGGAGGGCGGCCGGGCCGATGACCGATGCATGGTGATGCGCCTCCACTGGCATGGCTGGCGAATCCTCATCACGGGTGATGCAGGGTTTCAAACCGAGAAGGAACTCCTGGAGAGCGGGCTCGATCTCCAGAGTGACGTCTGGATCATGGGCCGCCATCGATCTGACTACACGGGCACGATCGAATTTGTGCAGGCGGTTTCCCCAAAGATCATCGTGGCCGGAGAGGAGAGCTATCCTCAGGAGGAGCGCATACCGGACTGGTGGGCCGCCGCGATTGCGAAGGAAGGGGTCGATCTATGGCGACAATCGGAAACGGGGGCGGTCATGATGGAGTTTTCTGAAGACAAGCTCGAGTTGCGCAGCTTCCTCCCCCGCGGTCCACGACGACGCTTGGCGCGTTGAATTTGAAGAGACGCCACCTTAGGAGCTCCTAGGCGCTCGCCGGTTTTTGCACCCGCAAGTGGAACACCGTCCGCCCTTCCGCCCGCCATTGCCGTTCAAAATCGGTCTGAGGATAGAAAAAGGCGTCCTCTGGCCAGGCGAGGGGCAGGAAGCGCCCAAACATCGCCAGTTCCACCTTAGCCCACTCAAAGTATTCCTCGTGATCAGTCTTGAAGAGAAACTCCCCTCCGGGGACGAGGATCGTGTCCAGGGCGCTCAGAAATTCCTGTTGCACGAGGCGTCGCCGGTGATGCTTGGCTTTGGGCCAGGGATCCGGGAAAAGGAGGTGGAGGCGGCTCACTGAGGCGTGGGGAAGAAGCCACTCCACTGTGTATCGGGCTTCCAGGCGCAGAACGCGGAGATTTTCTAGCTTCGCCTTGGTGGCTCGGCGGCAGACTTTGCGAACTCGTCCGAGGAGCCGCTCCACCGCGAGGAAATTGCGAGCGGGATACTGACGGGCCATTTCCAAGGCAAAACTTCCGTCTCCGCAGCCGAGATCGACCTCGAGCGGAGAACGACTTGTGAACAACTCGCTCGTGATCAGTCGTCGAAAGTAGTCTTTAGGCAGTAATTCCCCGGGTTCTGCCGCACGCGGAGTCTGGCTCACGAGCGGAAGCTAGGCGTGATCGAGCGCGACCCAAAGCGGAAAGATGCCCCCCTCAGGCGAAAGTCTCTCCCCGCCCGGGAAGCCTTGGCGCTTGACCCGCTTTCCGCCGCCCCCGACTCTACCTGCAACTTACCCCGGGCGCGCACAGTGGAACTTAAGGAAATCAAAAAAATTGTCGAACTCATGAATGAACATGGGCTCACGTTATTCCACCTGGAAAAGGAGGACTTTAATTTGAAATTGAAAAAGGGGCCCGATGCGGAAGATATTCGCGAGGCACTGGGAAGTCTTGTTGCCGCTCCGGCCGGACCTGCCCCTCTTCCTGCCCCTGCGCAGGATTCGGCGCCCGCGGCTGAAGAACCGATCGACGTGGGTCGCAGCATTTTATCTCCCATGGTCGGAACCTACTACCGAAAACCCGCTCCTGATGCTGATGATTTCGTGGCGGTGGGAGACAAGGTGAGTGAAGGCGACATCCTCTGCATCATCGAGGCGATGAAGGTGATGAACGAAATCAAGGCCGAAACCAGCGGAACGATTACCGAGCTCGGTGTCGAGGACTCCACGCCGGTGCAGTATGGCGATGTCCTCTTCCGACTGAAGTGATCTGATCGATCGGCCCCAGCAGATCATGGGACCCATCTCGCAGAACGCGAATCGAATCACCCACTACCCTTCTCGATGTTTTCGAAAGTCCTTGTAGCCAATCGTGGCGAGATTGCTCTGCGCATCATCCGCGCGTGCCGTGAACTCGATGTCGAGTCGGTGGCGGTTTACTCCGAAGCCGATGTCGACTCCCTGCACGTGCAGCTCGCAGATGAAGCGGTGTGCATTGGTCCAAGCCCGAGCCGCGATAGCTATCTCAAGCCGGACCGCATCATCGCAGCGGCAGAAGTCACCGAGGCCGAGGCGATCCATCCGGGCTACGGATTCCTCTCGGAGAATGCGCGCTTCGCCGAGATTTGCGAAAGCTGCAAAATCAAGTTTATCGGCCCATCGGCGGAACTGATCCGCATGATGGGCGACAAGAACACCGCGCGCGCCACCGCCCTGAAGCATGGGGTGCCGGTCACCCCGGGAACTGATGGAGTGATGGCCAATGAGGAGGAGGCCCTGGTCGCTGCCCGCAAGATTGGGTTTCCCGTCATGATCAAGGCCACCGCTGGCGGGGGAGGGAAGGGCATGCGCCCTGCCATGGAAGAGAGTGAGTTCATCGCGCAGTTTCGTGCCGCTACCATGGAAGCGCAGGCCATTTTCGAGAATGGAGACTGTTACCTCGAGAAACTTGTGAGCAACCCCCACCACATTGAATTTCAGGTTGTGGCGGACTCCCACGGGAATGTCGTGCATCTGGGCGAGCGCGATTGCTCCATGCAGCGGCGCAATCAGAAGATCATCGAGGAGTGCCCGAGCCCCCTGCTCACTCCCGAGCTCCGGAAGTCGATGGGGGACGTCTCGGTTGAACTTGCCCGCAAGATCGGCTATCAAAATGCAGGAACGATCGAGTACCTCGTCGATGAGGGGGCGGAGAATTTCTACTTCATGGAAATGAACACGCGGATTCAAGTGGAGCACCCGATCACGGAAGAGGTGATGGGCTGCGAGCTCATCAAGGAGCAGATCCGCGTTGCTGCCGGTGAAGCACTCTCCTCCCACGTCCGCGATGTGCGTCCCCGCGGGCACAGCATCGAGTGCCGCATCAATGCCGAGGATCCCTACAACGATTTTGCGCCGAGCCCGGGGACGATCGACATGTGGTACGCGCCGGGTGGGAAGGGTGTGCGAGTGGATACCCATGTCTACTCCGGCTACACCGTGCCCCCCTACTACGACTCGATGATTGCAAAGCTCATCGTCACCGCCGCGCGTCGCGATGTGGCCATCGCCCGCATGCGCCGGGCCCTCTCGGAATTCATCATTCGTGGAATCGAGACCACCATTCCATTCCAGCAGACTGTCATCAATCACCCGGACTTCATCGCGGGGCACTACGATATCGCTTGGGTAGGTCGCTACCTCAAGGAACGCAGGATGGAGGCTGAGGGCAGCCCTTGAGATCGCCATCTGATAAGTTGAGTGCGGCTCGGCTCTACGGCATCGTGGATCTGAACTATCTTGCGGAAGAGGACCTCGAGGAGGCCACGGAGTCTCTTCTAGATGGGGGAGTCGATGTGCTCCAACTCCGTGCCAAGGGGCGCTTGCTCCCTGAAATTCTGAAGTGGGCCCGGATGCTTGGGCCCCTCTGTCGTGATGTCGGAGTTCTCTTCATCGTGAATGACTATGCCGACCTCGCGCGGGAGGCAGGAGCAGACGGGGTGCATCTTGGCCAGGATGATGGGCCCCTCGCTGCCGCCCGAGACGCTCTGCCTCCCGGGTTTATCATCGGACGCTCCACTCACAGCCCTGCCCAAGCCGCCGCCGCCGTGATCGAGGGCGCGGATTATATTGGATTTGGCCCGCTCTTTCCCACTCCGACCAAACCGGGCCGTCCGGCCATTGGATTGGAGAACATCTCTCAGGTGGAAGCGGGGGTCGGCTCGAAACTTCCGGTCTTTTGCATTGGGGGGATCAACTCCGGCAATCTTGGACAAGTCATCGAAGCTGGCGCGCGCCGAGTCGTCATGGTCTCGGAACTCCTGCAAGCAAAGGACACCGAGGAGCGTTGTCGCGAGGTGAAAGATCTCCTGGAAGCCAATCCGGCGGGCTGAGCGCCCGCAGCGCGGGAAAAGGGCCTTCCCCCAGTCTCGCGCGCGCCGAGAAATCCTTCGCGATGACGGGACCTGCCCGTGGAGGCGGTGTCGCCTGCTCACCGATTCTTGCGGAGAGCCCTTGCCCCCCATCCATCCTCACCACATGGTCCGTCATGCCCGACCTATTGCCTGTATTGGTTGGCGGCTCGATCGCGATCGACAACGTCAAAACTCCCACTGCTGAAGCGAGCAATCTGCTGGGGGGATCCGCCTCCTATGCCGCCCTCGCGGCCACCTACTTCACCGATCCTGTTCACCTGGTGGGCATTATTGGGAACGATTATCCCCCTGAGCACCTCGTCATGTTGGAGAGCCACGGGGTGAAGCTCGAGGGCGTGGATCGTTCGGAGGGCGCTTCCTTCACCTGGAGTGGTGAGTATTTTCAAAATATGAATGACCGCACCACTCATCATGTCGCGGTCAATGTGCTCGAAGACTGGAAGGTGAGTCTGTCTCCGGAACTGGCCGAGGTGCCCCTCGTTGTGCTCGCTAACATGGCCCCCGGGAACCAACTCGAGTTCCTCGCGCAATGCAGCGCTCCCAATCGCTTTGTGCTCGCGGACACGATGGACCTCTGGATCGGGATCGCCCGTGATTCGCTGGAACAAGTGATGAAGGAGATCGATCTCTTGGTGATCAACGAGACCGAGGCGCGCGAGTATACCGGTTCGACCAATCTGGTGGAAGCGGGGGCCATTCTGCGGGCGAAGGGCCCGAAGTTTGTCGTGATAAAGCTGGGTGAATTCGGCGCCATCCTCTTCGGTCCACCCGAGATCAATCACGGGCTCTTTCGTTGTGGGGCCTTCCCCTTGCGCGAAGTCGTCGATCCCACCGGAGCAGGCGATACCTTTCTCGGTGCGATGGCTGGCTACCTGGCATCCCTGGGGACCACCGATTACTCCTTCATCCAGATTCGCGATGCGATTGTTCGGGGCACGGTCATGGCTTCCTTCACCTGTGAAGCCTTCTCAACCCGGCGCATTCAAGTGCTCCCCGAAGAAGACCTGCTGGGTCGCCTCGAAATCTTCCGGGAAATGAGCTGTTGGTAAGAACAGCGGGACGGGCTAAATTGAGCCCCAATTTATTCGGGAAACGGTCCAAACGGCCAAGGCATAACCCAAACCGAGGTGATTTATTCGACAAAGGGCCTTCTATCCCGTTCGGCCCAAAAAATTGTGAAAAAACCCCAGCGGTAACCTATTCAGGGAGAGTGTGTTACCGCCCTAATATTTAGTTCGGAACCTCAAACTTGTTTTTTTCCTCAGAACACAAAAAAAAATTGACCAGGCAGGTCTCCGGTAGATACATTGCAGGTGGATTGCCTGTGGAACTACGAACAAAAAAACAAACGACCTTATAAGAGTCACTCCAATAGCCATGAAAGCAACAACACTAAAGAAAGCGGCACTCGTTGCCGGCTCCCTTAGCTTCCTGGCCGGTTCAGCCTTCTCACAGACGGCAGTATCGGGCGCAGGTGGTTACACTACTCACAACCTTGCCATTGGGTTCAATCTGATTGGTATCAGTTTGCACAACCCGGTAGCTACCTCGGGTGCAATTGATTCCGAAGCAGGTGATACCATCACGGTAGCGAGTCCGGCAGACCTCACCGCGATCCTCACGGACGCGACTGCCACTTACCTTGTCGAAATCCTTGACGGAGCCCAAGCTGGTGCCGTTGCCGAAATTTCAAATCTAACCGCAACCTCCTTTGACGTTGCTGGTGGATTGGGTGCTGGAACAGCAGCCTATCAAATTCGCCCTGCCTCTACGCTCGCAAGCGTTTTCGGAAGCACCCTCGCTGATGCAGGCGGCCCGTTCCCGGATGCCGCTACCGATCAGGTCTGGGTCGTCAATCCGACCGCTGCCGGTGGTTTCAGCCAGTACTTCCGCAATAGCACGGGCGACTGGAAAGATGCTGCTGCCGCATTCGGTGCTTCCCAGAACGATCTCGGACTCTTCTACCCAGAAGGTCTCTTCGTTCAGGTCGCGGACACTGCCAAGGACCTTGTTGTCACCGGAATGGTGAAGAACACTTCTACGGTAGTTGCTGCCAACGAAGGCTTCAACTTGGTCGGAGTTACTCCGCCGGTTGGCGCTGAGCTCGGCAACTCCAACCTTGCCGGCACTCTTAGCGCTTCTGCTGGTCCTTTCCCGGATGCTACGACCGACCAAGTCTGGTTGGTTAACACTGCAGCTCCCGGCGGATTCAGCCAGTACTTCCTCAACAGTGGCGGTGCATGGAAAGACGCAGCTGCGGCCTTCGGCGCGGACGCTGACACCACAGCTCTTACGAGCGGTATCTTCATCCAGCGTGCAGCTGGTAATGGTGACACTGCTGGTGGACTTGATGTGCCCGCCTTCTACGCCAATCTGTAAAAAGGCTTCAAAGCAGAGGGCTAGCCTCTAGTCCTCTGCATTCCAACTCACTCTCGACACACACCAAAGTTAATGAAACTAACCACATACGTACTCACTCTTGCTGCGATATTGGCGCTCCCAGTAGCCAACGCTGCGAGTCTCCAACTTCAGAACTTCGGATTGACCGAGCTGCGCGACAACGCAGGAAACCCACTTGCAAATGGTGGCTTCCTCGGACTCTACGCATTCGGCGCAGGAGATGGAGCACCTCCATCTGATGTTGCTGCAGCTGTTGCCAATGGAAACAATGGCCTCCTGAACAATACGGCTCTCGATGCAAACCTGAATGGTGGAACAGCTGGTAGCTTCTTCGCCACCTTGGGCTTCGCTAACGATGGATCGATCAACGGCCAGAATCTCTATCTCATGTTTGGAGACGGCGGAGACGCTTCCAGCTCCACGCAGATCGGTTTGGTCAACTTGAACGTATCGCCGACCGTCTCGGACAGCCCGCCTCCAGGATGGGTTTCCACCGGTAACAACCTGAGTCCTGCTGCAGGTGATGTTGTGATTGGAAATCTTGGAGCAGGTGGTGTTGCAGCCGCCGCAATTCCGGAGCCTTCCAGCAGCCTGATGATCGGGCTTGCCGGTCTTGCCTTCTTCATTCGGCGCAAGCGATAGATTCTTAAAACTCCCAACACAGGTCGTTTTTTTTCACCTGCCGGTCGCAAGACCGGCAGGTTTATTTTTTGCACCAGCCCGCAGTTCATCGCACTGTGAAACGACGGTCCCAGACAATTTGCCGCGTTTAAGGGGACCCTTCGAATGATTCAGGCAGGCTCATGGGAGGAATGGCGTCAGGATAAGGAGGGTCCTCGATGCCGGAGGGGTCGCAGCATCCTCAGACATGCACTCAACCTAATCCCGGAAGATTTCGAGAGGCCTGGAACTTGAGCTCTCCCGGTTTCCATGGGTGGGTAGCGTTTCTTAAGTTTGATCCGGGCATCCGGGTGGTGGAACGCCACTTGATGCACACGGTGACGGCATTGCGGGGGGCTTTCCATGCTCCGACCTCAGTGCGAAGGCTCTCATGGATACGCCATTGAAGACCCTGCCGGGGTAGTGGGCTGGGTTTGGCGGCGAAGGATCTTCCCGGAAACCTTTTGTTCTTCTCCGACCAGCAATGACCCTCAAGTTGCACTAGGACCATCCGATTTGGAAGGTGCGAAAGAAGTCCCGACCCTAGTCATGGATCGGGCGTGTTCCTTCAATCTGCTTCTTCCTCGCCCCCGGGCTGAAAGCCAACTGAAAGCCGGAAGGCACAACGCCGACCAACTGAGTATTTGGACCCCACGGCCAAGCGGGCAGCTCTCTCGCCACGAGTTCCCCGGCTTTCTTCAGGCATAGCCTGATAGTTCAATATTCAGGTTGGAGAACGACACGATCTCTTTTGCAGGAGATCGCGGAACACGCTTCATCTTGATCCCTCCAACTGCATTCATTTTGATGAATCGATCGGGACCTCGCACACTAACAATTTTTACCAGGATCCTTCTCCTGTTCTTGGTGAGTATCGCTTCAGCGCATCCGCCGACCCTGCATTTTGACAACTTCAATCTCGCCTTGGATGGAACGGAACTGCCCTTGGTGGACAACGCGGGCAACAGGCTGATCACGGGATTCGTATCCCTTTACCAATTTGGCAATCCTGCTTCGGCTCCATCGGATTTTGGGGCGCTCCGCTCGAATGGCGGGGATGGTCTTCTGAACTTGGTTAAAATCAGGGCCTCCCCAATAGCCCAGGGGGAGTTGGGTCCTCGGGACTCCTCTCTCGGTTCTCAAATTGAATTGAGGAACTTCGGGACCTGCTTGCTTTACCTCGTTCTTTCGTTGAGTGGAATCTAAAGAGCGGCCCTCTAAAAGCCTTACGGTGAAATTGGGAGCAAGTCTGGATGGAGGAAATCGTGAGGAAAGAGGGGAGATGACAAGTTTGGGTACCCAGC
>Ga0302119_10001318_pt1 | contig 11222 bp, 13 predicted proteins | sample AG5_Tmax_MG_FD_203114 | JGI IMG/M metagenome (GOLD analysis project Ga0302119, IMG submission 203114) | Marine microbial communities from Western Arctic Ocean, Canada - AG5_Tmax | ecosystem: Environmental > Aquatic > Marine > Oceanic | place: Canada: Western Arctic Ocean | collected 2017-10-01
CGTCCGGATGGAAACAGGTCTGGATCCTCTGGAGCGTCGTAACCCGGTTCGAGAACTAGCTTTAGAACCGTATAGAAGCTCTCCTCATCGTGGTAGGTGACGAGATCTACCTGTCCCTGGAGGGCGAGATCCTCCTGCTCCCGATCATTCTTGTTGGTCTGGTTCACCACGGAGAGGGGAGAATGGCAGTCTTGCCGCAGGATTTCCACCCGCGCCTATGTGCAACAGCTCTATTCGCGCTAGAGTATTCGGCCCTAATTCGGCGTGGGCATCCAGCCTGCGCACCCCTCAAACAAGGTTATGGAAGGTTAGTCCGTCTTGATCAAGGTCGCCGTACGTTCGAACGAATCTTTGGAAGCCGCCCTGCGCCGCTTTAAGCGCCAGTGCAACTACAGCGGGATTTTCCGCATGGCCAAAGCTCGCACATGGCACGAGAAGCGATCTGATCGCCGTCGCCGCGAGCGTCGTGAGCGCCTGCGCACGATTCAGAAGGCTACTCGCCTCAACGACCCCAACCGCCGCCGCCGTAGGCGCCGCACGGTCACGCGCTAGCGCCTCGGGCGGTTGCCCAAGTACAAAGGAGCTGTCCCTGAATGGGCAGCTCCTTTTTTCGTGCCTCCATCATGGGCCTGCTTCCCAACGATCGTGACCTGACCAAACCATCCGAGACGGTGGAGTTGGTTGTTGATGCCAGCGACTACCGAGTGAAGGTCGTCGACCTGGTCGTACGCTTGGATCACTTTCTTGTGGAGCGCATCAACTGGCGTTCGCGCAACTCGATCCAGCAATTGATTCGCGAAGGTTTTGTGTTGGTGGACGTCCCGACACCCGAGCGTCCACGCGGGGGAGGCGAGCCAGTGGTCGAGAAGCGACCGAGCCGCAAGCTGCGACACGGTTCGCGCGTCGTCGTGGTCATACCAGAGGAAAACCGAAGGCAGTTCTCGGCGGACGCCATGGGCCCCATCGATGTGCTCTTCGAGGACGAGGAGGTCTTGGTTGTGAACAAGCCGCCGTACGTTGCGGTGCACCCAGCAGGCCGGTACTACTCCGATACCTTGATCCAGCGTGTGCACGCGCATTTCAAGGATGAGGTCAACAGAGGTGTCATGGCCCCGCGCCTGTGTCACCGCCTTGACCGCGAAACGAGCGGCATTGTCCTGATCGCCAAGCGCCCCGCAGGGCACACTCAACTGAGGCAGCAATTCGATAACCGCAGCGTGCGCAAGTCCTATCAGGCCATCGTCTGCGGGGTTCCTATTCCCAGCGAAGGCTCGATCCGATCCGCGATAGGATCATCGCGGACAAGTGCAGTGCGCCTGAAGATGGCCGTCCGTGTAGACGGTATGGAATCACGAACGGACTATGCGGTTCTCGAGGAGGTTGGTTCAGATAAGCGCCGGCACGCTCTGGTGCGGTGCGATTTGTTTACTGGCCGCCAGCATCAGATTCGTGTTCACTTCGCGGCCCAAGGACACCCTCTCGTCGGAGACAAGCTGTACGGCCCCGATGAGGCCTTGTTTCAGCGCTCGCTGGACGGCGAGTTGAGCGCGGCGGACCTGAAGGAGTTGGAGCACGAGCGCCAGGCTCTGCACAACACCCTGCTCGCATTCGAGAGCCCCGCGTCTGGCCCGGTGGAGATCAACTGCCCCCTGGCGCCGGATTTGCAGGCGTTTCTGGATGCGCGTCGCGGCGGATAGGTAGGCGGTCTGCCACCAGAACCACGGCCAGGACCGTGAAGGCCACGGCACTTGACTGCACGAACTGCCAGGCGGCAATGGCTGCGAGGGTCATGGTGATGGCGATCATGAACATGCGGCCCGAACGGGTGTCGTCCCAAGCCGTGCCCAGTTCGCTGGGCGCTGTGGACAGGGGCGGCGCTCCCGTGAAGAAATCCCAGGAGGTTCGCAGGAGCAGGAGGCCCGCGGCCAGAGCCAAAGGTGTCAGCCGCAAGGCCAGGTCCGCATTGCCTCGCCATGCGACGAGGCCGCCCAAGGCGAGGTAGAGGGGCAGGACCATTCGAATCACGACCGCTTTGCGTGAACCCGCAGCCTCGTCGCGCGGATCTAGGGGGCAGGTGTCCACAATCCAGCGCGCTTCGGGTGTGGCCGTGGCTGGCACGAAGAGCAGCAGAAGCGGCAAGTAGACGGCCGGGGCGAAGAGCAGCAGGGCGAGAAGACCCTCGTCCCGGGCGCTCGACCCGTCGGCACCGAGGAGCAAGAAGGCCAGGGGTAAAGCCAGCAGGGGGTAGGCGCGGGTGACGAAGTCTTGCTCGCTGGGAAGGGCGTGATAGACGAACTCAAAGCTCGCCCTTTCACGCGGCCGTACCCAAGAGTGTGCCGCCAAGAGCCGGAGGGGCCAGAGCAGGATGCCGAGAGGAGAGCGCGTGGGCCGCGCACGCGGGGCGGGGGGGAAGGGGGCCAACGCGAAGGTTCCGACGGTCACAAGCGTTGCGAGCAGAGCCAGCCACAGACCGGCGGAGGTGGGATCGGGGGCTAGGGGTGCGGTGAACCAAAGTGGCGGGTAGTAGGCGTCCAGTGAGCCGCTTGTGACGGCTTCCTGTAGGAGGGGGAGATTGCTGAGGCCCGCGGTGAAGCCCACGATGACAGCGCAGAAGAGGGCGGTTTGGATGACGGTCAACATTCCTTCCGCGCGGCCAGCCAATCCTGCTTGGATCCAGAGCAGAAGGGCGCTCACGAAGAGGGTCTGCAACACCCCCCCGGCGACCAGAGCCATACGGTCTAACCAGCTCATCTGATCAGGGGCAAGCAGGGCCGCGGGGACGAGGGAGCCGAGGGCCAGGCCGCCGATGAGTACGGCCAAGACGAGAATGCGGGCGGCGCGTAGCTCTCCGGGTCGGATGGGCAAGGCGGCCACCCACTCGGCCGCCGGGTCGGCCCGCAGTAAGGGCCCCAACTCTCCGAGCAAGGCAACGGCCGTCAGTCCAAGGGGCAGAGAGAGGGCGAATACGGCAAAAGTCCGGGGCTCCAGGTGATCACGAACCAACAGGCACAAGACGGCAGCGAGTGAGGCCTGAAACAGGATCGGCGCTACAGGCAACCGGGCTCCTCGCTCGCCCAGCCACTCTCCGGCAAGGTGTGTGCGAGCAACGAGTAGAATGCGATTCCACATGAGTGCTGCTGAGCCTACCGTAGCGGAGCGATGAAGGTCTGTATCAAGGGTCCGGCAGGTGAACTGGAGGCTGCACTTTGGCTACCGGAGGGTCCGCCACGCGCGGCGATCGTCCTCGGCCATCCCCATCCCCTGCATGGTGGCTCCATGGATAGCAGCGTGGTGTTCCGTGCTGGCCGTGCGTTACAGGAGGCCGGGCTGGCCGTCCTGCGTCTCAACTATCGGGGCGTGGGGACCAGTGCGGGCACCTTCCACGGGGAGGGAGGAGAGGTAGAGGACCACCGTGCGGCCCTCGACTGGCTGGAGACAGAAGTGGCAGATGTACCGCTCTGGGCCGGAGGTTTCTCCTTTGGTGCGCGGACTAGCGCGGCCCTCGCCACGGGTGAGGTGCGAGTCAGGCAGGTGCTGCTCGTAGCACTGCCCGTTCTCGCCTTTCCCTGCGCCATGGCGGATGACGTCCGGTGTCCGGGGCTGGTTCTGATGGCCAGTAAGGACACGTTCGGGACGGCTGCGGACGTGAAAGAGGTCCTCCCGGGTTTGGCTGCGAGAGTCGAAGTGAGCGAGATCGAGGGTGCGGACCACTTCTTCAGCGGTAAGCTGGAAGATCTCCAGGCTCGCATTGGTGATTGGGCGCAGCGCGCACTCCATACTGAACCCAACTCATGACCACCCTCATCCCCGACTCGTACCCCTCGGACAGAATGCCTGCCATTCGTCAGGTGATGATGCCCCGCGATACCAATGCGGTGGGCACGATCTTCGGCGGGGTGATCCTCTCTCAGATCGACCTGGCAGCTGCCATTGAGGCGCACACTCATCACTTGGGCCAGGTGGTGACCGTCTCCATGGACAAGGTGGACTTCAAGGCTCCCGTGCGCGTGGGAGATCTCGTCTCGTTCTTCACGGAGACGCGCAAGACCGGCCGCACCTCAGTCACCGTGCACGTCGCTGTTTGGGCGCAGCGACGATTTGGTGGAGGAGAGCAAATCTACGTCACCGAAGCCGAGGTGACCATGGTGGCGGTAGATGATGACTTCAGACCCATTCCTATCGGATCGGTCTGACTGGCGCGCGGCTTGAGCCGAGAGGTTCAGGAGAGTTAGGCAGTTCCACTCTTTCTCATCGTTTCGTGTCGCCACGCAGCCGGCGCCACAACCAGATGACATCCACGATGAGGAACGCCAAGCACACTGGGCCCCAGTAGAACATTCCGAACATCCGTTCCAACGCCTCTCCACCGGTCGTCCGGGTGGCATCGGGACCGAGACCGTCACGGAGTACCCATACAAACCCGCCGGTGCCAATGAGCCACACCAGTTGAGCGGCGATGAACGCGGCCTCAGCGAGCGCAGCAGCTTCTGATTTTTTGTTATCGGTCTTCATCTTCATCGAATCCTACACGGCGGAGCGGCGCCATGGTTCCAGACAGAGACCAACCGGAAGCTGCGCCCCTAATGCCAGCGGCGGTTTTCGAGACTTAGCCGTCGAGCAGGCGACGCGCCTGCAGAGCCGGGTCTTCGCTGTGGGTTAGGGCGCCGAAGACCTGTTCGAGAGTGCCCGTTTCGCCGGCTCGTGCACGCAGTTCTTCCAAGCTGCCCAGGCCCACGAGTTTTCCTTCTTTCAAAATTGCCATGCGGTCGCACACGCGTTCCACCACGTCCAAGAGGTGGGAGGTGTAAAGAACAGAGCGCCCCGCTTCGGCCCAAGCGCGCAGCACTTCCTTGAATACGGCTGCGGTAGGGGCGTCCAGTCCTGAGAGCGGCTCGTCGAGGACGAGGAGCTTGGGGCGGGGCAGGATTGCGCAAGCGAGGGCCGTCTTCTGCCGCATGCCCCGCGAGAAACGGCCTACCGGTTCGTCGATGCGTCCGTCCAAGCCAAGTACGGTCAGAAGGCGCAGGGCCTCGGCTTGCAGGTGTTTCTCGTCCAATCCGTGCAGGCGGCCCACCAACTCCAAGTGCTGGCGCGGCGAAAGGTTGGGGTACATGGGGGCGCCATCGGGAACGAACCCCAACGAGCGCCGAGCGGCCAAGGGGGCCTGGGTCACGTCGGCGCCCTGGACGAGAACGGTGCCGTCGGATGGTGCGAGCAGTCCCGCGATCATACGTACGGTCGTGGTCTTGCCTGAACCGTTGGGACCTAGGAGACCGAACACCTCTCCCGCCTGGACCTCAAGGGTCAACTCGTCGACGGCGAGCGTCTCGTCAAACCGACGTGAGACGGCTCGCAATTCAACGAGGGGCGTCTTGGTCATGGCGAGAAAGCTCTTAGGCGAGCAGGGGTTCTTCGTCGTGCAAAACCACCGTCAGCCCGGTTTTCTCCGTGACTTCTTCAGCGATTTTCTGGCGACGCTTGGGGGGGACGGCCTTGGCGGGCTTGGGCTGGCCGGCTGTTCCCGAAAGGATGTGAACTTCTTGGGGAGAGATCTCCTGGAGTTTCTTGATCCAGTTGGCGACCTCGCTATCAGCGGCGTTGTTGGCTCCACCGGAGACGAACGTAGCTTCGACGATGATGTGGTCAAAGCTAGGAAGGCGCTTGGTGAGCTCTCCCAATAGGGTGGGCTTGGCGCCAGTCATCTTCGCGAAGGTCTTGGCCGTTCCCCACATGTACTGAAGGAATATCCGGTCGTACTTGGCAAGGCTGGCGCGGAGAGCCTCATCTTCCAAATCAACGGCAGAGGTCGCGATACACAGCTTGGCCCGCGAGAACCATTTGTCGCGCAGCATGCGCAGGTTGTCAGTGACCGCACGCAGATCTGGATGTTGGGTGGGGTCCGCACCAGAACCCGTGACGATGATGTGGTCCAACTTGTCGCCCGCCTTGGAGGAGGCGATCATCTCTCGTGCACAGGTCGTCACAATGACAGAACCTCGAGCCAGCGAAGATCCACGTTCCACGACGAGGTGTTCTTGGCTGGCGGTCAGATCGAGGATCAAAGTGCGCTTGAAGCGCTTGGTGACGGAGGGGCCGTAGAGGAAAGTTGTCTTGGTATTTTCCATGGGACGCGCTGGAGGATGCCTGCTCGAGGATGGGGCCGGGAGGCAGGAGGCCGGGGACCGCTGGTTTCAGAATGCCCGATCGGCTATGGGGGCCCTAAGCGGGTGATAGCACCCTGTTTGGGCGAGCGAAGATACGGAGCAGACCGTCCGGTTGCTAGGCCTGGGGGGTGTAGACCTGACGATCCTTAGCTGGCGCGGGAGCCCCGATTGCTCCAAGGGAAGCACATACTGACCATTAGATGTATATATAGTACCCAATTACTGTTCATTTGACGGACCGTCCGGTGAGATTCGGCTTTTAGATTCACCGACCTGAGGTCTGTGGGGAGTCCCAGCCCAGGCTTCAATGTGAAGTTTGGGCAGGGCCCTTGCGGGCCGCGACCAGGTGACTTTTCGAGCCCCTCTCCCGGCCCCATTATGGGCCACTCGTGCAGCCCCGGTCTCAAGGGTTCTGGTTCGCTTGACACCTCTGGACAGGGCCTCCTAGACTCACCGCCAAGACCTCTGTTCGGAGCCTCCTCGCGGAGCCTGACAGGCAGCTGGAAAGGGTCTCACGGCCCCCCTCTCAACTCCCCATTCACGACCGCCTCCCCCATAGGGAAGCCCCCCCTACCGGTGCAATTCGACTACCTCAACGTGCTGGTGTTCGCGGTCGTGGGCTTCGCGTTCGTATTCGTGAACGTTCTCATCGGGTCTGTGCTGCGACCTAAGCGCAAGACCGATGTTGGCTTGGAGGTCTACGAGTGTGGCGAGGAGACGATCGGAGATTCTTGGATCAACTTCGACATCCGCTATTACACGGTGGCCTTGATCTACGTGATCTTCGCCGTGGAGATCACCTTCCTGTTCCCGTGGGCCATGGTTTTTACGGAGGCTCTGAGCACTCCTGACATCGGGTTGTGGGCCTTGGCCAAAGGCGCGCTGTTCATTGTCATCTTGTTTTTTGGCCTGATCGCCGTCTGGGCCAAGGGGGACCTAGACTGGGTTCTCTCATACGATGGGCCCGAGTACGTCCCGACCGCAGAGCGTCACCGCGAGGCGGTTCCTTCCCTAGACGAGCTCTCTCCTCCGGAAGGGGACGAGGACGCATCCCACGAAACCGAAATTGCTGCTGATGCAGCTAGTGCCTAGGGCGCTGACGAGACACGACCATGGGAATCCTTGAAGAAGCATTTGAAGAGAACGTTCTAACGACGAGAGTCGATTGGCTCCTCAATTGGGCCAAGCTGAATAGCATCTGGCCCATGACCTTTGGCCTCGCCTGCTGCGCCATCGAGATGATGGCTGTGGGTGCTGCCCACCACGATATCGACCGCTTCGGGGCCGGGGCCTTTCGGGCCACTCCCCGCCAAGCCGATTTGATGATCGTTGCAGGGACCGTGAATTTCAAAATGGGCGAGCGCGTCAAGCGCCTTTACGAGCAGATGCCCTCCCCCAAGTACGTGATTGCCATGGGCGCCTGTGCCACAGGTGGCGGCCCCTACTTCAAGTACGGATACACGGTCATGAAGGGCGTGGACCGCATCATCCCTGTGGACGTGTACATAGCCGGTTGCCCCCCGCGGCCGGAGGCGTTGCTTGAGGGGCTGATGACCCTGCAGGACAAGATCCGTCGTACTCCCGTGATTCGTAAGCCCGCGCGGTTGCAGCCCGCCGATCTGGCCTAAGGCCAAGAGAATTATGGACTTCCAGGCAATCGCGGATCACCTCTCGGTGGCTAAGGTTCCGGGCCTGCTCTCTGTTGAGCTGCCCCGATCCCCAGATAAGAAGATCAAGGACAAGGGGCGCTCAGGTCTGCCCTATGTGTGCCTCGATCCATCGTGCATCGTTGAGTTCCTGATGTTCTGTCGTGATGACGAAGCGCTTGGTTTTGAAGTGCTCGTGGACCTGACCGCATCCGACCCCAGCAGCGATGACGAGAACCTCTGGATTCTGGTTCAACTGCTCAGCGTGCGTCATCGTCATCGATTGGGGATCAAGTGCATTCTTCCCAAGTCGGCTCTCTCCATGCCTTCCTCCACCAAGGTGTATCGCGCGGCCCAGTGGCACGAGCGCGAGTGCATGGAAATGTACGGTGTGACCTTCGAGGACCATCCGGATCCGCGCAACATGCTGCTGCCCGACGATTGGGTGGGGTATCCCATGCGCAAGGACTACGTGTTTCCTAAGGAGTACCACGGCATCTCCTGCGAGTAGCCCTGCCGCCATGACTAGCCCGACCGAAGCCGAGCACAAGCCGTCCATCCGGCCTGCCGATGAATCGCGCACTTTGCCCAGCGGCGAGCGCGAGTTTTTCATGGACGTGGCCACCTCGGACCTCGAGGTGAACATGGGCCCCCAACACCCCGCCACCCACGGTGTGATGCGCGTCTTGCTGCGAACCGACGGGGAGTTGGTGACCGGCGCTCAACCTCATCTGGGTTATCTGCACCGGTGTGCCGAGAAGATCGGTGAGAACGTGGAGTGGCTGCAGTATCTGCCCTACACCGACCGGTACGACTACCTGTCGGCGATGAACAACAACTTGAGCTACAGCCTGGCCGTCGAGGCCTTGATGCCCGAGTTGGAGATCCCCCGCCGGGGAACGATGATTCGCATGATCTGCGCGGAGATGAATCGCATCGCCTCCCACTTGGTGGCCTTCGGCACCTATGGCTTGGATATCGGGGCGTTCACGCCCTTCTTCTACGCCTTCCGCGAACGCGAATGGATCCAGGCCCTTTTCGAGAAGATCTGTGGGGCGCGCCTGACCTACTCCTACATCCGCATTGGTGGCGTCTTCAATGACACGCCTCCCGGTTGGCTTCAGGAAGTGGCCGACTTCTGCGATGTCTTCGAGGAGAAGTGGCAGGAGTACTACGACCTGTTGATCGAAAACCACATTTTCGTTCAGCGCACGGCCAACGTGGGTGTCATCTCTGAAGAGATGGCCTACGACTTCGGCTTGACCGGACCCATGCTGCGCGGCAGCGGTGTGGACTTCGATCTCCGCCGGGATATGCCCTACCTCGAGTATGGCCAAGCTTATGATGCGGGCGCCTTCCGCGTGCCCATCGGCACCGGCGAGAAGGGGACCGTGGGAGACTGCTGGGATCGTACGCAGGTTCGGATGGTCGAGATGAAAGAGTGCCTTGGCCTCGTGCGCTGGTGCTTGGAGCAGATCGAACCCGGCCCGGTGATCGGTGACGTTCCTAAGGTGATCAAGGTGCCCCCGGGTGAAGCCTACGTGGGTATCGAAAACCCCCGCGGTGAACTCGGTCACTACATGCACTCCGACGGCGGCAAAATCGCAACGCGCTGCCGGGTGCGGGCCCCATCGTTCGTCAACCTGGCTGTCTTGGAAGATCTCATGCCAGGCACGCTCTTGGCGGATTCCGTGGCCATTATCGGCTCGACCGACATCGTGATCGGGGAGACGGATCGCTGATGTTTGCTTTGGTTCAGAACGGAGGTGGCGTGCTCGCGCAGACCCCCAATGAGGGCACGAACTTCCTCCACGAGCTTCTCCTTTGGCTGCCCTTGCCGGAGTGGATTCCGGGGTGGGCCCTAGTGTTGGGAGCGGTTGGAGCGGGCGTGGGCATTTTGGTGGGCCTCGTGTCCTTTATCGCTCTCTGGTCCGTCTGGATGGAGCGCAAAGTCTCGGGTCACATGCAGTGCCGTAACGGCCCAATGTACGCCGGTGGTTGGCACGGTTGGGCGCAGACCATCGCGGATGGCATCAAGCTCTTCCAGAAAGAGGACATGATCCCCATTGGCGCGGACAGGGTTCTGTTCGTTCTCTCTCCGGCGATTGTATTGGCCTCCATCTTCGGTGCTTTGGCCGCGCTGCCGTTGTCCTATGACTGGTACTTCGCGCGTATGGACCTGGGGATTTTCACCATCCTCGCCATTGGATCCACGACAACCATCGGCGTGATCATGGCTGGTTGGGCATCCAACTCCAAGTGGTCCCTGTACGGGGCGATGCGCGAAGCCGCTCAGGTTGTGGCTTACGAGATCCCCCTTGGGATCGCGCTCATGGTGCCCCTGATCACGTTGGGAACTTTCAGTCTGCTTGACGCCAGCGCGTTGCAGAGTGGGTTCTTCGGCATGGGTTGGGCCATCTTCCAGAACCCGTTGTGCCTGCCGGCCTTCATTATCTTTTGGATTGCCGCTTTGGCCGAGACGAAGCGAGCTCCATTTGACTTGCCCGAGGCAGAGTCGGAACTGGTTGCCGGGTTCTTGACCGAGTTCTCTGGCATCCGCTGGTCCTTCTTCTTCATGGAGGAATATGCGGCCATGTTCCTGATGAGTGTCGTGGGCGCGGTGTTCTTCTTCGGGGGCTTTGAGAGCCCCGCTACTTACGCTCTGCGCATGGCCGGCATGGAGGGCACGATTGTGTTCTCCCTCGTGTGCTTTGGGACCCTGGTACTCAAGGCCTTCACCGGGGTGTTCCTGATGATGTGGCTGCGCTGGACCCTCCCGCGTGTCCGGATCGACCAAGTCATGACCATGGGATACAAGTATCTCACTCCGCTGGCTCTGATCTGCGTCCTGGGCGCTGCGATCTGGGAAGCCGTCCTGCACATCGTGCTTAACTGATTGACCCAAGAAGACGAACAATGGTGAGTACTAAGAAATACATCGGAAACGTTTGGAACGCCCTGCACTCCACTTTTGTGGGCATGCGGATAACGGGCAAGTACTTCCTGCAGAAGCCGATCACGGTCCAGTATCCCGACCAGCGTCTGCCGATTCCGGACCGCTACCGGGGCATTCACTACTTGGAGCAGGAGAAGTGCATCAACTGCCTGGCCTGCGCCCGTGCCTGCCCCATTGACTGCATCGAGATGGATGCGATCCGGCATGGCAAGGAGCTTGAGTGGGTGTCATTCACGCTCGACTACCAAAAGTGCATGTTCTGCGAACTGTGCGTTTATCCGTGTCCCAAAGACTGTATCCACATGGGCACCGAATTTGCCCTGGTGACGGAAGACCGTAGCGAGCTCAAGCACGACCTGCTTTCCTTCAAAGGCATGGCTCCGGACGCGCGTGTGCGCATGAAGGAAGCCGAAGTTAAGAAGGCCGCCAAGGCCGCCGCCAAGGAAGCCGCAGCTG
>Ga0302119_10001319_pt1 | contig 11222 bp, 6 predicted proteins | sample AG5_Tmax_MG_FD_203114 | JGI IMG/M metagenome (GOLD analysis project Ga0302119, IMG submission 203114) | Marine microbial communities from Western Arctic Ocean, Canada - AG5_Tmax | ecosystem: Environmental > Aquatic > Marine > Oceanic | place: Canada: Western Arctic Ocean | collected 2017-10-01
GCCCTGCGTGAGGTCGGTCCACTGTTTTTTGGGTAGAGGGGCGAGCAGGTTGATTCCCCGAAGATGCCTCCTCTCCCCCGGAGTCATCTTCCGCAGTGGGTTGATCATCTCGGATTGATCGTCTTTGAACGGCGCGGGGATCTCCTCCCGCTTCACGATGACGCTGAGGCAATGCTCTGCCTGGTCGTTCACCTTGCAGAACAATTGAGAGCTCTCAGTTCCTGCGATGCGAAACTGATAGTGGCCTGGATCGCCGAGGATAAAGGGAAAGTCGTGGGTGTGGACAATGTCGCCTCTGGTGAACGCTCCCTTGCGTTCTCCCCTGACGGGAAGAATGGAAGGTTCAAACTCCTTTCCCTCCATCGTGAAGCGATACCCCGCGCCGTGTAGAAATGTGCTTCCGAGGAAGAGCGCGAAGAGAAGGAGGCGCGAAGTCATCGGGAAAGGTGCAAGCGGGGAGGGTCGAGTGTCAATGTGGTGGCGGAAGGGGAAGGCCGCCGGACCATGCTGATTCCGGAAGCCGGTCCTGCCTCAGAGCAGCCTGGCGCCATGGACCGGTCGGGTGGCGAAGATCTGCGGGGCGTGACCGGTCTCTTGTTCGTAGCTGATCGAAAGGCGGGCCCCGATCTCGCGGAGTTGATCAGTGCGGCACAGGGTCACGGTCGCTCCGCCGAAGCCACCTCCAGTCATGCGGGAACCGAGCACGCCTCCTTCGAATCCAATCTTGTTGGCGAGCTCGACCATGAGATCGAGTTCCGTGCAGGAGACCTCGAAATCGTCGCGCAGTGATTGATGAGAGGCCGCCATGAGGGGGCCGAGAGCGGCGTAGTTGTCTCTGCGCAATTCCTCGGCGGCTTCCACGGTGCGTGCAATCTCGCTCACGACGTGGCGGGAACGACGGTAAATGAGGTCGCCCATCGCCTCCTTCACACCCTCGAGATCAGCGAGAGAGACCTGGCGCCAGCTTTCCTTCTCGAGGGTGGCGAGTCCTTGCTCAGTGGCTTCACGGCGCGCCCGGTATTCGCCGTCGGCGAGGTCGTGCGAGATCATGGTATTGGCGACGAGCAGACTGAGGTCGTTGGAGTGGAAGGGAACGAGTTCCGGTTCCTGGGCCTGGCAATCGATGAGGACGAGGTTGTCCTTTTGACCGAAGGCGGAGGCGAACTGATCCATGATGCCACAGGGAACTCCGGCGAAATTGTGTTCGGCCTGCTGGCAGAGGAGAGCTTTCTCCTTGGTGTCGAGGACGGTGTCGACAATGCCTTCCACGATCGTGGCGAAGGCGAGTTCGAGGGCGGCGGAAGAGGAGAGTCCTCCGCCGATGGGAAGGCTGGAGACGATGACGGCATTGAAGCCGGGCACCGGCCAGCTGCCTTGCAGGCGAAAGCCTTCGAGAACCCCGCGCAGATAATTTGCCCATTTCGGATCTCCGGCCTCCTGCGCACCGTCCAGGGAGATGATGGCCTCCTCTTCGCCGGTGGTCCGAATTCGCGCTTGGTTGGAATTGTTCAAGGCGGCGGCGATGACGATGTGACGGTCGATGGCGAGAGGGAGCACAAAGCCATCGCAGTAATCGATGTGTTCACCGATGAGGTTGACTCGTCCCGGGGCCGCCGCGACGAGAGCGGCCTCCTGGTGGTAGAAGTGCTTCAGATAGACCCGCGCGTCGATGGAGAGATCGGCGAGTGGTTCGTTGGCTTGAAGTGGCATGGGGTGGTCCCAAGGGGGGTGCACAAGTTTTAGCGAGCGCCCGTGAGGGCGGCAAGACCAACGGAAATTGGTTTTGCCCTTGAAGGGGTAGTTCCCATGCCGGTTCTCTAGAATGCGAAGAGAGCGTAGAGGGCCAACACGAGGACGATGAGGGAGATCCCCACCTTATTGGCGTGTTTCCAGGGGGTGAGATCCACAACCTTGGCATCTACCTGCACGTATGGGGTGCTGCGCTTCATGGAGCGGCCCAAGAGGAATTGGAGGAGGATGCAGCCCGCGAAGACTGCGCCCATGTAGTGGAAGCCCGAACCAAAGTAGGTGTTGAGCCATCCGTCATCGCCACCCGTGAAGAAGGTGCCAAACACCATGGCGATCAGGCCGGCCACGATGGTGATCATGGCGGATCGCCCATCTGCGGTGCGATTGATGAAACCGAAGAGCATGATGGCGAGGATGGGGATGAAATAGATCCCGTTGAGTCCTTGGAAGATATTGAACAATCCGTCCTTGCCATAGAAGACCACCGGGGCGGCCACAATGGAGAGGGCCGCAACGACGACGCTGCAAACCCGACCCGAGCGGACCAGTTCGTGTTGGCTGGCGTTGGGCTTGATGATTTTCTTGAAGACGCCGAGGGAGAAGAGGGTGGCACTGGAATTGAGCACCGAGTTGAAGGTCGAAAGGATGGAGCCCATCACAACTGCGGCAAAGAATCCGTTGAGCCATCCAGGGAGAACGGTGCGCACCAACATCCCGTAGACGTCTCCGTCATTGACCTTACTGACATCGATTTGGGGGTCGTTGACGAAGATCTGGTAGGCAAGCAAGCCGGGAAGGACGAGAATGAGTGGGGCGAGAATCTTGAAGAAAGAGGCGAGGAGGACTCCCTTTTGCCCCTCGGCAAGGTTCTTGGCTGCGAAGGTGCGCTGGATGATCTGTTGATTGGTGGTCCAGTAGAAGAAATTGAGGAGGAGGACGCCGGTGAAGAGGGTGGGCCAGTGTAGAGGATGGCCTGCTCCAGCCACACTCTTGAGGTGATCGGGCTTGTCCTCTTTTAGTTGGACGAAGGCATCGGCGAAGGAGCCGCCGTCGCCCGCCGCAGCGCGAAAGGCGAAATAGGTAATCAGGAGGCCGCCCACGAGGAGGCCAATGCCATTGAAGGTGTCGGACACCGCCACTGCGCGGAGGCCTCCGAAAATCGCATAGGCGGAACCGACCACCCCAATGAAAATGATGACAGCCCAGATCGTTCCGATCTCGCTGAGTCCCAGCATTCCTTCAAGATCAAGCATCCCGTTGAGTCCTTTCGCGCCGAGAAAGAGCACGAAGGGCAGGAGGATGAGCATGTAGGCGATGATGAAGAGGAAGGTGGTGAGAGCCCGGATTTTCGGGCCGTAGCGCTCCTCCAGAAATTGCGGGACGGTGGCGATCCCTGACTTGAGGTAGCGGGGCAGAAAGAAGAGGGCGAGAATGACCAGCGAGGCGCCTGCGATCACTTCCCACGCCATCACGGCGAGACCGTCCTTGAAGGCACCACCATTGAGGCCAACCAGTTGCTCAGTGGAGAGATTGGTCAGCAGAAGAGAGCCCGCGATGACGACTCCGGAGAGACTACGGCCGGCGAGGAAATAGCCCTCTTCACTGTCCTCGAGACGACCCCGGGTGAGGCGCCAGGTGAGGATGGCAACGAGACCGGTAAAGAAGAAGAAGGAGATGACAGTGAGGGGATCCATGGCGGAGAGAAGAAGTTGAAGAGATGAGAATCAGAATCAGAGGAACGGGAGAAGGGACCGCAGTGATGCGGTCCCTGAAGGAATTCCGACTCTGCGGCCTGCGGCAAGCTGCCGCAGGGACGGACTGCCGCCAACCGTCTCGGCGATCGGACTACCAGGAGAATTTGCTGACCATGGTGTGGCTGTAGGTCTCGCCGGGCGTGAGGATGCAGATCGGGAAAGCGGGATTGTCCTGCTGGTTGGGCGAGTCGGGGAAGAATTGGGTTTCGAGACAGCAGGCCGTGCGGTGGGCATATTGGACGCCACTCTTGCCCGTGGCAGATCCATCGAGAAAGTTGCCACCGTAGAACTGAATACCCGGCTGATCAGTGCTGAGCTCCATGGTGCGGCCCGTTTTGGGATCGCGAAGCTTAGCTGCGAAGTGAATGCCTTCCTCTTCGCGGTCGTTGAGGACCCAACAGTGATCGTATCCCTTGCCGAGTTGCAGCGGGATGCTGGGATCGTCGATGCGGTCACCGATGACGGTGGCATTTCTGAAGTCGAAGGCATTTCCCTCGACCGGCGCGAAGCTGCCGTCCGGGATGAGCCCGGGATCGGTGGGGAGGAAGTTGTCCGCCGCGATCGTCAATTCGTGATCATTGATGGTGGTGGTGGGGTCACCGCTGAGATTCCAGTAGGTGTGTTGCACGACGTTGATCGGGGTGGCCTTGTCGGTGGTGGCCTTACAAGTCCAGGTGAGCTCGTTCTCGTCGTTGAGGGTGTAGGTGACGGTGAGTTTAAGATTGCCGGGATAGCCTTCCTCCTTGTCTTTGCTGGTGTAGGTGAGCTCGACGCCATTCTTGACCGACTTGCCCTTCCAGAGAACCTTGTCAAAGCCAACGGTGCCCCCATGGAGGTGATTGGGCTCGTTGTTGACCACGAGGGTGTAATCTTCTTCGCCAATCGAAAATTTTCCGGCGGCGATCCGGTTGCCGTAGCGGCCGACGGTGGCACCGAAGTAGGATGAATTGGTGAGCCAACCGGCGAGATCGTCATAGCCGTGGGTGACATCCTTGACGTTGCCATCCTTGTCGGGAACTTCCAAGGAGGTCAGGATGGCTCCGTATTCGGTGACTTTGGCCACCATGCCGTTCTTGTTGCTAAAGGTGAAGAGTTTGACTTCACGTCCGTCTTCGAGCTTTCCGTAATCAGACACTGTGGTTTCTTGGCTGGATTGCGAACCGGAGTTCGTTCCGTTCTCGTCTTTGTTGCCTCCACAAGCGGAGAGGAGGAGACTGACGAGGGCGAGAGAGGCGACTGTATATTTCATTGGAGTAACGCGTTTGAGAGAGCGGACAAAATGAGGGGGCTGTGGTCAATGGGTTATTGGTTAATTGTGGTTAGAGACCCCACCTGAACAGGGGAGAACGAGACTCCGACAAAAACAACTCGACCCTTGAATCGTTGAACCGGGCAGATTCGGCCCAGCCAGCGAGATGCCGCGGCAGGGGGGGGGTCACACGATCGGGTATGCTGCGCAGTTTCATGCGCTTGTCAACCGGGTCCAGATAGAGGAGGAGGGAGCGACACAATCTTGCAAGCGGGAAGCGGTTCTCTTTGAGAGTTCGTCCGGGCATGGCGCTTGCAATGGGTCGCCCGGTGCGGTGAGTTTGTAGCGGTATGAAGTTCGTTCTCGCCCTGGATCAGGGGACTACCAGTTCGCGATCGATTCTCTTCGATGAAACGGGAGCGACGGTGCATTCGGCGCAGAGAGAATTTGCGCAGCACTATCCGGAATCCGGTTGGGTGGAACACGATGCGGAGGAAATTTGGGAATCCCAGCGGGCGACCATGGCGGAGGTGGTGGGCAAGGTGCCGTCGGATTCCATCGCGGGGATTGGGATCGCCAATCAGCGCGAAACCACGGTGGTGTGGGACGCTACGTCTGGGAAGGCGATCTGCAGGGCGATCGTGTGGCAGGATCGCCGGACCGCCGAGCGGTGCGAGGAAGGGAAGGCGGAGGGACTCGAAGAGCGAATCGCCAAGAAGACCGGTCTGCGCCTCGATCCCTACTTCAGTGCGAGCAAGGTGGCTTGGATTCTCGATCAAGTGGAGGGTGCGCGTAAACTAGCTGAGGCCGGTCGATTGCGATTCGGGACCATCGATTCCTGGTTGGTTTGGAAGCTCACGAAGGGCGCGGTGCATGTCACCGATGTCTCGAATGCTTCGCGCACGAATCTGTTCAATATTCATACCCTCGATTGGGACGACGAATTGTTGGAGCTTTTCGGAGTTCCGCGATCGATGTTGCCCGAAGTGGTGGACTCCAGTGGAGTGGTCGGGGAGTGGGAAGGGATTCCGATCGCGGGAATGGCGGGCGATCAGCAAGCTGCTCTCTTTGGGCAGGCTTGCTTCGAATCCGGAATGGCCAAGAACACCTGCGGCACGGGCTGTTTCCTGCTGATGAACACCGGAACCAAGGCCGTGACTTCCCAGAGCGGATTGCTCACCACCGTGGCCTGGCGCCTTGGGGGCGAGGTCACCTATGCGCTGGAAGGGTCGGTCTTCATCGGAGGGGCGCTTTTTCAGTGGCTGCGGGATGAGTTGAAGATTGTGGCGAGCGTGTCTGAAGTGGACGAACTGGCCGCGACGGTGCCGGATAGCGGAGGTTGCGTTTTGGTGCCGGCCTTTGCCGGTCTTGGGGCACCGCATTGGGATCCCTTTGCGCGCGGGGCGATGTTTGGGGTCTCGCGCGGCACCTCGAAGGCGCATCTCTGTCGCGCGGCGTTGGAGGCGGTGGCCCTGCAGTCAGTCGAGCTCTTGGAGTGCATGGAGAAGGACTCCGGAGTCGAGCTTGTCGAATTGCGGGTGGACGGTGGGGCGGCCCGCAGCGATCTGCTCATGCAGATCCAGAGCGATTTCCTGCAGCGGAAGGTGGTGAGGTCGACCAACATCGAGACCACCGCATTTGGTGCGGCCGCCCTGGCGGGGTTGGCGACCGGGGTGTGGAAGAGCCGCGACGAATTCAGTGCAAGCTGGCGAGTGGATCAGCGCTTTGAGCCATCGGAGATGGACCTCAGCAAAATGCGCCGGCGTTGGGATCGGGCGGTTGAACGAACGAAGGGCTGGGAGCAGGATCGCTAGGGAAGTACAAAGCCGCCGGGCACTGCGGCCGGTATTGCCATCAAGGTCACCTACAGTCGCCGGTCCTTTTTCCACCATTCGTCCGAGTTGGGATCGTGAGGTGGCGGTTGCGCGGGCATGTCGTCATCGTCGAGCTCGCCTTCGAAGATTTCGCGGCCGTGTTCGCGGAATCCTTCGATGAGTTGGGCGTAGTGGCTATCCGGGAGAGTGGGGGCGCGAAGGATGCCCATGCCGTCGTTGACGATGATTTTTCCACTGGTGAGATTGGGGAGAGGAATGAGGTTGAGAATTCCCTGCGCGAAGGCGGCGAGAGCGAGGCTCTGCCAGGCGATCATTCCGACATCCGTGCTAGGGTTGAAAAGGTCGGCACCCACGATGAGCATGACGAGACCGCTCACGAGCAGGTCGGCTCCAGGTCCGGCAAAGTAGATAAGGGCGTCGCGGAGGCGAGGTTGGCGAAGGTGGGTGGGGACACATTGAATGAAGCCGGTGACTGGGAAGGAGCGGATCTCGATGAAGCAGGTGCTGCTATCGAGGCGGGCCCAGCGGCGGCCGAATCCCAGGGTGATGCGGCCGACATGCCAACCGAGCAGGCGGGCCGCAAGGGCATGGCCGAACTCGTGGGTCACGAGGAGGGGAATCCAGAATCCCAGAATGAAGAGGGCGCTCAGTTTGGTGGTCGTGAAACTGATTGCGATGTCAGCACCGAACATTGCCAGAATCAGGAGGAGAATGATGGCGAAAGTCCACTTTTCGCCGCGCGAAAGAGACCCCGGTTCGGAGGTTGGGCCCGGCATGGCTACTTTTTCTTGCCGGGCGCTTGGCGGCTCTTGAACTCGCTGAGAGTCAGATGACCGTTCCCGTCGCGATCGAGTTTCTTGAAGCGCTTTTGCACTTCGGCTTTCTGTTGGCCCTTCCGGTTGGCCACAAACTCGGCTTGGATCAACTTGAAGTCCTGGTTCGTGTCCTTCTTCAGGAACTCCTCGCTCGTATTCATCTTCGGTTTATTGGCGGGCGCCGGCTTCTTGGGAGGAGTGGGTTTGGGACCCTCGTTGTCTTTGACCGCCAGGGGCGCAGGATTTGGTTTGTCCTCGGGCTCAGGATTGATGGGAGCCGCGGTTGGATTCGGAGGGGGGACGGTCTTGCCCGGATCACCCCGCATGGCAACTGCCACACTCAAGGCGATGATGGAAAGGAGCATCACCCCGCACACGACCATCACCCAGGGTGGGATCGCATTGCTCTTGGTCTTGGCCGCGAGAAGGGCGGTCGTTGCCGTGGTTTGGGTGGGAACGAGGGTGGAGCCGGTCTTGATCTTGGAATTGCTGGAGAAAGGAACCCTTGAGGTCGTAAGAAGGGTGTTGGTTGGCTGGCTAGTGGCATTGAGCTCCTGAATCTGGGTGTGCGCTTTGCTGCCGACAATGAGTCGTGGTCCCGAGGCGATGGGTCTGTTGGTGACTGGAGCGGTGGCCTTGCGGACTTGCTCGAAGGATTCGAGGGCAGCCTGAGCAGTCGCTGGGCGCCCGTTTTGATCGCGAGCGAGCAGGCTCATCACCCATCCACACAGGGCGGGAGAAATATCCGGGCGGTGGCTGGCGAGGTCGCCGCATGATCCCTGAATGTGGGAGGCCATCACCTCGGTGACGCTCACTCCATCGAAGGGGTAGTCACCGGTGAGAGAATAGTAGAGCACACAACCGAGGGAGTAGAGGTCGGTGCGGGCGTCGAGGGGAGTGCGTTCGAACTGCTCGGGCGCCATGAAGTAAATCGAGCCAAGCACGGATCCCTTATGATCGACGGTTTGGATGGCCGGTTTCTCGGTGAACTTGGCGAGACCGAAGTCGAGCAGTTTGAGTTGAATGCGACCACTGGGCAACCAAGTCAGCATTAAGTTGCTGGGCTTGATGTCGCGGTGGAGGAGCTTCGCCTCATGGGCGGCGATGAGGGCTTCGAGCGATTGCTCCGCCACGGTCTTGAAATCTTCCGGAACGAGAGGCGCCGTGGAGACGACCTCGTGGAGGGTCTTGCCATCGAGAAATTCCATGACGACATAAGGACCTTCCTCATCCTGCGACACGTCGAAGACGCGGACGATGTGAGGCGAGTTGATGGCGGAAAGCGCGTGGCTCTCCTTGATGACGGCGTCGTCCTCGTCGTCCGCGCCACCATCGGAGAAGAGTCGTTTGATTGCCACGCTACGGTTCAGCTGGCGATCGTAGGCACGGTAGACCGCACCTCTGCCTCCTTCACCAACCTTTCCCTTAATTTCGTAGCGTTCTTCGTCCTCCATCGACGGGTCCCTTTGGATAACGCTAGCTTAACAACGTGCAAGGTTCATCCGATTTCTTCGCTGAGATCGGTCGGTAATGACCCAAAGGGGGGACTTTACTAAGGTTCGCAAAAACACTTAAGAGATCTTAAGCGAACGGACATGCTAACGATTCGTTTACTTTGCTGTTCGATCCCATTGTTGGAAGCGGGGATGGCGCATCGCTCAGGCGATCGGGGCAGAGTCTGGCAGAGTGATCTTGGTCCTTGTGAGGACGGCAAACCACCAGCGAAATGATTGTTTCAGGTCATCGGCGATCAGGATCATCATGGGGAGGAGGACGAGTGTGATTCCGGTGGCGAAGAGAACCCCGAATCCCAGCGACACGGCCATCGGTTTGAGGAACTGGGCTTGGACCGCAGATTCGGTCAGAAGCGGAATGAGCCCTGCAAAGGTCGTGAGGGAAGTGAGCAGGATGGGTCGGAAGCGTTCGCCCGCGGCCTGGTGAATGGCATCGGCGAGGGGCATGCCTGAGCCCGAGACATGGATTGAGTGGAGGCGATGCATGAGCACGAGGGAGTCATTCACGACCACGCCACTGAGAGCGAGAATTCCGAAGACGCTGAGGATGCTGAGAGGAAGATCGAAGACGAAGTGGCCAAGCATCGCTCCGGTGATGCCGAAGGGGATGACCGACATGATGAAGAGCGGTCTGGTGTAGGACTTGAGGGGAATGGCGAGGAGAATATAGATGAGGATAATGGAGAGACCGAAGCCGTAGACGAGGGAGAGTCGGGAGCGCAGGCGCTGTTCCGCTTCGCCGCGAAGGGCAATGCGAATCTCCGGGTGGTTGGCCCGAAAGGCGGGAAAGAAATCCTTTTCCAGAAGGGCGAGGACTTCCTGGCCGGAGGTGACCGACTTGTCGACGGCCGCGGTCACGGAAACGATGCGGGTGTAGTCTGCACGCTCGATGGAGGCGAGGGCTTCGCCGTATTTGGTAGAGGCGACGATGGAAAACGGAATGGCGGTGCCGTCCTGGGCGCGAATGCGCATCTGGCGCAGTGCGGCGATTTGGGTGCGATCCTCCTCAGGATAGCGAACCATGACCTTCACCTCGTCGCGGCCCCGCTGAACGCGCTGGGCTTCTCGTCCGTAAAAGGCATCGCGAACATTGCGTGCGAGAGCGCGGCGATCGAACCCGGCAGCTTCCGCGGCCGGGGTAGGGGTGAGTTGGATCTCCGGCTGTCCGGAGTCGAAGGAATCCTGGACGTCGTAGATGCCGGGGAAGGTGGCAACCCGGGCCTTCAATTCCTTGGCGGCAGCTTGCAGCGCCTCGAGATTGTCGCTCTCCAGTTGCACATTGAATCCCTGTCCGGGTGGCCCCGCGGTGCCGCGGAAGCTGAGGCCTTTTGATCCGGCGATGGAGCGCACATTGCGGCGCCACTCCTTGACGAGTTCAGCTGTCTCGACCGGTCGCGACTCGGACGGAGTGAGCTCGGCCGAGATGCGTGCGGTGGTGCTGTTGCTCGCGGAGATATGAACGTGGCGCAGGATCTTGTGTCCGGACTCCTCCTCAAGTTCGCGGGCAGCCTGGCGCAGGGCGGTCTCGATCCTGTGACAGGACTGGTGCAGGTATTCGACCGGGAGTCCCTGCTCGAGTTCGAGGGTAGCGGTGATGTTGTCGCGGTAGATGGGAGGGAACCAGACGAAACGCAAATAACCGGACGGCAGGAGGCCACCCACAATGATCAGAATCGCGATGAATACTCCGGTGACCGCATAGCGATAGGGAATGAGGATCTTCAGGCCCGGTTGGTAGATCCGGGTGATGAAATGCCGGAGTGCTCCTGCCACTCCTCCCTGGATAAAATCCCAAAGGCGGGAGAGGGGATTGTGTGACTTTTTGTGGACGTCGATATGGGCGAGGTGGGAGGGCAGGATGATCTTCGACTCGACCAACGAGAAGATAAGACAGAAGATGACGACCACCGCCATGGTGCCGAAAACATTTCCCATCTGCCCGGAGACGCGGGTGAGGGGATAGAAGGCTGCGATGGTGGTGAGCACTCCGAAGGCGGCGGGGATGAAAACTTTGGAGACTCCTCTCACGGTGGCGCGGAGATCGGCTTGACTGCCCTCGCGGCTCTTCTGTTCCTCCTTGGAGGCGTAGATGCTCTCGCCGATGATGATGGCGTCATCGACTACGATTCCGAGCACCACAATGAAGGCAAAGGTGGTGATTTGGTTGAGCGAGAGATCGAGAAACTCGAGGGGGAAGAGAGTCAGGGCGCCGCACATCGAGACCGGGATTCCGACGGCGACCCAGAAGGCGAGTTTGAGATTGAGAAAGAGGGCGAGGACGATGAAGACGAGACCCACTCCGATGA
>Ga0302119_10001322_pt1 | contig 11201 bp, 5 predicted proteins | sample AG5_Tmax_MG_FD_203114 | JGI IMG/M metagenome (GOLD analysis project Ga0302119, IMG submission 203114) | Marine microbial communities from Western Arctic Ocean, Canada - AG5_Tmax | ecosystem: Environmental > Aquatic > Marine > Oceanic | place: Canada: Western Arctic Ocean | collected 2017-10-01
AAATTTGGAGTACTGGGTCCGCTACTCCATGCATAGGTTAAAGGTACACTTCCAGCAGTAACTGTTAGTGTAGCAGTTCCGTCACACAATCCCGGACAAGTTTCATCAACCCCAACTACCGATCCGGCTGCGTCAGGATTAACAATAACGTTGAGCGTAGTGGTAGAGAAACAACTGGTTGCAGTTTCTGTAATGGTTTGAGTAACAGTGAATGTGGCAGCCGACCCATATGAATATGTTGGGTTCTCTGAGGTTGATGTTCCAGAACCATCACCAAAATCCCAGGAGTAGGTATATCCTGCCCCTGACGATCCTGTATTGGTGAATGTGAAGCTATTACCTGTTAAACATTGGTTTACACTAGGCGTAAATCCTGAGGTAACAGGTGTGATAGGATTCAGTGTTGCACTACCATCTCCCTGACATCCATTTGCATCCTGAATGGTGACGTTGTAGGTTCCCGCGCACAACCCTGCTTGGTCTTCTGTAAATACAAAATTATTCCACGTATATGTATATAGAGGTGTTCCGCCTGAAGGGGTCAGGTTGATAGCACCATCACATGCACCCGTACAACTCTCTTCTGTGATCACAAATGACATGGTAGGCTCATCAGTCACTGTGATAGCCAGATTGGTTGTTGCAGAACAACCGGCACTATTAGTTATAGTTTGAAATACTGTATAGGTTCCGGCGAACCCATAAGAATAGGTTGGGTCCTCCAGGGTTGATGTTCCTGAACCATCTCCAAAATCCCATGAGTAAGTGGTTCCGGCGCCTGTGGTTCCCGTATTGGTGAAATTAAAACTATTGGTAGAGAGGCATACATTGCCAGCAAAGGTGAACCCAGCAGTGGGCTGTGGACCAGCTCCGATAGTTCCTGATATAGTTGTATCACAGGAGTTGGCGTCAAATATTGTCACCGAAAAAGCTCCTTCACACAGCCCGGTGGCCGTTGAGGTAGTCTGCGCATTGCTCCACAGGTAGGAGTAAGGAGCGGTGCCACCTGTTATAGTGGTAACCGTGGCCGTTGCATCACAATCTCCGGCACAGGTTTCCAATGTAGTTGATAGGGTTGGAGTAATTGTAGGACATATACATTGAACTACTATAATGGTTATCTCATCCGTGACCGTGGCACAGTTGTCCGTCACGGATGCCGTATAGGTATACGTTCCAGGGCCAGGAGGAGTAAACGTTGGATCCTCCAGATTCACATCATCCAGGTTGCCGTCACTAGGTGACCAGGAAACCGGTACCGGAGTAGAACATACATCATTCCCACTTCCATCTACTGTTGACCATGTCGCAGTGAATCCAGCTGCCGAGTTCACGCAATTCTGGAAAAGCCCCACCATCGCATATCCGTTTGCCACGGTCACAGTTAAGCAAGGTGTTGTCCCATTATCATCAAAGTCAAGGATATATAGCGGTGTACCACAAATGGCATCATATATGATTATTTCATCGCTGGTCATACAGCCACCACCACAACATGCCATGTCAATTTGGCTAAAACAGATCTCAACAAACCCAGCAGTACCATCACCAATCATTGTTATACATCCACTCCCTGCACAAGGTACAACGGGTGGCCCACACGTAGTTACCCCACAACAATAGCTATTTGTTGAGTAGTCTCCGCCAGTCCCACCATCATCTGTTATCGTGCCGCAGCATGTTGGCAGTTCCGCAGTACCCAACATTCCTATGTTATCGCCAGGGCTGCAGCTGGGCCAATCAGCATCAGAGACGGTAAGATCGAGCAAAAAGGCGGTAGCGGTATCACAAACTACCGTATCGTTTGGTGCAACTACCGTGAGCAAGCATGAACAATCCAGAATAGTAATTACCTGAGTGGTTGTTTCAGAGCAGGAGCCATTGTCAACTGTAAAAGACACTGTATAAGTACCAATTGCCGGAAAGGTATAAGAGGGGTTCTCCAATGAGGATGTGCCAACGCCATCACCAAAATCCCAGGAAAAAGTTGGGCACCCAACACCGCAGCTATTGGCCGCAGTACCGGTGTTGGTAAAGTTGATAAGATTGCTGGCAAAGCAATAGTCACCTGTATGCGTAAATTCTGCTGCCACAGGCCCTTCAACACGGATTGAATCAACCAGGGAACAACCATCTCCATCAGTAATAGTTACCGTGTACCAACCTGCCGCCAGTCCTGAATTAGTGGATGTAGTATCTGTAGAACTCACGGTACCTGCAGGATCCCAGTTGAAAGTGTAAGGTGAGGTACTATTGGATGCCACAACTGTTGCAGCTCCATCACTGGATCCGCAGGAGGCATTTGTTGTAGACGTGCTTAATAAGGTCAGACATGCCGTATTGTTTATGAGGAAATCAAAATTACATAGTGTTCCGCCGAATCCATCAAGATTGAAATAATAGGTATTGCCAATAGGGCCAGGCACCCATTCATAATAGATGTCATTACTAGTTTGGCTGTTGGCGTAGAACACACAATTCCCTGGTCCGGCAGGATTCGGGATTTGTGCACAGTTATCAGCATCAAAAACAGACATCTGCATCCCACTTGCATTGTCACAAACCTGATTAAACAGGTGAACGAAAGCGGTGTCTCCAACATTCCAGTCCAATGGTACAGTCCAGGAAAACCAGATGTTGTTTTCAGTAGAGCCAGAACATAGGTCCAAATCTGGTGTAGCAATGAAGTTGTTGGTACTGTAAACTACGCCATTTTGAGCCTGATAGGCATCCGAACAGAGATCATTTCCCAACCACGTAGGTCCTTCCACTTCTATACAGAAATTAGCACCCGCGCCAGCATTACCACACACCCCTCCTGGATCATAAACCACCTGTATATAATAGGTATTCCCAATGGTTAGGCCTGTCAATTGAAAGTAGTTGGTCAAAGGGCCTCCAGGTGCATCTTCACATGCCAGCGGAGCCCCAGCAGTTGCAGGGCAGCCTGATACCAATGGATCCCATACCGCTGACCCAAAATAGCAGCCTGTAGATGATTCCCATCCCACTGTGACATCCATACTGTCATTGTCTGCAACAAAGGAATACCAAACTGACTGATTTCCGGTATTGCATCCACCTAATTCGCCGGTTTCTGTAGAGGCACCTACCGTAGTACCACTTATACAAGGATCACCTGGGGTAAGCGTAACGGCATTCGCACAATTATCATTTGCAGGTTGCGCAAATGCAGTATAACTAGTTCCAATAAGAACCAGACTACACAACAGCAATCGAACCCCTGTTTTTAGATTATTCCCTAACACGTGCTGATTTCTCCAGTCTAAGTTTAGCTAATTCCTTTATGATCTGTTTTTGTCTTTTCTGGAGTTCCTTGAGGGTCACGGGCGAGCTCCCGCTTGTGGGTATCAACCTATTTGAAGAGTGACCCTTTCCTTGCTCCACATCCTTGATCCGTACATCAATCTCAAAAAGCTCTTTTTTTAAGGTGTTGTACTTGAGTGTAGCATTCAGCTGTTGCTTTGACATAACGGTATCAGACTCATAGTCAGTGATATCCGAACTATTCAGGTTGGTTTTAGTATTATTGAGCTCCTCAGATTCTTTTGTAGCATCTTGCGCCAAAATTACGTTTGAAACACTGATAGCCATAACTATAGTTACTAGTAACTTGAGAATCCGCCCTCTATCACAATCTATATGTAGCATATCCTATACAATATACGAATAACTTCTGTTAGAAGAAACTGTTTTATCTCAGCGCTGTCCACCAAATCGATAACACAAACACAACTTTTACATAAACAAGACGGGTAAAATTACTAAAAGGTAGCCACTATAGAAATCTCTTCGTCTATAGGTTAGGCCAATTCAACGAAAATTATCACCAGATAGGCACCAGGTTTGTTTTGTCGTCAATTAGAAATACTATGGCCGAGTTCAATTAGGGGTTCAACCACTTTTGACCTGCTCTTGGCTCTGAGATTAGATACAACGGTGCGCTGCAGATGATCTAGGATAGGTCTATTGTCAGACAGGACAATACCTTTAGTGAAGTCAACCCCTTCAAAGTACAGATCACCTTCTACTGCTATATTCAGTTTTTCCGGAACTTCTGTGCCAATTCTAAAGGAGGAAGGATGGAATATGGGTTCTTCGTTAGAGGCAAGGAACATGAACTCCTGAGTAAAATCAGCACCCTGTTTAGGGTGAGAGTCTAAAATATTGACTACCAATCCTGAAGCTCTTAATGTCTGACCGATAGATTCAAGTGCAGGCACTTGATCCTTATCAAGTGAGCAAAGGTAATGAAGGAACAGCAGGCCTTTTGGTTTTAACATAGTGCGTACCTTCTTAAAACACTCAATAGTGTACACGTTTGTGGGCATGACTTCTCCAGCGCTTAGATCCAGCACAATTACATCATATTGCTTTTGACTTGTATTGATAAAATGCCGGGCATCATCCACAACCACTGTTGCTTGATCTGTCATCTTGAAATACTCTTTTGCAATAGACCCAATTCGAGGGTCAATATCAACGGCATCAATATTGAAATTTAACCTGTATAATTCATTGATCAAATTCCCCCCACCAATTCCAGCTACTAGCGCATCAGCTCCAACCGGTTTCGTGGAAGCAAATGTTGCTATTCGGTAGACATAAGGCCAAATGGATCTCCCTGTGAAGTGCATCTTGGTTTGTGCCATACTATTCATATAGAGCATCCTGTTTTGCTTGACTAAATCATCAACAACAAGCAAATTGCCTGATAGGGCATCCGAATTATAGACAATAGAAATCTGGCCCTTTTGCTGCAGGAGCTTAACTTTCGGGTTTAATATGAGCACAAATGTGAGGATGAACACTATTGATGTACCTTTTAGGATCTTTTTGTTGTAGAAGTAGTTTAGTACAGGGTAAAGACCTAAGACTGCCGCAGTCAGTTTCAACCCAAAAGTGGTACCCATTTGAGGTATTATTATGAAGCCTATCACGATTGCCCCTACAATCCCTCCTAATGAGATCGTAGCGAATACATTGCCTGCCGCAAATCCTGAGTTATCAACTTGTGAATTAAATGCCCTTATGATAAGTGGAGACAACGATCCACAGATAATCAGCGGGGAGAAAATAGCACCTAGCAGCAGCAACGTCCCTGGAGAATAAAGACTGAGGCCCAAGCTATTGACCAGTAATTTTTCATAAATGAATGCATTGAAAACAAAGAACATTGATGCAAAAACAAAAACTTTGGTGAGTGTTGACGCATAACCAGTACGCTTTGATAGAATTCCACCAATATAATAGCCAATAGCAAGTGCAATCATGGTGCTACCCAGAGTCAAAGTCCACATGTAGATCGAACTGCCAAAATAAGGAGCAATTGCACGTGAACCCAGCAATTGCATAGACATAACAGAGAATCCCTCAACAAGTGCAGCGAAATAGAGAATATTAATGGGTACAGTTAACTGAAGATCACTTTTCATCGCAGATGCTTTCCGCTAATATAATGTTAATGGAGAAACTGGACAGATTAGAAAACTCTAATCTCAGTGCGGCGATCACCCCAAATCTCTTCTATACCGCAGACTTTCTGTATCCCATTACTTAAAATACCCTTGACAGCATCACTCTAAATATACACATACAAGTTTTTATCTGTTGAATAACCACTTGCTCCTGAGAGGATAGATTTTACACCTCGTATACTATGAGGCGGGATACCTTATTAAAGGTTGATGATTTTGTTGTTAGTAAATATCCATTTTTGAGCCTCTTGGGGGCATTAGATTTTTTATCTTTGTGCATGCGAGAAAATGTGATAGTTGTTGATTTTGGTTCCCAGTACACACAGCTGATTGCCAGACGGTTGCGAGAGCTGAACGTATATTGCGAAATTCACCCTTTCAACTCGATACCAGCGTTAAATGGCTCTGTAAAAGGGGTGATATTATCTGGAAGTCCCTATTCAGTACAGGATAAAGACGCACCAACGCCCGATTTGTCTGCTATCACCGGAAATTATCCAATATTGGGCATCTGTTATGGGGCTCAATTACTGGCGAATAACTCTGAGGGCGAAGTAGCTCCCTCGAATACCAGGGAGTACGGCCGTGCTAATCTGTCATTTATTGAATCTCGCTCGACGCTTTTCAAGGGCATTGCTCCAGGCAGCCAGGTGTGGATGTCCCATGGTGATACAATCAAGTCTCTGCCAGATTCATTTGAGAAGATCGCAAGTACGAATGATGTAGAAATTGCGGGATTTAAAATTTCTGGTCAATTGAGTTTCGGTATACAATTCCATCCAGAGGTATTTCACTCTACTGATGGAACGACCTTGCTGAAGAATTTTCTTGTAAATATTTGCAATTGCAGTCAGGATTGGACGCCAGATGCGTTTGTGGAAACAAGTGTTGCTGAACTGAAGAACACCCTGGGTGACGATAAGATAATTTTGGGTTTATCAGGAGGAGTCGACTCCACTGTAGCGGCAGTATTAATTGAAAAGGCGATAGGTGATAATCTGCATTGTATTTTTGTGGATAATGGACTGCTCAGGAAGAACGAGTTCGAAGATGTGCTCAAGCAGTATCAGGGAATGGGGCTGAATGTGAAAGGGGTGAAAGCTAAGGACAAGTTCTACCAAGGCCTGGAAGGCTTAACTGATCCAGAAGAAAAACGGAAAGCAATTGGCAAAGTATTCATTGATGTTTTTGATGAAGAATCGAAGAAGGTTGGTGATGCCCAATGGCTTGGACAAGGCACCATATACCCAGATGTTATTGAGTCTATTTCAGTCAAGGGGCCATCAGCTACTATTAAATCACACCACAATGTTGGTGGTTTACCCGCCTACATGAAACTAAAGGTTGTGGAACCGTTGAAGGCCTTATTCAAAGATGAAGTACGGCGTATTGGAGCATCGCTGGGTATAGATCCAGCCCTTTTGGGACGTCATCCATTTCCCGGACCTGGACTGGGCATCAGGATATTGGGAGACATCACACCAGAAAAGGTACACATTTTGCAAGAGGTGGATTACATCTTTATCAATAGCTTGAAAAAGGAAGGATTATACGATCAGGTATGGCAGGCAGCGGCCATTCTGCTCCCTGTGCAATCTGTAGGGGTAATGGGCGATGAACGGACATATGAACGGATAGTAGCACTAAGGGCGGTTACTTCTACTGATGGAATGACAGCTGACTGGTGTCATTTGCCGTATGAATTCCTCAGCAAAGTCTCAAATGAGATCATTAACAAAGTAGAAGGTATCAATAGGGTAGTGTACGACATAAGTTCTAAGCCGCCTGCTACAATTGAATGGGAATGAGAATTCTGGGGATTGTCATATTGCTGACCAGTTTCACTTTTTCGTACCTGGATACTTACGCACAGGTAGATACAGTGTCCAATAATGATATTAAAATTATTGATGGCAGAAAGTACTATGCCCACAAGGTGATGAAGGGCGAAACCCTTTATGGGATAGCCCAAAAGCACGACGTAGAGGTTAAAGACATAGTTTTTGAAAACCCGTTGACAATCAACGGCCTGAAGGTTGGCGAAACTATCAAAATCCCTGTACCGATCATTGTAGTGGACCCCATGGTCATGGATGGCAAATATATTTTTCACACAGTGCAGCCTGGAGAGACATATTACTCCCTTTCGAGAAAATACGAAATTAGTATTGAAACCATTGATCTAGCAAATCCAGAAATTGTAGGTACAATTCGCGCAGGCTCAACCATTCGCATCCCAGTGTTGAGAAAAGCCACCAGTAACTCCAGTTTACTTCAGGAGGTTCTGGAAAGTGTAGACACTGTACAATTGTCGCAGTCAGCTGATTCTAACTCAGTTGATTCCTTGCTTGTAACTATCAGGGATAGTATTGTGTTGAAGGATACCTATCAGGTAGCGTTGATGCTTCCATTGTACCTGGATCATAATGATATTATTGAGAAGGAACGAGGAGCGGAAGAGCCGCCCAAAGTTTATCCAAAGTCTGTTATTGGACTTGAGTTTTACCAGGGTGCCATGCTCGCTTTGGATTCATTGGAGAGCCAGGGTCATAAGATTGTTGCCACCATCTATGATACAGAAAAAGACACTAGTAAGACCAAGGATATATTGGAAGATCCGAATCTGCCTCATGCTGATTTGATCATTGGACCGTTGTATAGGTCTAACTTGATGGTTATCCGACAGTACGCCGTTGAAAACAAGATACATGTAGTGTCTCCTTTTATAGCCACGAACAGGATACTGATAGGCAATGAATATATAAGTAAGGTCAAACCTGCTGTTCAGTCTACAGTAGAAGAAATTTCAAGATATGTTTTAAGTGAGTTTATAGAGGATGGTAATATGTCCCTTCAAACTAAGAATATAATTTTGGTTCATAATGGCGATGCCGGCGAAATGATGTTGTGTGAACTGTTCAAGCAAAAGACGGCTCAATTATTAGCAGCCAGGGACATTGCAGAAATAGTAAATGAGCCCCAAATAAAAGTGGTGAATTATCTTGCCAGAGAGATGCAGGCGATTGAAGAGGCATTATCTGTTGCAGATTCAAATATCCTGGTGATTCTGTCAAGAGACCAGATATTTGTCAGCAAGATTATCGCCAATCTCCACAGAAAACACGAGGATTATTCGATGGTGCTGTTTGGCCTACCAGTGTGGCAGCATTTTCGCAATATAGAAGCAAAAGTACTGCTTGATCTACAGGTCCACATTGCATCAGCTGAATATATTGATTACGAAAGTTCTGCTGTCAAAATATTTACAAGTAGTTTCTATAATAAATACAAGGTACAACCCAGTAAATATGCCTTTGAAGGATTCGACGTGGTGTATTATTATATTCAGATGCTCAAAAAGTATGGTTACAGGTTTAGTGCTTATCTGCCCGAGTCAAAAATTCAATCCCTTAAAGAAACCAGCCACTATGAGAAGCTAGGTGTAGGCAGTGGGTATGAGAACAAGCGCGTCTTCATATTGAAATATGAAGATTATGACCTGGTATTGAAGTCTAGTAGTGCCAATCACTGAGTGTCTTTTTTGTTTTTCCAGCGTTTGTGAGACCAGAGCCAATTAGCTGGATTCTTATCAATAGCCTCTTCTATTTTCTTGACATAAGCCTCAGTAATAAAGCGAGATTCGGTAGCTGTAGGTTCATCAGTGATCAGCGAATACTCAATAGTGTATTTACCTCTTTTTACCTTCTGTAAGTCAAGATACACCACAGCGAGATCATACTCTTTTGACAGCTGTTCAGGAGCGAGAAATATCGCTGCATCCTGGTTCATGAATCTGGACCAATATTCAATCTTGTGACGCATAGGTGATTGATCCGCGCCAAATTGGTACATTGAAGGGACACGTGCATCGGTCCTGTTTTCTTCATTTCCCTTAATAGTATCAATAGTCTGGTACATAGCCAGAAGCCGACTGCCATATCGTCCTCTAAGTTTGTAAACCATCTTCTCAGCGATTGCACTGGTGAGCCTTTGATATACTACATATCTATTATGTTTGCCCCCTTGGTGCCCAAGCATCAACGCGAGTTCCCAGTTGAAAAAGTGGCCCTGAAGCATCATTATACTCCGACCATCATTGTACAGGCTTTCGATAAGTTCAGTGTTAATAAATGAAACCATTTCCCGCGTGGATTTCTCATTTGAGAAAATGAGCTTCACAGTTTCAACTATGTAGTCGCAGAAGTTTTGGTAAAATTTCTTTGCTGTTGATTCAATTTCTTTCTCACTCTTATTGGGATAAGCACTGCGAAGATTGCCAAATACCACTTTCTTTCTATAGCCCTTTACATGGTAGCCCAGTACAAAGATGAACCGTGATAGTAGGTAGAGTAGTGGCATTGGAAGTAATGCGAAGATCCAGAGGATTGCCAGAACCAGATAATACATACTACGGTCTAACTATTGAATGTGTGAAACAGGCCGTAAACTTAGCGGAATTAATGGAATCTATTATCTTGGATTCGACCAAAAGTCATTGGCGCGGCTGTCCTGAGTATTGCGATCCATCATATTATCAAGATTGTTGTCCCAAGCGCCATTAATTTTGTATTGCCACGAAGGGTCTGAAGGTTCACCAGGAACATTTGAATGCAGCAAATCAAAAGCCTGATCCACCCCATCTGTATCATAAAAGACAAACTTCGCGTTACTCATTTTGGCAAGATTGTAGTAGTGCCAGATCTCATAGGGCAAAGAACCACCTAGCATAGGATGGCCGTCAACTGAGTTGGGCTGACCATACTGTAAGTACACACGACCTCTATCTGTTTCATAACCCTTCAAGATAATGCCACCGTATTCTCTCTGTACTTTCTTTACCTGGGCGCTGTAAGCAAGCCAAAAAGACTCAGGTTCTAAATGGCTGCGCTTTTCCCAAAAATACTGAATATAACGCCTCATTAAATCTGGATCTGAGACCAATAACTGTGCTGCTGCATATTGTCTCTCAGCACTTGACGATATGGGGCCCAGGCACGCAACACATTCATACAATGAGTCCTCCGGAATTTTTATTGCGAATGAATGATCTAAATCTACTGAAGCAAGGTTTTTCGGCTTAAAGGGAAGATTGGGATTGCTTCTTTGAAAGAATATTTTTTTTCTAGACACGAGTTGATTAGAGCGATCCCTAACTTCAACTACGAGGTTGTAATTGCCTGAGGGAAGGCTTGCAATTGAAAACTGGTTAAAAAGAACGTTGACCTCTTTCGCTTGTTCCTTTTGGAATTTAGAATACTGTTCAAGGTGTAGTTTAGAGTCTTGTGATTCCAAATAAAAATTCAAGAGGAAAGCCTGGTCAGTACCCAGGAATTTACCGCTGTTGTAGATCTCCGAGTAAAAAATCATTGTATTTACATCTTCAGGATAGAAATTCGAAGTGTAAGGCACCAGCTTCACGCCGCCTTTAATAAAGTTGCCCTTCTCATCTGTTCTTTCAAATGACTCTATTAGCTCAATATCAGAAATTGAAAGACTGTCCGTGTTGAAGTCCAGTAGAATCACATCCCGATACTTGAATTTGGATCCATCCTTCCCGGCATTCAAGTCTTTCACGTGCACCTCAAACTGGTACACCCCGTTGGGAAGCGGAACACGTTGAATATCAAGAAAGTTCTGTTTCTCTGATTTCTTAGTGCCAAGGATGGGACTGCGCACCTCATATTTATCAAAAAAGATAACTGA
>Ga0302119_10001323_pt1 | contig 11199 bp, 5 predicted proteins | sample AG5_Tmax_MG_FD_203114 | JGI IMG/M metagenome (GOLD analysis project Ga0302119, IMG submission 203114) | Marine microbial communities from Western Arctic Ocean, Canada - AG5_Tmax | ecosystem: Environmental > Aquatic > Marine > Oceanic | place: Canada: Western Arctic Ocean | collected 2017-10-01
TGGTCACCCGACTTCATCTGCGGCTGGAATCGGCTCCTCCCTGCTGGAACATCATCCGTTGGGAGTTCCACAACGATGAGCAGTGCTGGAAGCGGCTCGATCGATTGAGGTCGTTGCCTTTTGAGCCCCACTTGATCTGCATCGAACCGCAACAGCAGCAGGTGGTCATCTTGCTCTCGGGCACTGATCGCAGTGTGGAAGAAAAGAAGGAACTCATCGTGGATCTCTCCAGCGAGGCGACCTCTCGGCAGATCGATGGAGAGGAACAGGTGGCGATCCATGCTCGGATGAGAGCGGACCGGGGACAGGCACTACGGGTGCGAGCTCGCTGGCAAGACTGGAGAACGCTGCTCTCCACTGCGGGAGGAGGGTGGAAAGCAGTCTTTCCTGCTGCTGGATTTGGACTGCTGCAAGGGTGGCAGCGAGGGGACTCGCTCGACCAGATGATCGAGCAGGTTCAGCAACTGGAGGGAAGGGTGACCGCAGAGGATCTTCAAGCAGAGAAGAGATCGGGGATTCCCCTCGTCGCTGCAGATCCCAGCGATGTCCTGACGCGAAAGTTGCGGAGGAACTGGGATCCACAGAAGAATCTTGATTGGCATGGGGACCGGGAATGAAGAGTCCGTTCAGCGAAATTCCAGCGCTCAAGGATTGCGTTCACTGTGGTCTGTGTCTTCCAGAATGCCCCACCTATCTGGCCACAGGAAGGGAGGCGGAGTCTCCCAGGGGGAGAATCGCTGCCCTTCGAGCAGTGGTCGAGGATCGTTCCCAAGTCAGCGATGCGATCCACGATGGTCTGGAAAGTTGTCTCGTCTGTCGTGCTTGTGAAAGTGCCTGCCCCTCGGGTATCTCGATGGAACAGCTGATGGCCAGCTATCGCCAGCAGAGTCGCCGGGAGAGATCCGACTTTCCGGCGCGAGCGGAGTCGTGGCTCCTGAGAGAAGTGATTCCACATCCAGGGCGACTTTCTGCACTGGTGAGCGGGTTGAGATGGATCGCCCCGTGGCTGAGGTGGCTTCCATTCGCCAGGGAGTTGCCGTCTGCTGAGCGCTTACGCCCTGCTCCTGAAGTACCCGCAGTGATGGAAGCGGTCGGAAGTTGTCGGGGAACCGTATCACTGCTGAGAGGCTGTGTAGCGGACCGAATTTTTCGGGCAGAGACTCATCTGTCTGCCCGGTTACTGACTGAAGCGGGTTGGAAGGTCGTCATCCCCGAGGCCGGCTGTTGCGGTGCATTACATCATCATGCAGGGATGATCGAAGACTCCCGGGATCATATGCGCCTGCGCTGGAGAGACCTGGCATCTGGAGGAGTGGATCATGTGGTCATCGAATCTGCGGGTTGTGCTGCACATTTGAATTCCACCAGCGGTCATGAAGCGGGATTTATCACCGACACTGCGACGCTGTTAGCACGAGGCGGCAACTTTATCATCCAACAGAAACTGTCGGGAAGATCTGTCCTCTCGCTGGCTTGCCACCAGCAGCATTCATCACTCGATTTCGATGAAGGAACAGAATTACTGGAGAGCTGCCTGGAAGAACAGATCCAGTTACCGGCACCAGAGCATTGCTGTGGAGCTGCCGGAATGTACATGCTTCGACGGCACGAGCTCTCGCGCTCGATCGGAAAAGTGGCTCGCGATCGGTTTGTTTCCTCGAAAGCAGATCAAATTGTCAGTGGAAATCCGGGATGCATGCTGCGTTGGGAAAGCTTATTGGGAGTCAAGAAGGTCATCTCGCCGGTGCGATTGCTCGCCCATGCAGGGGGACTGGAGAGCATTTGAGCAGATGCGGGATAATTTGATGTGGATGTGGCATGATCAATACCATGAAGGAAATCGGCCTTTCCTTTACCTCTCTTAACTTCGAGTGCGCGGATGAGAGTTCTGGGAACTCGGTCTTCTCGAATCGACAGAAGAAATGGTCGCCAAGATGTTGATCACCAAAACCATGTTCCTGTTCTTGCTGGGTGTGGCCCTCCTGGCAATTGGTGGTGAATCAATGAGGGGGTGGATCTTCACCCCTCCTGCCGACGCTGCCCCCAACCCGACTCTCTGGTCCATGAGTTTGCAGGTGCTCAACATCATCGTGTACGCAGGAGCTGGATCGATATTCCTCTATGTCTCTATTTTCAGATCCGATCTTCTCATCCAGCAGCCAGATGATGTCGTCGAGCAGGAATCGGAAGTGCGGGATGTTCCGATGGTAGAGGTTCATGGAGTGTCCATTTCAGAATCGATTCTCCTGGAGATGAAGGAAGCGAATCATTCCGATGAGATCCTGATCAACATCGCGAATGATTATGACAACTTTGAATCCTCTGCATCCGCAATGCTGATTCTGGCAGATCCCGATCGTGGAGATGCCGAACTGATAGGCCTGGTCCTCACGGAACATACACCGGTGATATGGGACCAACTCGCGGTGAGAGCGATCTTGATTCGTGATTCCGGCATCACGCTGAGTGAGAGTCTGAAGTTGTTCCCCTGGCCTTCCGATGAGGGAATACGCCAGATCATCGGCGAACTCCTGGACGTGGTTTACCGAAGGTCTTCTCGAGAAACAGAAGCGAAAATTGTCGCAGAGTGGATCCAGTCATGGGATGTAGACTCAGGTCCGGCATTGACAATTATGGCTACATTTCTGGATGACGATTTCCTGAAAGAATTGAGTGATCAGATGAATGAAGGCAAGGAATCGTCTTTGAACTCGGTGACGAGCCCCTGGACTACCGACGAAATCGAGAAGCACCAGAAGGAGTGTATCGAACTGCCGGGGTTCAAGGAGTACAAGGATGGGATCCTCAAGCGCCTCGAAGAAGAAGCCCCCAGGTCGCTGTTACTGGTCGGGCCCAGGGGCGCAGGCAAGGAAACTTTGATCTGCAAGATCCTCGCCGATCTGGGGGCAGATGGCTGGAGCATCGTCGAAGCGTCCGCTCAGGAGTTGGTCGCAGGGATGATGTATGTAGGTCAGATGGAAGAACGCTGGACCGGGCTGGTCAATCAGCTTTCTGCCAAAAAAACCATCCTCTTCATCCCGGATTTCATCGAGATGGAATCAGCGGGACGACACATGAATAACCCCGTCAGCCTGCTCGATCGGATGATCATCGAGATCAGAAAGAAGAGATTGATCACGGTTGGAATTGTAGAAGGGGCTGAAATCGAGACCCTGCTGCGTAAGAACCGAACCATCAGAACGGCGTTCGACCTGGTCGAGGTGAAAGCACCTGGCATCGCTGAGACAGTGGAGGGGCTGAAAGTCCTGGTGCGACAGCACTGCAATTACAAGGACACGAAGATTGAAGTTTCCGATGACATTCTCAAGAAGATCGTCACCCTGTCTCAGCAGTACCTCACATCTCAGGCTGTTTTTGGATCTTCTTTTGATCTGATCAAGTCGATCATGGAAAGAAAGAGGCAGGCAGGGCAGTCGAAGATCGAGTATTCCGACGCGGTGAGCGCGATCACCGAACGCTCAGGAATGCCCAGTGTGATCGTCGATGATGAAGAGATGTTGGATCCTGATCAGGTGATGTCTTTCTTTCGGGAGAGAATCATTGGCCAAGATGAGGCGATCCAGTGCATGGCGGACAGGATCACCTTGCTCAAGGCGGGTCTCACCGATCCGGGACGGCCGCTGGGCGTGTTTTTCTTTGCCGGGCCGACAGGAACGGGCAAGACAGAGAGCGCCAAGGTACTTGCCGAGTACCTGTTTGGATCGAAGGAACGGCTCGAGCGGATCGATATGAGCGAACTGCAGACTGCAGGAGACCTGGGGAGGCTGGTCGGATCATCCGATGATGGCCACCACGGGTCGCATCACAGTCTGCTGGATGCCATCCGCAGGCAGCCGTTTTGTGTGGTTCTTCTCGATGAGTTCGAAAAGGCGCATCCGCAGGTCTGGGACATGTTCTTGCAGGCCTTCGATGACGCACGGATGACCGATACCCGTGGACAAACGGTCGATCTCCGTCATGTGGTCTTCATCATGACCAGTAATGTTGGGGCGAGGGAAGCTGCGCAGGGGGCATTCGGATTCAATCCAGACTCGGGCAAGGAAAACCTCTACGAGAGAGCTCTACGAGAGACATTTCGACCCGAGTTTCTCAATCGAATCGATCATGTGGTGACCTTCCGTCCCTTCTCCCGTTCGGAACAACGTGCGCTGCTGGAAATGGAACTGAAGAGAGTTCTATCGCGACGTGGGCTGAGGGATCGACCGTGGGCAGTGGAATGGGAAGAGTCTGCGATCGATTTCCTGCTGTCGCGAGGATTGACCTCACAACTAGGAGCGCGCCCGCTCCGCCGTGCGGTGGAAAAACATGCACTGACGCCCATCGCGCAGGAGATGTTGCTCCACGACATCCCGAAAGAAGATCAGTTCCTGTTCGTGCGTAGCAACGGAGAAAAGATTGAGGTCGATTTTGTCGATCCAGATGTGCCGGATCCGGAGGAGCAGGAAGCGGAGTTGTCTCCGGTGGATATCACCAGTGGTGATCTTCGCATCGGCGCCGAGGCCGTGGCGAGAGTTGCATTGCGTGGTTCGGGACGACTGGAAGAGGTGTTGATTCTCGCCGAACGGGTCGAGGAGCTGGAAGGCCGGATCGAGTCGGATCCGTGGGGGATGGCCAAGAAGGAGGACCTTGAACGGATGTCTGCCGCAGACTTCTGGAACTCCAATGAACGACTGCCGGTGCTGGCTTCGTCAGAACTGAGGGACCGTATCGATTCCGGCACCTGTACTGCACGGTCGTTGCTCGATCGCCTCGGAGGTGACGCAGAGAATTCCAGAGATCGATATCCTCCCGAGCTGATTCGTCGGCTCGCGATGCAGATTCACCTGCTCGAGAGCGCACTCCAGGTACTGGATGACGAATTGCCGCAAGACGCCTTCATCCGGATCAGTCCGGTCCAGCGAGATCGAGAATCGGTGAAGGATGGGGCGGTGTGGTCGGAACAGGTCGTTGAAATGGTCAAGACCTGGGCGAAGAAGAGAAACATGACCCTGATCGAGTTCGACATCTCCTCGGCAGCGGAGGAACCGGAAGGCACCTGGATGGCCGCAGTGACCGGCTTTGCTGCCTATTCACTGCTGGAGCCGCTAACTGGGGTCCACGAACTCGAACGGCCGGAGCAGAGTCGAAATGACCGTCGCCTCCATGCGCGAATCGATGTCGTGCCTCGCCCTCTCGGCCAGTCACCCGCGGGAGAGTCGGGAGTGTATCAACAGGCACGAGAGTTGATGAAAGTAGATTCGAAGAGCGCTGAAGTGGTGAGGCGATATCGAATTGGAGAGAACCCGAAACTGGTCGATCTTCGACAGGGCTGGCGTTGTTCTTCTCCGGAAGACGCGTTGGCGGGCGACTTTGACCTGGTCGGAAGCCTGGCGGCACTGAGTCGGTAATAGGAGTCGGTAACCGCTGTCGATCCTCGATCGCATTCATCTCGATCGCATTCATCTCGATGCCGTCACTGCTGGATCAAGGGGTGAGGATTCCAGTCACTGTTTGATCGGCCTGGATGTGATCCATCTTCAGTTTCTTCAGCTGATCTTCAGCCATGCGACCGAAGTCATTGCGGAGCTGGGACTCATTCATGTGGTAGACACGTCTCAGCATCAACGCTTCTGCAGCGGGGTAGGGGTCGATCATCGACGTCGGATCATGGACCCTGTATGCACCCAGAAGAATGGCGGTACCACTGCGAGATTGCATCAAGAGCTCACCGGAGACCGGCTGGTCAAGCGCGTAGGAAACTGCGCCCTTCAGTTGATGTCTTGCGCGCGTGATGCGTTGTTCTGCGGTACTGGGTGCAGGAACGATCGGTTGGCGGATGATGACGATCTCCGGTTCGAGGATCGGATTCCACGAGCAGGTACCCTTTTCCGCTTCCAGTGCTCTTCGCAACTTCGGGACGAACAATCCAAGCGGTAACGATTCGAGGGTTCCTGGGCGTGGTACTCGCCAGCCACAAGCGACCATTCCGTGATCTGTCACGGTGGTGGCGATGGGGTCGAGTTCACCAGGAGTGGCGGCCAGGACCGGTGGGGTGATCAGTTCTTCTCCGGCGTCGATCGAGGCGAGTGATTCCTTCATCCGCTGGATGATGGGTGCTGGATCGTAGGGTCCTACGATGGCGATGCGAACCGTTCCCGGATGGTAGGTTCGAGCGAGAAAACTGCCGATCTTCTGGGCGCTGATCTGATCGAGTTGATCGAGTCCTCTTGCGCCGGAGGCGAGTGGATCGAGTGAATCGAGGATCAATCGGCTCAACCGATCGGCGTCCCCTTCGGTTCCGCTTCGCTCGAGCGACCGGATCTGGTCGCGACATCGTTGGAGCCTGGTTTCATCGACTTGCTGGGTGGCGAAGGTCTCGACGATGGCCTCGATGCTTTGCGACAGTTGTGCAGGGGCGACCTTTTCGATGATCCAGGTCTGATGACTGCCCGCCTGGACTTCTGCTGGATGTCCGGCGGCCGATTTCCCGCTCATGGTCAGGTACTGGGATGCCAGGTACTGGGCAGCCAGATGGGTTCTTCCCGACAGGCCGACAGGATCATGATCGGCGCCCACTTTCCAAGCGGTGATGATGGAGACTTCTTGCGAAGCGGCGGGCAATCGTGAAGGAAGCGGTAACAGCCCCACTTCCATTCCATTTTCGAGGGGGTACCACACCTGTCGAAGTCGATCGCCGGCAGGTTGCGGTGGATCGTCGGAGGCGATCGGGGTGGTGCCCGTCATCGATGGCGCCAGCAGCATCAGGCTCAGCACGATGGTGATCATTGAATCGGTTTCCTCTCCGGAGCATCATCTATAAGGAAAGATGGCATTCAGATCCACCCATCGATACGCATCTCTTCGACCCCTCCATCATCCCACGGTTGACCAAGAATCGTCACGATCGGTGCGCTTCGTCGGTGACGAGGGAGCAGGGTGAGGAGGGCAGGATCTCCAGTACCCAGTGTATCGGATGGCCTACAGGATTCGATTCGACTCTTCTGCGGGAGTGGATCAGAGGCTCGTGGCAGAGTCTTGCCAGTAGCAGCAATCGGCCAATACGAGGCTGTTCTTGCCAATTCATCTCTTCTCGCCACGGTTTTCCATGGGTCTCAAGAAGCGCCACCGACGTCGGGTCGGCTTGCCGGATCCGCTTCTCGCCACTCTCCATCCGCAAGACGGTCGATACCTCAATCATCCTGCTGTCGACGAAGAATCGTGATGATCGGCGCACTGCGTCGGTGGCGGGGGAGGAGGGTGCGGACAGCGGGATCATTGCTGCGCAGGATCATCAACGCCTGCTGAACCGATGTGACCTTCGATCCCGTGACGGTCGCCGAGGAATTGCCACGCAGCCGGGTATCGAGGCGCCTTGCGAGAAGCCGAAGCAAAGCGATAGAAGCGGGCTCTCCTCGATGGATCGGCTCGTTCCACACTGCGACACGAGGTTCGAGTGGTCGCACTGCAGAGATGGGACTCGCCGTATCCGCGATCCAGCCGGCCACGATTCTTTCCGGTTCTGCGGAGAGATCTTCGATCCCGATGGTCGGAGGAGCAACGATGGATCGACACGGCCTGAGGAAATCCGCTCGCTGGATCGCTACCGGCCTGGAGAGGATCGGGCGGGAGAGGATCGGCCTGGAAAAGATCGGGCGGGAGTGCAGGTGGCTCTGGATCTCCCTGCGGAGTGCAGTTCGGACCGCTGCATTGTTCAGATTTTCAGCGCATTCAAACACTACCACGGTAGATCGGCCATCAATGTGTTCCTTACGCCACTGATCGACGATGTCTGTTCGAAGTAGTGCTGCTCTTCGCGGACAACCGCTTCGGCGTGTCGCTCGAGCAAGTGGATCGATCGCTTCCACCATCCGGTGCAGGATTCTCTGATGAGGGCGACAGCAACATCGAGAGATGCATGCGCACGGGTTGTTCTTGTCGACCGAGAGTTCACCCAGTTGATCGATGGCACGACGCGTCTCGATCGGTGCTGGTGTGCCGCAAAGCAGTCTATTCAGCCGATCGAGCAGCCGGGGCAGGTCGGAGTCGAGATGGTGAATCCAGATGACTCCATCGTTGGAGCCGATTTCTGGCCATGCGTGGATACTCCCGAGATGAGGATCTGAATCGGCGAGAAGATGGCAGCTGGCCAGTAGTGCGGCGCGAGCGGCAGATCCACCGTACTCGGTGTCGAAACGCACACCGCATCGAGCCGCCAGAATCGAGGTGCAGTTTCGTGAAGAAGCCTGGCGCAGGCGAAACTGTGGCCCCAACGGATCTTCATGGTCGAGTGCACTGTCGATCGACGGGGCCATCATGGGGTCGCCAAGATGAGTTTTTTCGGCGTTCGGTTCTGATCTCGAGGCAGCCGAACTGGACCGGGCGGAGATCTCTGGATCGGGGGAGATCAGCAGTACCAGTGCCATCGACCCGATCTGAAACCAGAAACAGGGTGGTCGAGAAGGGCTCTTTCCGGTTCGCATCTGGACTCCTCTTCCCTTCGCTTGCAGCGTGAAAGAGCGGAGTATCCCGACGGGAACCACAATGCCATCTCCCAGGGTGGACCACCGACCGCCTTCGGTCGCCTCGTTGACTCCCTGTCTCCTCTCGTTGACGATCATTCCGTGGCCCTTCGGCCGCCGGGAGGAGTGAAGTTGTTTTCGAGAAAGCCCAATTATCTGCAGATGACGCTGGTGCTGTTGCTCTCTGGCTCTGGCCAGGTGCATTCCCAGGATGAAGGATACGAATCGGCAATTCGTGCCGTGCGAGACGGTGCGTGCCTGCAATGCCATCAGGCCGAGGGGGAATGGTCCAACTGGTTACGGTCGGTTGCTCCACCGCTGCTCGATGGGGCTGGATTGCGACTTCGTCCCGATTGGCTGATCGACTGGATCTCCGATCCTGCGACGGATGAGCCAGGCACCCGTATGCCGCATGCTCTGGCCGCGGTACCCGGGGATCAACGACGCGAGGTGGCGACCGACATCACGCATTTCCTCATCGCGCGAGATCGCGGACCGGGTGACTGGAGTCCGGTACAGTTCAACGGTGCCGATGTGGATGTCGGAAAACGATTATTTGACACCATCGGATGTGCCGCCTGTCACGACGGGTCGGCGCTGTCGGCACGGATGGCCCGTAGAACTACCAAGAACGCTCTGACCAAGGAATTGCAACAATCCCATGCCATCCATCGGTCCGGCAGAATGCCGCAGATCGTCATGGAGACGACCGAGGCTGCCGCCATCGCCACGTACCTGATACGCGATCAGGCCACCGATACCAACGGAGATCCCTTCATCGATGTGATTCCAGGCCTGCGCTACGAGTCCTATCTGGGGACCTTCGAGAATTGCGAAAAGATCATCGATGGAGAGCTGGTCGCCAGTGGTTACGCCGAAAAGATTTCGGTCGACCCGAAGCCGAGACAGGACAACTTCGGTATCCGTTTTGTCGGCGAGTTCCTGGTATCTCAAGCGGGCCAGTATCAGTTCTCGCTGCGCAGCGATGACGGTTCAAAATTGTGGATCGACGGAGTTCTGGTGGTCGACAACGATGGTGTCCATGGGCCCACGACCAAGACCGGAAGTATGACACTGACCAGTGGCTGGCACGGTGTAGATGCGAGGGTTTTTGAGCACGGTGGTGGAGAATCTCTTTTCGTCCGCTGGTCGGGTCCCGGTATCGATGAAGAGCGCGAGTTCAGGCCTGCGGAATTACGAACCCGATCCAGTGTTGCATTGCCGGTGGAGCCTCCTTTTCGACTGGAACCGGGGCGTATCATCCGAGGGGGTCAGGCCTATTCGACATACGGCTGCAATGCTTGTCATGAGCCGAAGGCAGCCCCGATCCAGAAACATTGGAATCAACTCCGAGCAGAGCCTGTCGGGTGCCTCTCGACAGATCCTCCGATCGGAAGCCCTGCATACAACTTCGATAGCGAGATGACCAACAACTTGATTGCATTGATCGGCTCGGTCGAACACGAGATGGCACTCGAGCCTGGCGCTCATGCCGAGTTACTCATCGACGACGCTAGTTGTACCAGTTGTCACCAACGAAATGGCCGAGGTGGACCCGACGCCGAGAAGAACAAGACTTTTCTCGGCACCGCAGAACTGGGAGATGAAGGGCGTCTGCCGCCACTGTTGACCGGGGTGGGCACGAAGCTGAAGTACGATGTTCTGCACAAGACCATCGCCGAGGGGCTGAAAGTGCGGCCCTACGTGGTCAGCCGGATGCCCTCCTATCCTGCAGCGCTTGCAGAGGAAGTGACTCGCGCCATCTTCGCCGGCGATAACGAGCCTCCCGTCGCACCGTTGGTTCCAGCATTCAGCGTCGAGTCGCGCAAGGTAGGCCATCAACTCACCGGCACCGACGGGTTCAGGTGCATCGATTGCCACAAGTTTGCAGGACACGACTCCCTTGGCGAACCCGCCTATGATCTGGCGGTGATGGCGGCAAGGCTGCAACCGCGCTGGTTCCACGAGTACATGATCGATCCCCAATCGAAGCGCCCCGATACCCGCATGCCGACCTTCTGGTTCGATGACTTTACGGTGTATCCGGATCTTCTGGAGGGCGATACCGATGCCCAGGTCGATGCGCTCTGGACCTACCTCGCAGCGGGTTCAGCGGCTCCGTTCCCCAAGGGCTTGATCATCAACCACAGTGACTTTGATCTGCTACCCGCCGCCGAGGAACCGACGATGGTCGGTGTCTTCATGCGTGGTCTCAGTGGCAGGGTCGTTGCGGTGGGTTATCCCGATCGAATCAGCATCGCCTACGACATGGAAAATGTACGACTGGGCAAAGCGTGGCGAGGTGACTTCATCAACGTCAAGGGCACCTGGGTGGGGCGTGCAGGATCGCTGGAATCTCCTGCGGGGACCGATGTCATCGACTTTGCGCCCGGGTTGCCGGTCGCCATCATCGAGCAGAGAGATTCGAAGTGGCCCGATGATCCGGTTCGCGATCAGGACTGGCGATATCGTGGCCATCGAAGAGATGCCGATCGCAAACCGATTTTCCGCATCTCCGGTCCCGGCGGGGTCGAGATGACCGAGGTGGTGGTACCGCTGGTGGCTGCTGATGGAATTCATCTGCGAAGAATCTTCCGCTTCGAGGGGAAGACGATGCCGCGCAACCTGGCGATGCGGTTTGCCCGATCGAAACAGATTTCTCCTTCGGGGGATGATGCGT
>Ga0302119_10001324_pt1 | contig 11193 bp, 9 predicted proteins | sample AG5_Tmax_MG_FD_203114 | JGI IMG/M metagenome (GOLD analysis project Ga0302119, IMG submission 203114) | Marine microbial communities from Western Arctic Ocean, Canada - AG5_Tmax | ecosystem: Environmental > Aquatic > Marine > Oceanic | place: Canada: Western Arctic Ocean | collected 2017-10-01
GCCTTGATTCCATCTTCACCTTGTTCTGCAATCGCTGCTGCTGCCTCGACTGCCAATACTGAAAGTGTACCTTGTAGAGATGATTCACCCTTACCGGCAAGACAAGTTTGCGTGGCCTGTAAAATCTCTTTTTCACTTTTGAGATTTTGAGAAATCTCTTCAAGAATTATTTGTGATTGCCTTTCAGCAAGCCTGTATCCCGCAGCAATCACAGTTGGGTGAACTCCTTGATTGACCAAGTCCCAAGCATTCTGCAACATTTCGGCAGTTATCAGAACAGTACTAGTTGTTCCATCACGGGCAACTCTGTCTTGGGTGCTACTACTGGAAATCAACATCCGTGCTGTTGGATGCTGAACTTTAGCCGCCTCCAGCACAGTTACTCCATCATTGGTGACTTGAATTCGCCCCTCATCATCGAGAAGAAGTTTATCCAAACCCTTTGGACCAAGAGTAGAACGAACCGCTCCCGCCAAGGCCATTGCGGCCTGAACATTTTTGCGAAGCGCGGCTCTACCGCTGCTCCTTTCGGTCTCTTCGAGAATGCTGGTATCATCTGAGGTAGCCATCTTGACAACCCCACCCAATCAACCTTTATGCTTGAATCTTGATGTCTGAAAATCTCAATCTTCATCGACGACTTCGAAGTCTGCATCGACTACGCCATCATCAGAGGATTGACCTTCAGAATCGCCACCATCTGCTTCTTGTGCGGCCATTTCAGCAGCTGCTGCCTCGTAGAGTTTTGCAGAAATTGCATGCATTGATTCTTCGACTTCCTTGACCTTGGCCTGAATTGATGCCTCGTCAATATCATCTAGTTCGAATGGCTTGCCTTCTTCATCCATTACCAATTTCTCCAACTCCTCTAACTTCTCCTTTACTGGAGCAGTGTCATCATCTTCCAATTTGTCTCCACTTTCGTCTAGAGTACGGCGAGTCTGGTAGACAATCTGGTCTGCCATGTTGCGAAGTTCGATCTTGGCCTTGCGGAGTTGGTCCTCCTCAGCATTTGCTTCAGCCTCGGAGATTTTCTCTTGGATTTCATCTTCACTCAGACTAGTTGCTGATTCAATCTTAATCGATTGTTCTTTTCCTGTTCCCAAATCTTTGGCACTAACGCTGACGATTCCATTTGCATCGATATCGAAAGTAACCTCGATTTGCGGCATACCACGGGGTGCTGCTGGGATTCCAACCAAATGGAATTGCCCGAGTGTTATGTTGTCTTTTGCGAATTCACGCTCACCTTGGAGCACATGGATTTCTACAGCAGGTTGGTTATCTGCTGCAGTCGAGTAGGTCTCCGACCTACGGCTTGGAATTGTGGTGTTGCGCTCGATCATAGTTGTCATGACGCCACCAAGTGTCTCAATTCCCAAAGTTAGTGGAGTTACATCGAGTAGAAGGATGTCTGAAACGTCCTGGTCCCCAACGATGATTCCTGCTTGAAGGGCTGCACCAACTGCAACTGCTTCATCAGGATTGATACCCTTGAATGGTGCCTTTCCAACCTCCTTCTCAATGGCTTCTTGAACAGCAGGAATACGGGTTGAACCACCGACTAGCAATACCTTGTCGACTTCTCCCTTGGAGATTCCTGCATCCTTCATGGCCTTCTTTGTTGGGGTCATGGTTTTCTTTACCAAATCTGCTGTTAATTCATCGAATTTTGCACGAGTTATAGTGATATCCAAGTGCTCTGGATTTCCATCCTTCATGGTGATGAATGGCAGATTGACTTGGCTTTGCATTGTTCCGCTAAGTTCTATCTTGGCTTTTTCAGCAGCCTCACGAAGGCGGCTCATTGCTTGCACATCTTTGGAGAGGTCGATTCCAGTATTTTTCTTGAAATCACCAACCAAGTGGTTCATCAACTTCTCATCGAAATCGTCGCCACCGAGTTTATTGTTTCCATTAGTTGCCTTAACTTCAATTTGAGGTTGGCCATCAACTTCATAAATCTCCAAGACAGATACATCGAATGTTCCGCCACCTAGGTCGTAAACCAGAATTGTTTGGTCATCAGATTTGTCAACACCATATGCTAATGCGGCTGCGGTTGGCTCGTTGATTATACGAAGGACTTCAAGTCCTGCAATTCGGCCTGCATCCTTGGTTGCCTTGCGTTGTGCATCTGTAAAGTATGCAGGACAGGTTACTACTGCTTGAGTGACCTCTTCTCCAAGATATGCTTCAGCATCAGCCTTCAACTTTTGAAGAATCATTGCACTGATTTCTTGGGGGGTATATTCCGAATCATCAACACTCTCTTTCCAATCACTGCCCATATGTCTCTTTACGGATAGGAAAGTGCGGTCTGAGTTAGTTACTGCTTGACGCTTTGCCACTACCCCAACCATTCTCTCGCCGCCATCTTTGGCGAATGCAACTACGCTGGGAGTTGTTCTTGCTCCCTCTGCATTTGCAATCACCACTGGTTCGCCACCCTCAAGGGTTGCAACACAGCTATTTGTCGTTCCAAGATCTATTCCAATTACTTTTGCCATTTTTTTTCACCTTTGTTTTTTTATTCAGGAAATCGGTATTCCACCATCTTCGCCTTCATCATCATCAGAGAGGTCAATACTTACATCAGGAACTTCGACAATTTCATCATCGTCATCATCGTCATCATCACTTTCTTCATCATCCTCATCGAAATCTGCACCAGGCGGAGTTAATTTTAGAGTAACATCGAGGATGCCATTATTCAACGACCATCCAACCAGTTCATCACAGGCATGAGGTAGTTCAATTCTCGCTACTGGAGAAGCCTGTGTTGTTTTTAGGACTTCGAGCAGACTGCCTTTCTCGACTAATTCCAATTCCATCTGTCCTTCTTCAAGTTCAACTTGTTTAGTACAATCGACAGTGATGAACATCTCCCAACCATCTAAATAGATTTCAGGCTCTGGAAGTCCTTTCAAGGCTGCCTCGCCATCATCTTCTGTTGGCACAGCCACCTCTGCGGGTTTCGCATCTACCTTGACATCGAAGCCAAGGTTGGAAAGCATGTCGTTGAGGTTTCCCCCACCACCAAGCATATCCTTTAGACTAGACATATCGAAGTTAAGGTTGATTCCATCTTTGGCTATCTTTTCTGGGTCAAATCCCATTTCTTCAAACTTCTTTTGGAATTGGCTCATCATGCCGCGTAGAGTGGAAATATCGACTTCAAGACCCATTTGCTTGAACATCTCTGCCATCTTGTTCAGCATCGCCTCTTCCCAGTCTTCACCCTTATCTGACATTGAATCACCACTGCTTAACCATCGGTTGTATAGTACGGGAGCATGGGGCCCTATATGAACCATTCCAAACATAGAAGACCTTGACCAAATTGCAGGAGACATGGGCACTATACCTGAAACCATGTTAGCATGGACCAAGGTGCGTCCTGAAGAGGACGGATTCGACTTAATCGAGCATCCTATACCTTCTCCCGAAGCAAAAGAAGTGCTGGTCAAAACCCTATCTACTAGCATCTGTGGAACCGACCTTCATATTTGGAAATGGGATGATTGGGCAAAATCAGAAGTCCCACTAGGCACCATTACTGGGCACGAAACTTGTGGCCATGTAGTAGCCGTTGGTTCAGCAGTCAATAGCCACAAAGTTGGTGATTTCATCTCAGTAGAATGCCATTTGGCCGATTGGGATTGTCCTCGGTGCGAAGAAGGGAATGCTCATATCTGCGAGAATGGTTCTATTTTTGGAGTCCATTCCAACGGTGCTTTCGCCCCGTATTTCACCATTCTCGCATCCTCAGCAAGGCATAACCCTCACGATTTAGAACCCAGGCATGCATCAATGCAAGACCCTCTTGGCAATGCCATTCATACCTTGACTGGAGGGCCGGTAAAGGATTCAACAATTGCAATACATGGCTTAGGCCCTATTGGACTCTTTGCTGTTGACGTGGCTCGCCAAATGGGTGCTAGCAATATTATCGCCATAGATTGGGATAATAAATATCGAATGGATATCGCAAGAAAACTCGGTGCCGACCTAGTATTAGGAAAGGATGATGATGTTCAAGCAGCAATTTTTGAAGCCACAGATGGAACAGGTGTTGACAACTCCTGTGAATTTAGTGGTTCATCAACAGCCTTAGCCAATGCCATAAAAACAACTAGAATGGGAGGATACCTCAACATCTTGGGAGTCTACGGCAGTGAGCCAAAGGTCCCAATCAATGATATCGTTTTCAGATATTTACATGTCAAAGGGATCAACGGTCGTCGAATGTGGGCGACTTGGGATACCATGCAAGAGTTGATGGTTGAAGGCGAACTCAAAATCCACGATGTTCTAACACATCGCTTTCCACCAAAAGCATTCAAAACTGCAATTCGCTTGATGTTATCAGGAGAATGTGGAAAGGTGGTGCTCGATTTTGACTGAGCAAAATGAAAAGGATGAATCTTCATAATTTTATTTCAATATTTTTTAAACATGCATCTAAACAGACATTATTCATTCATTGCATAAGAATCTTGATGTACGGAACACGCCGGCTCCATATCCCGTTGATGTGATATGAAGTACGTCATTGTCTCAGGAGGAGTTCTAAGCGGCATCGGAAAAGGTGTCACTGCATCTAGTTTAGGGGTTTTGCTAAAGAGTGCTGGCCTACGACCAACTGCGATCAAGATTGATCCTTACCTCAATACCGATGCCGGCACAATGTCACCCTTTGAACACGGCGAAGTATTCGTCCTCGACGATGGTGGAGAAGTGGACCTTGATCTTGGAAACTATGAGCGCTTCCTCGATGTCTGCTTGACAAGAGATAACAACTTGACTACTGGGAAAGTCTACTCCAAGGTCCTCGAAGCCGAACGGCGTGGTGATTACTTAGGAAAAACTGTACAAGTAATCCCACACATAACAGATACTGTTCAAGACTGGATCGAAGATGTCGCTCATCGCCCTGCAGATGGTAGTGGAGAGGAACCTGACGTTTGTGTCATCGAACTCGGCGGCACAGTTGGTGATATCGAATCGGCACCATTCGTCGAGGCATTGCGTCAATTCCAATTCAGAGTAGGACCAGAGAACTGCTGCTTTGTTCATGTTTCATTAGTTCCAGTAATCGGCGTGGTCGGTGAACAGAAAACCAAGCCGACTCAACATACTGTCAAGGAATTACGCGGCTTGGGCATTACCCCAGACATGCTAGTTTGTCGAAGCGAGCGCCCATTAGAAGATGATGTACGAGAAAAGTTGGCCCTCTTCTGCCATGTCTCACCCGAGGCAGTCCTTTCTGCACATGACGTTTCTAACATTTACCGTGTTCCACTTTTGCTAGAAGAACAAGGAGTGAGTGAGATGATGTCTCAAAAACTTGGTTTTGGCATTCCTGATTCACGACCTCTACTTGATGACTGGAAAGCAATGGCTGACCGTGTCGACAATTTGAGTGGAGATGTTCATATCGCGATGGTCGGGAAATATACCGGTTTGTCGGATTCCTACCTATCTGTAATCAAGGCCTTACAGCATTCCTCTTTTGAGGTAGGGCGCAAGTTGGTAATCGACTGGATCGAAGCCTCAGACCTTGAGCATATTAGCGAAGGAAAAGATGATAGCAATCATGTTGAAGCATGGAAGTTACTCTCCCAAGCAGACGGTGTCTTAGTTCCAGGTGGCTTTGGAGACCGCGGTATTGAAGGAAAAATCTTGGCTGCACAATATGCCCGTGAAAACAATACTCCTTACCTCGGAATCTGCCTTGGCCTACAGACTGCTGTAATCGAATTTTGTCGAAATGTACTCGGGTGGGAAGGGGCAAACTCCACTGAGTTCGATGAATCTACAAGCCACCCTGTGGTCGTCTTTATGCCCGAGATTTCTAAAACTCACCTTGGTGGAACGATGCGCCTTGGGAGTAGACCAACTCTTTTCCAAGTTGATGAATGTGCTACTCGAACCCTTTACTCAGGAGCAAGTCATGTAGATGAAAGACATCGTCATCGCTACGAAGTGAATCCGGCATTCATCGAGGATATTGAGGCAAGAGGCTTGAAGTTTGTTGGCAAGGATGAAAGTGGACAAAGATGTGAAATCTTTGAATTGGCTGAGCACCCGTTCTTTGTTGCAACCCAATATCATCCGGAATTTAAGTCGAGGCCAGGGCGGCCAAGCCCACCCTTTTTAGGCCTACTACAAGCAGCTACAAAGCAGTAAGTTCAGTCTTCTGCAACTCGCATTATCCTCGTAGTTCGGTAACCTTGCAAGAGTTTCAGATATTTTCTCTCGATGAATTCTTCATCTAACGCTCTATCTCCAGTGTCTATTCTCAATGAATTCAAGCTAAGCAATTTTGCTGAAGTCGCTACTCCCAGGATATTATCCAAACCAATTTTGCGAAGCACTTCAGGTGAAAGTTGTAGATTGCCGCGGCCAATCAAAAACCCCTGCCCCCCCATTGGGCTCAACAATAACAAGCATTGATGTTCTTCATTCAGATGTTTGAGAATTTGTTGTTCATTGAGATCTTTGTAAATCACATCCCCTATTGTAATGTCAATCCCCAATAAAGTCGGCTCAAAGTTATTGAGTTCCGCCATGGTTCTCAGGGTTCCGCCAGACCCCCAAATAATCATCAACTCAGGGTTTTCCGTTCTAAGGTCTTGAATATGCTCTGCTAATGCTTGAATCGTTTCTTCCTCAGATGCTGACTCGACAGCCTCCTTGGCGCCTTGCATCCAACGTGGTGATGAAGGGGTCATCGCCTCTCCATACATTCGTACTCTCCAGATTCCCTGAGCATAGACCTCCTCGTCTAAATCCATCACTTCTGTTGAGGATAACATCAATTCTCCAGTAACAAATGCGCAGACAACTTCTGCGGCTGCTCGAGGAGTTGCAGCGAAGCATCCTGAATGCATTTTCACGCCCCCAGGGACGCCCACTATTGGGATCTTCTTTCCATCTAATGCAGAAATTATATCGCGTGTGGTTCCATCTCCTCCTGCATACAATATGAGGTCTGCATGGCTCATAAGTCCTATTGCATCAATGGTGTCCTGTGCAATGGTTTCAACTCCAGTTTCGTGGATAATCTGATGGTTAATTGAACCAAACCATTCTGAACCCATGCGCCCTTCAATGGTGATGAAATCAATTTCTAAGGACCTTTGTTCGAGTAAAATCTGAAGGCGTTCAAGGCATTCAATCATCCTTGGTCCTGCGCGGTCTTTTGCTCCCGCTTCTCGGGCTTCTTTTGCTCGGCCATCACTACCTTTGAAGCCGAGTTTACCCCCTAGTCCGGCATCAGGGTTGACCAATACCGCGATGAGCATGATGGCACCTGTGCGAAACCACTTGATGAATCACTCGCTTCCCCTGCCCGCGTTGCCAATTCATTGAAATGTGGACCTTCGATGGCCAGACGGCGTTAGCATGCAAGAAGATGACCCAATCGCTCAGAGCATAAGCAACCGTTTGGCGGATGCTTTTGGAGAGATGACAGTAGGGCCACCCGCTGGACCGCCTGCTGCAATTCCGAGTGGACCGCCTGCTGGACCGCCTGCTGCAATTCCGAGTGGATCTCCCGCTGGACCGCCGGCCGGCCCGCCTTCTGAACCTCTAATGGCACCACCTTCAGGTCCGCCTGCTGCTTTTCCCGCTCAGCCTCCTGCCGGTCCGCCTGCCGCAATTCCAAGTGGACCTCCCGCTGGACCGCCGGCCGGCCCACCTTCTGAACCTCTAATGGCACCACCATCTGGTCCTCCTGCGGCTTTTCCCGCTCAGCCTCCTGCCGGTCCGCCTGCCGCAATTCCAAGTGGACCTCCCGCTGGACCGCCGGCCGGCCCACCTTCTGAACCTCTAATGGCACCACCATCTGGTCCTCCTGCGGCTTTTCCCGCTCAGCCTCCGACCGGCCCGCCTTCTGAACCTCTAATGGCACCACCATCTGGTCCTCCTGCTGCCCTCCCCGCTAGTCTGCCTGAAACTCCCCCTGAAGTTAATCCAAATGTGATCCCTATGGATGCATTGATGACAATTGGTAGTGAGCCTGAAACTCCCCCTGAAGTTAATCCAAATGTGATCCCTATGGATGCATTGATGACAATTGGTAGTGAGCCTGAAACTCCTCCTGAAGTTAATCCAAATGTGGTCCCAATGGATGCATTGATGGCAATTGGTAGTGAGCCTGTTGTTGAAGAGATAGGAACTCAAGTAATTGAAAAGGTTGATTCACTTTCTTCAATCGAAACAGAAACATCTGCCATTCCAATGTATGATGAAGGTGCACCAAAGGTTAGCCCAGGAGAATTCTTTGGTGCTGATGAAGCACCTGCTGAGGTATATGGCAGCATTACTGAAAAAGAGAGAGTGCAACATCAACAAGTTGTAGAAACTCGAACCTCTTTTGTTATTGGAGGCACTCAACCAAGTGTTGAAGAAAATGCTGAGCCTGAGCCTGAAGTTGAGCCTGCGTCTGAAGAAGTTGAACAGCCTGAGCCTGAAATGACTCAACCAAGAGCTGATTATGATGCTTGGGATGATGCTTGGAAGGAACCTGAGCCTGAACCTAAACCGGACAGGGTGGTGAAGTCCACTGATTCTCTCAATGTGGAGTTGGAATGGTGAGCCTTCCAATTCTATACAGTTTTCGACGTTGCCCATATGCAATCAGGGCTAGATTGGCCTTACTCCATTCCAATTCTATTGTAGAATTACGCGAAGTCGTGTTAAGAGATAGGCCTCTTTCATTATTGGAATATTCACCGAAAGGGACTGTCCCTGTATTGGTGTTACCAAATGGTGAGATATTAGAAGAAAGTATGGATATTATGCTTTGGTGCATAGGTGAAGATATGCTTATTGGTGATTGGCAAGAACTTGTCGAATTGAATGATAATGAGTTCAAGGGAAATCTCGATCGCTACAAATATCCAGACCGTTTTGATGATGTTACTTCTAGGGAATTTCATCGAAATAAATGCCTTGAAATTTTAAATTCATTTAATCAGCGATTGGATGGTGGATTTCTGATGGGAAATGGGTTAAGTATTGCTGACTTGATTTTGGTTCCATTCATCAGGCAATTTGCCAATACCGATAGAGGTTGGTTTGAACAACAAGATATTCCAAATGTGAAGAGGTGGATGAATGGAATCTTGCAAAGTGAATTGTTTATTTCATCTATGATCAAGTACGACCAATGGCATGAAGGTGATGTGTTGACCTATTTCCCAAATTAACTATTCAATACTTTGATGCACTCAATAGAGAAATGGTAGTTTCAATCAAATTACTGTTTGGCATGTTATTGCAAAGTGAAGTTGAAATAAGTTGCTCTGAAAGCCCAACTGATGCGTAGCATAGCAATGAGGATACCAACCCGTCGTGTATTGGAAGGAGGGGGTTTTGAAGTGCGTCGCCCAGCAGTCATGGGAGCAGAGATGAGTCCGTTTCTCCTACTAGATGAAATGGGCCCAACTACTTGGGGTCCAGGTGAAGCGATAGGCGCCCCAAGTCATCCTCATCGAGGCTTTGAAACTGTAACCTATCTCCTGAATGGAAATATGGAACACCGCGACAGCGCCGGTAATTCCGGAAGCCTTGGCCCTGGAGATGTTCAATGGATGACAGCGGGTAGTGGGGTAATTCACAGTGAATTACCATCTGAAGAGTTTTTGCGCAATGGGGGTTTAATTCATGGCTTCCAAATCTGGGTCAACCTGCCTGCAGAACACAAGATGATGACACCGCGCTATCAAGATATCCCCGCATCACAAATTCCAATTGCCAAGAGCGAAGGGGTACGAGTTGTTGTTATTGCAGGTGAATCGTTGGGAGTAAAGGCTGTCATCGATACTATGATTCCAATAACCTACCTCGATATTTCGCTGCAGGATGCCGAATTAATTCAAGATATTTCTTCGGACTTGAACGCAATGGTTTTTGTTTTTGATGGAACACTTGAGGTAGCGGGAGAGGAAGTTGAGGATGGAGGATTTGTCATTCTATCTGCTGGTTCCAAGGTTGCACTTAGTGGAACTGGTCGTTGCTTATTGTTGGCTGGGCCGGCTCTTGATGAGCCGATTGCTAGATATGGTCCGTTCGTAATGAATACTCGCGAAGAAATTGAGCGAGCAGTCGCTGATTACCATGCAGGTACTTTAGTTCAAAACTCCTAAAATAAAACACTATTTTGCGTAAAGTAGGTCAATGATGCCCTTCTCGGCTCAAGATATGGGATTCTTTGACACAATCGGCCGCGGTTGGAAGATGAGCAAATTAAGTATGGCAGTAGTAAAGAAAGACCCTGAGTTAATGGTCTATGTTTTCCTCAGTGGAGTAATGGCACTCGCTGCTATAGTCGCCATGGGATTACCTGAATTTTTGAACATGGGATGGACTAGTACCGAAGATGGCAAAATGACCCCCGCCTACATGGGATTCTTATTCGGAGGCTACATGGGAATATCCATTATCGTCACATTCTGGAATAGTGCAATCGTAGCAAATGCCTACATCCGCCTCAATGGTGGAGACCCCAAATTCAGTGATGGTTTTAGTGCTGCATTCAAGCGAATCCACTTGATTATCATGTGGGGAATCATTGCAGGAACGGTTGGACTGTTGCTCAAGATGCTAAAACAAGCAGCCAGAGAACAGAAAGGTGGAGGGGCAGTCTTGGTAATGATTTTGCAAATTATTGGCGCCACAATTTGGTGGATTATGTCCTTCTTCGTTATCCCATTGATGGTCATTGAGGGTATCGGTGTTGGCGAGAGTATGAAGAAATCCAAGCAGATGTTCATGAAGACATGGGGAGAGAATGTTACTTCAGGGATGGGAATCGGGATAATTACTGCTTTCTTTGGTATTATCATAGTTGCAATCAGCGTCGTTTTGGTTATGGCACTAGGACCGTTATGGTATGTTGGTGCAGCAATTGGCGCCATTGCCATAGCAATTCTAATCATGTGGTCGAGTGCTGCGGAGCAAGTTGCTGTTGCAGCACTGTATATCTTCTCCACTACTGGAAAAATGCCAGGATTGTATCAGGAAATGGGTATGAATGATTTCAAGATGCAAACGGGTCCGGCACCTCAGCGACTGTGATTTTCACTAATTCAAACTAAAGTGCATATAGTACGCATCCTAGTTGCACATTGAGATAACAACGATGTTTGATTATCAAGGGTTGAAATCATATATTGGGGACGC
>Ga0302119_10001325_pt1 | contig 11188 bp, 8 predicted proteins | sample AG5_Tmax_MG_FD_203114 | JGI IMG/M metagenome (GOLD analysis project Ga0302119, IMG submission 203114) | Marine microbial communities from Western Arctic Ocean, Canada - AG5_Tmax | ecosystem: Environmental > Aquatic > Marine > Oceanic | place: Canada: Western Arctic Ocean | collected 2017-10-01
CGCATCACTTGCCGGCAATCCACGGGTCAGGTGCGATTGAGTCAAGATGACGCCGACCCGGCTGTCGCGGATCATGTACTCCAGCCGCTCGATGGGATAGGCAGGGTCCATGGGCACGTAGGCGCCACCCGCCTTGGCCAGACCCACGAGCCCAACCACTAGGTCGAGACTGCGCTCCACACTGATGCCCACCATCACCTCGGGGCCCACGCCCAGTCCGGCCAAGGATCGGGCCACCTGATTTGAGCGAGCGTCCAGCTCCCGGTAGGTAAGCTCCTGCTCCCCGAAGGTCGCCGCAATAGCATCGGGGTTGGACTGACTCTGTTCCTCAAAGAGGCCGTGTAAAGTTGCCTCAAGCGGAAAGTCGACGGCCTTGTCATTCCACTCCACAACTACCCGCTCATGCTCGGCGCGCGTCAAGACCTGTGCCGCATCGAGGCTCAGACCGGAGTCCGATGAGAGGCTGCGGAGAAGAGTCGCGAAATGGCCTTTCATCCGATTGATAGACGGCTCGCTGAAGAGTTCCGCGTTATACGTCAGGCTCGGATCCGCCCCGGCCGCAAGATCGAACACAAGGTCCAGATTGGCGCAGGAGTCCGGAACCGGAGCTCCTGGCTCGAGAAGTATCAGAACCTGAAAGAGGTCCCCCGTACTCTCAACGCCCACGCTGGCGAGGATTTCGTCCAACGGGCGAGATTCGACGCCATCGATATCTGCGAGCCCCGCTCGCACTCGTCCAAGCAAAGCAATCAAGCTGGACTCCCCTGCGAGGCTTAGCCGCAAGGGCACCACGCCCCCCGAGCGGGCAAGCCCCAGAACTATGTCATCCTGACCGCAGGTCCGGTACATGAGCGCAAACACCCCGGCCAGCAATGTCTCCTGGAGTGACGAATTCTGGGTCGCGGCCAAGCCCTGCAGGCCTGCAACCAATTCAGCATCGAGCTCAAGAGCCAGCTGCGTAGGGGAGAACAACCGCTCAGGGGAGCGCGCTGTGCTTGTGGGCAGCTCAAGTGCGGGCGGGTGACCAGACAGGGCCCGTGTCCAAAACGAGACAATTGGAGAATGAGGGTCGGAGGGAATCATGGCCAAAGCGAGGTGACTGTTAGACGATATCCCGGCCTAGGGCGACAAGCACCTCAACAGATTCAGTTTCCAGAGCGTAGAAAAGGTCTAGCTGCCGAAATCATCCCTCAGGATTGTTCCCCGTGCGGGGTACTCTTGCCTCGTAGCCACCCCTCGCCACACCCATGCTCTGCAAAACCACGAACTACGCCTTATGCAGCCTGTTGCTCGCCGCTGCGCTTCTAGCTGGCTGCAGCGGAGAAGACCCGCCACCGCGCCCTAACATCGTTATCTACCTGGTGGACACCCTGAGGCAGGACCACCTGGGGCTTTACGGATACGAGCGCGAAACGAGCCCCAGTATAGATGCCCTTGCTGAAGACTCGATCGTGTTCAAGCAGGCCTACGCCACCAGCGCTTGGACCAAAGCTTCTACCGGTTCACTGTTGACCGGCCTACACCCTCGCCAGCACGGGGCCACCTCGCGCAGCAGCCCGCTCTCACCCCAAGCCAAACTACTGAGCGAGTACCTCAGCCCCATCGGCTACTTCTGCGCAGGCATCGTCACCAATCCTTTCGTAGTGGAGCATTGGGGCTTCAACCGAGGGTATGAGGTCTTTGAAGACCTCGGAGAACAGGCCCCAAAAGTGGGGGGCTGGATGCAGATTCAAGCGGAACAGGTCAACCAACGCGCATTCGAAGTTCTCGACGCACGTCCTGAAGACCAGCCATTCTTCCTGTACCTGCATAGCATCGATCCCCATGGGCCCAACACTCCCATCAAACCCTACGACACGCTCTTCACAGACAACCCGCGGCCTCCTGGAGTAGCAAGTATGCTCGCCATGCGGCCCCAGGTGCGCCGAGTCAAGAGCACGATTGCGCTCTACGACAGTGAGATTCGCTACTCAGATGATCAGTTCGGAAATTTCGTCCAGGGATTGAAGGACCGCGGACTCTATGAGGACACGGTCATCTGGTTCGTAAGTGACCACGGGGAGGAGTTCTTGGATCACGGGCGAGGCGGCCACGGAACTCAGATATTCAACGAGGTTGTCGAGGTCCCACTGATACTCAAACTCCCCGGACAGGATCACGCTGGCCACGAGGTGGATACACCTGTGTCTCTGGTGGACGTGATGGTCACGCAACTGAACCTGCTGGAGCATCACGCTCCCGAGACGCTCCCCGGGCGGGATCTCCTCGATCTGCTGGGTACCGATATTCCGGCGGCTCCTGTTTTCTTGGATTTGAACCTAGTGGCAGGTTCAAACAAGACATTGCACGTCTCGAAAGGAATCGTGCTTGGTGACTACAAGTATTTCGAGGAACTATCACCCGAACCTAGGAAGTACCTGTTCAACATTCGCGAGGACCCCGGTGAGACAAACAATCTCTACTCGGAACTCCCTCTGAAAGTGGCCGAATTGGATTTGTTGCTCCGCATGCAACGCTCACGTGAGCGGTCAGGTCTGATCCTCCAAGCCATCAGCAGCAAAGCAACCGAGAACACACAATGGAACTTGACCTTAAGGACGGATGGAAAGTTCGTGGATGTGACGCCCCTCAACCTTGAGGCGACGGATTCCTACAACTATGAAACCGGTGGAACGCACCTGACAATTGAGTGCCTTCTCATGCCGCAGCAGGACAACGTGGTGAAGAAAGGACTGCTCCAAGACAACGACGCCTTTCAAATCCGAGTGGACCCGCCGGACGCCAGGATTTACGTGGAATCAAACGAGTACGGTGGCATTGCTGGAGCCATGCCGATCTTCCTCGGTCCCAAGCGTACGGAAACCGCTGTACCCGTAGATTTCTCGGGAACTCAAGAGGACCTTGGAATGGATGATATCTCGACGCTCTTCACGGAGGCCGAACGCGACCCTGGGAGTTCCATGCAGGGAGTCTTCATCCCGCCCGGCGTGTACGTGATCCGCTTGCCGGACGTAGGCTCGGGCGATATTGAAATCCCCGCTGACATGGTGGAGCGCTTGAAGGCTCTGGGCTACCTGTAGAGATCCCTTGGGCAAGTTGCGGACACAGCTTCGCGGCTCTTAGGGGTACGATGATCTGATGCCTTGAAAGCCCGCCGGGGGCCCATGTGATGATGCTGACCAAGATTTCCACAGCGGCTGTCCTTGCCTGTACGCTCGCCGCCCCGTGTACCGCGCTGCAAGTTCCGCCGGGCTCCCCCATTCCCCCGAAGCTCGACCCCAATTGTGTCGCCGTCGGGGAACGCAAGATCAAGCCGAACGACTTGGCTCAGGAAGATATCTTCGCGGCGGCCATGGCCGTGGATGGCAATGTCGCCCTAGTGGCCTCCGAGTGGGATGACGACCAGGGCAAGGACTCTGGCGCAGTATTCGTTTATCGATGCAACGGCCGTCAGTGGGTAGAAGAGCAAAAACTCCTGCCCGACGACGGCCAAGCGGGTGACAACTTTGGGCGCTCACTAGAATTAGATGGCAACCTGGCCGTCGTCGGAACCCATTGGGACGACGACAACGGCGAGAAAAGCGGCTCGGTCTATGCTTTCCGCTACAACGGAACCAGCTGGGTTCAGGAGCAGAAGCTCCTGGCCAGTGATGGATCAAAAGATGACCGCTTGGGCAATACGGTTTCCATCGACGGCAACGTGATTGTCGCTGGCGCCTGGAAGAAGAACGGGGGCGGCAAGAGTTCCGGAGCAGCCTACGTCTACCGCTTCAATGGACTGCAGTGGGTACAAGAGCAGAAGCTCATAGCCTCCGACAGGGATGCCAATGACGGCTTCGGGCGGCACGTCAGCGTGAGCGGAAACGTTATCGCCGTGGGCACCTGGAAGGACGATGATGGAGCCTCGAATGCAGGCGCGGTGTACATGTTTCGCCACAACGGAACCAGCTGGGTCCAGGAGCAGAAGCTCGTGGCCTCCGATGCCAGTACCAACAGCTTTCTGGGCTGGTCTGTGTATTTGGACGGCCGCACCGTCGTGGCCGGGGCGTTCGGAGATAGCCCTAAGGGCACACAATCGGGAGCCGCCTATGTCTGGCGTCATGACGGGGCCAGTTGGGGCCACGAGCACAAGATCGTGCCGCAGGATGGTGCTGCCTACGACTACTTCGGGTTCTCTATAGCCCTCGACGGTGACAACCTAGCTGTGGGCGCCTCGGTGAAGCTGACGGAGGTTTTGGGCCCGGGAGCGGTGTACCTCTACCGCTACCGCAACAATAAGTGGTCCAAGTTCCGCAAGGTGGTGCCCTCCGATGGTGCACCCCAGGATGCTTTCGGGTTTCACCTCGCTCTCAAAGGAAAGCTATTGGTAACCGGGTCGTGGCGAGACGATGATGCGGGTGCCGACTCGGGTTCGGCCTACCTGTACACCTTTCCTGACCTGTAGCGCCGTTTGCGTTTACCCCTGTTTCGGTTTCTTACGAATGCCCCAGTCGAGCGGACCTGACCCACCCTCCCGGCAGGGACTCTCTCCCGCGCGGCGGGCCCTGTTAGCCAAGATGCTCAAGAAGAAGGGCATGGCGGCGCCTGCAGAGGAGCAGGCTATCCCCCGCCGGCCCGATTCTGGGCCAGCCCCATTGAGCTTCGCTCAGGAGGCCCTGTGGTTCCTCGACCAGCTCGAGCCCAACGAGGCGCGCAGCAACCAGCCTGGGGCCGTCCGCCTCAGTGGACAGTTGGACATGGCGGCACTAGAAAAGACGCTGGGCGAGATCATTGCGCGCCATGAGCCCCTGCGCATGAGTATTGAGACGAGGGACGGGCGGCCCTACCAAGTGGTTACAGCACCAGAGCCCTTCCAGCTTTCCATCTCAGATCTGTCCGACCGGTCCCTGGGAGATGCCGAGAAGGAAGCCACACGCCTGGCAACAGAGGATGCCCACAAGCCATTCGATCTGGCCCGCGGACCTCTCTTTCGAACGTTTGTCATGCGCCTGGCAGAGCACGACCACATTCTTGTATTGAATTTCCATCACATTGCAACCGATGGGTGGTCCATGGGAGTGTTCACCGAGGAGTTCAAGGATCTCTACAGCGCCTTCCAAGCCGGAAAGTCATCGCCTCTGGATGAGCTTCCGATTCAGATGGGCGACTTCGCGGCCTGGCAACGCGAGACGCTGCAGGGGCCCAAGCTTGAAGAGCACCTCGCCTACTGGCGCGAGCAATTGTCCGGCGACCTCATCAGTGCCGAAGTCCCCACCGATCACCCGCGCCCTGCCGTTCAGTCCTTCAAAGGTCGCCACGCCGCCATCCGTCTGCCAAAGGATTTGAGCAACCGCCTGCGCAAGCTCTCCCAAGACCAAGGTGTGACGTTGTTCATGACCTTGAACGCAGCCTTCCTGGCCCTCCTGCACGATGTAGGCAAACACACAGACATGCTGATCGGATCTGCAGTTGCGCACCGCAACCGTAGCGAGCTCGAGGGGCTAATTGGCTTCCTTGTAAACATGCTGGCATTGCGCACGGACCTCTCTGGGAATCCAGGATTCGACGAGCTCTTGAAACGCGTACGGACCACGACCATCGGGGCCTGGTCTCATCAGGATCTGCCCTTAACCCAGATCCTGGCTCAGGTACAGCCTGGACGCGACCTGGGCCGCAACCCCCTTTTCCAGGTGCAATTCTCCTTGCTCACGCCCGACCGGAACCCCGCCGTCTATGGCTATGGCCTGGAGATGGGGCAGATCGAGACCATCGAACTACCGGGCCTCGTCATGAGCCCGGTGGAGGTCAAATTCGACAATGCGAGGTACGACATCGCCATTTTCCTGTGGGACATGCCGGAAGGCATCGAAGGAACACTGGAGTACAGTCGGGACCTGTATGAACCTGCGACGATGGAACGCTTCGTTGAGCGCTACAAGACCCTGCTAAACTGCGTGCTGGCCAATCCGCGGATCCGCCTGCAAGAACTAGTCTTGAGCCTGCAAGAATCCGACTCCACGGCCGAACAAGAAGCTGCCGACAACCTGAAGGCGTCCACCCAGGCCAAGCTGAAGGGCCTGCGCAAGCGGTCAGGTCGTCGATCCCGCAGTCACCCTGAGGACCTATCGTGAGCAATTTCAAATCCACCTACGACCCCGGCGTTCAAGTTTCGATGGACGACGTTCTTTGCCTACATCGCAATGAGAATTTGTTGGTGGGACGCGAATGGGCCGTAGATGCCGCACGAGATCTGGTGGAACAAGCCGCGATCTCCTCTTATCCGGATGCAACTTGCATGCCGCTGCGCACAGCCATCGCTGGACTCCATGGTGTACGTGCCGAGCAAGTCTTCTTGGGTAACGGCGCGGATGAGGTGCTTTCCGACCTCTTTGGCGTACTCCATGAAACTTACGACTGCATGCATGTATTGGACGTGCGCTTTAAGGTCTACGACCTCTTGGCCGAAAGACTCGGATTCAGACAAGAGGTATTGCCCGGTGGTGCATTCGAGACCGGCCACGTAGACCCAACCGGATTTAGTGGGTTCGCCGTCGTGGACTCACCCAACGCCATCACCGGTCGCAGCGTGCCAACGGATGAACTCATGCAGTTGGCCGCCGACGAGAATTCGTATGTGATCTGGGACAACGTCTACGGCGAGTACGGCCACGACTCGATTCCATCACCCCTACCGCCCAACATGGCTTTCGTACGCAGCTTCTCTAAGTTCTACGGCATGGCCGGCCTGCGCCTGGGGTACTGCATCGCGGGAGAAGGCCTGATCGCACGCATGCTGGCTCAGAAAGACGTCTTCAACGTCAACGCCATGGCCCAGGTCATGGCTATGGAAGCCATCCGCCGTCAGGCCTCCTTCGAATCCCTACGCGATGAACTCGTGGGCAATCGTGACTATCTGGCCGCGGGCTTGGAAAAGCTTGGCTTCTCCGTTCTGCCTTCCAATTCCGTTGGGGTACTTGCCATGCACCCCGCGCACTCGGGTGCGTCAATTCAAGCCGCGCTCTTGGAACGCAAAATCGCCGTGCGACGATTCGACGATGATCGGATTCGCGATCACATTCGCGTCACGGTCGCACCCATGGATCAGATCAAGCACTTCCTGGCGACGCTGGCTGACTGCCTGAAAGCGCCTTAGAGTTGGCGCATGGCGGCCAGGATCGAGCGCGTGGCATGGCTCTTGTTGAGCGTGTAGAAATGCAACCCCGGCGCGCCGGCCTCAAGAAGTTCACGGCACTGAGTGATCGCGTGCTCGATACCCGTGGCCATCACGGCGGCGGCGTCATCCCCGCACCGCTGTAAACGCTCGTGCAGGTGTGCCGGCAACTCAGCCCCACACATCTTCGTAAAGCGCTCGATCTGACCAAGATTGGTTATGGGCATGATGCCCGGAACGATGGGAACGGTGATGCCCGCCTCTCTAGCTCGCCCCACGAACTGAACATAGCACTCTGATTCGAAGAAGAGCTGCGTGGTCAAGAATCCCGCGCCACTCTTCACCTTCTCGTGAGTCCATGCCAAATCGTCATTCGCGCTGACCGCCTCGGGGTGAACCTCTGGATAGCAGGCGGCTCCAAGTGAAAGATCGAATTCTTCAGTCAGAAACTGCAACAGCTCATTGGCGTGGGAGAAGCCGTCTTCCGGGGGTTGCCAGTCTCCATCCGTCTCAGGCTGGTCACCGCGTAGGGCGAGAATATTCTCGACACCCGACTCGACGAGGCGCTTCACGTTCTCGCGCACGTCTGCGCGACTGGCAGCCACGCACGTCTGGTGAGCCATGCCTGTGATACCGAGTTCGTCTTGGATCCGTGTGACCACTCCATGGGTTCGGTCGCGAGTACTGCCACCTGCCCCGTAGGTCACGGACACGAAGTCCGGCTCCACCGCAGACTTTAGATCCGCCATGGTCTCCATGAGCTTGTTCTCACCGGCATCCGTCTTGGGAGGGAAGAACTCAAAACTGAAGATGGGACGGCCTTCCCCATAGAGGTCGACAATTCTCATAGGTTGACCGCCGGCATCTCGACGCCCTCCTCAATCAGTTCCGCAAACTTCTCCCGGAACGCATCGGGGATTGCCACAGGCTTCATAGTGTCCACGTCTATACAGGCGGTGACCTGCTTAGCTTCCAGGCAAATGGTCTCTCCCAAACGGAAGACGTAGCGTAATCCCAGAGAGGTGCGGCCCAGCTTAAAACAGGTCACGCTCACTAGGGGGCGATCACCGAATCGCAGAGGCGCGTTAAAGTCTACGTTCGAATGAACAAGCGGGAAGCCAACCTTCTTCTCCAGCAGCAAATGGTAATAGCGCTGCCCAACGTGCTTCTCCCACAGCTCCTCGAAGACGTCATGGAGATAGTCGTAGATACGGGGGAAATAGACGATTCCCGCCGGGTCCACGTGACCAAAGCGCACCTGCAGCATGGTGTCATATGAACTCATGAAGCCGCCCCGAAGAGTTCCGGCCATGCTTCTTCGATGGAAGTGACGATCATGTTGGCTAGTTGCTCGATATGGGCTTCCCCTTCAGCCGCACTCGCTTCAGCGGGTGCGCCGCAGTAGGCCTGGTCTGCGCCGCACTCCCTAAAGCTCTTGGCCCCGCCACGAATGCGCTCCACAAGTCCGATTTCCACGGGCTCAAGCGCGACCCGCTTCTCCTCACGTACGCCCTCTGGATCGGCCTTGAGAATGATGCTCGATTCGTAGCGACCGGCGTGACAGTCACCGCCCTTGAACTCGTCGCCTAGGGTCGCGGCCCAGCGCCGGCGTGTGTTGTCCGGGAAAATGACCTGGGCCGAGCCCTCCTTCTTCTCCTTGTAGTCCATCGGAAGGCCGCGCAGCACTTCGATGTGACCCGGCTCCAGGTGTCCATTAGAAAACACCACGTGGCGCACACCGGCTTCTTCGAGGCTCTCAACGATGTCCTCAAGCAGGGACCACAGAGTGCCGGGGCGCAAAGTGATTGTGCCTGCGAAGCCATGGGTCCAGTGGGTCACGCCGTAAGGGACGGCGGGCAGGATCACGGTCTTGACCCCTTTGGCTTCAAGGAGGGTCGAAGCTCGCAAGGTCTGGGCTGTCGCAATGGTCACATCCGTGTCCAGAGGTAAGTGCGGGCCATGGGGTTCGGTGCTGCCGATAGGCACTAGAGCCACGGTCTCGGGACCGAGAAGTTCTTGGGCTTCCGGCCAGGTCTGTTTGGCGAGTTCTGACATGTGTATGAGGATTCTACTCACCAGGAGCGCGGGCGGCGATTCCCAGTGGCCAGTTGCTCGCCCTCAGCCCCTCGACTTCAGAAGCTTGCGGTTGACCTTTCCACGGTCATTCTTGGGGAGCTCCTCGCACCATTCGAACCAGCGTGGGTATTTGTAAGGGGCAAGGCGTTCCTTGAGATGGGCCTTGAGGTCCCCCGCCTGAGCTTCATCGCCAGGGTGACCGGCTGCCAAGACCACAAACGCCTGGGGCTTGATCAAGCCGTCATTGTCGGCCTTACCGATCACACAAACCTCATCCACGGCTGGGTGAGCGAGCAGAGCATTCTCGATCTCCAAGGGGGACACCCAGATCCCGCTCACTTTTAGGAGATCGTCGCCCCTGCCCACGTATTGAAAGTAACCCTCTTCGTCCACGCGAAAGATGTCTGCGGTGGTGCAGGCATCGGCTTGAAAGGTCTCATGGGACTTTGCCTTGTCACCCCAATAGCAAAGCGCCGTCGAGCCTCCCCGGATGCGCAATCGGCCGGGTTCGCCCGGAGCCACCTCCTCGCCATCCGGGCCGAGAATTTCAGCAGCGTACCCCGGAACGAGCTTGCCCAGGCTCCCGAGTCGAACATCCCCCATGCGATTGGAAATGTAGATGTGGAACATCTCCGCTGATCCTATTCCGTCCAGGATCTCCACGCCCGTGCGTTCCATCCACTGCTCGTACAGATTGGCCGGCAGAGCCTCTCCGGCGGAGAGGCACACGCGCAGGCTGGACAGATCGGCCAAATCACAACGCTCCGAGCGCAGCATGTTGTTGATGAGGGTAGGAACCGAGGTCAAGAAGGTCGGCCTATGTTGGGCGATAAGGTCGAAGAGAGCGTCGGGCGTGGAGCGCTCCGGAAATAAGATGACCGTCGCGCCCACGCGAAAGGGGAACATGAGGTTCGTTCCCGTCGCGTACCCAAAGAACAACTTGGGAACGGAAAGGCATACATCGTCCTCTTTATATCCCGCGACCTGCAGGGCAAACGTCTCGGTCGAAAAAGCAAAGTCGCGCTGCATGTGGACGCAGGCCTTGGGCTCACCCGTCGAACCTGAGGTAAACAACCAACCCGCGAGGTCATCGGGGCCTGTAGGCGCCACAAATCCCGTGCTGGAATCCTCCGACTGAGCGGCGATCGCACCCTCGTAAGGGGTGAAGTCCTCCACCTCGCTACCCACGACGAGCACGCCCCGCAGATGAGGTGACGAGCGAGCGGCCTCACCAATCTCGGCCAGCACCGAAGAGTCGGTCACCAGCACGCGCGCTTTGGTGTATTCCAAGTAGTAGCTGAAGTCCTTGGCCTTCAGCAGCGGGTTGACCATGGCAAAGACGCCGCCGGCACGCAGGGTCGCAAACCAAATCTCGGCGAACTCCAAATCGTCTGGAAGGACGATCAGGACGCGGTCCTCGGCGCCGAGCCCCATTTCGCGCAGGGCGGCGGTTAAGCGAATCACGCGCTCCTGCAGGCTGGCATAGGTGTGACTCCTATCGCCGCAGACAAGGGCAGTCTTCTCCCCTCGACCCTCGTCCACGTTGTGGTCGAGGAAATAGGTGCAGAGGTTGAAGCGGTCAGGCCAACCCTGGCCAAAAGGGGATCCAAGTTCGCTCATGAGGGGAGGCCATTCCGGCCGACCCCAGAATAAGGGAAGGCCCCGGCCCTGGCCAACTCCACTCCCAGACCATCGCGGTCCCTATGGAACCCCCTGGCGGATTAGTCCTCGGAAACCACGGTCAGGATGACCTGATCCGTGACGAGATCGTCCTGAGCCTCCGACTGCAGCTTGGCGTCCAACCAAGCCCGGAAGCCGTCAAGGTCCGTCCCAAAGGAGCGGCCCGCCTGAGTGAGTTCACTCGTTTCGCTCCCCGGGCCCCCGTTGGAGGTCAAGGTGGAGGCAAGCCCCACAAGATCCAGCTGGAAATCCGTGTCCGCGGCTTCAACCCAAACCGCCACA
>Ga0302119_10001326_pt1 | contig 11187 bp, 7 predicted proteins | sample AG5_Tmax_MG_FD_203114 | JGI IMG/M metagenome (GOLD analysis project Ga0302119, IMG submission 203114) | Marine microbial communities from Western Arctic Ocean, Canada - AG5_Tmax | ecosystem: Environmental > Aquatic > Marine > Oceanic | place: Canada: Western Arctic Ocean | collected 2017-10-01
CCGGTGTGGTCGTAGCCATCCTTGCCGTCCTTGGCGAGGGGATGGCTGTAGAAGACATAGACCTTTTTGTTGGAGGCGAACTTCGGGTGGAGCGCCACTCCGAGAGCGCCGCGTTCGTCGAAGCCCTTCTTGAGTTTCACGATTCCCTTGCGCAGATCCAGAAAGGCCTTGCCCGGCTTGCCGCCCTTTTCGCCGAGGAAATGTATCATGCCGGCCTGATCGACGACGAGGAAGGCTTGGTCGCCTTCGCGGTAGGGGATCATGATGAGTGGAGAGACAAATCCGGTCGCGAATTGTTCGTAAGCAACGGCGGGAAGATCTTTCGCGGGTGATCCGACGGAAGCTGCCAAGGAGAGTGCGAGAGTGAAGGAAGAAAGGGTGAGGCGACGTGTCATGCCGCGGAGTCTGAGTGTTTTTCGAGCTTTGGCAATCTACCAGTGAGAGATTGTCTTTGCTGTATGAATCAGTTCCGGAACTGGGTATGGGAGCCTATCGTGATTGTGGCGCGAAATCATTCATTCCTTGGAAAAGGCTTTCTCGTGGCAGTGGGACTGACTGCTTTTCAGATCTCCAGCCCGGGAGCGGCTGCTCACCCGAAGCCAAACATCGTGCTCATTGTCGCCGATGACCTCGGTTATGGGGATCTCGGTTGCTTTGGGCAGAAGATTCTCAAGACTCCACGGCTCGACGCGATGGCAAGGGAGGGGATGCGCTTCACCCAATTCTATGCAGGTTGCACGGTCTGTGCGCCCTCGCGCAGCGTCCTGATGTCGGGCAAGCACTCAGGGCACACCGTGGTGCGGGGAAATTCCACGGCTCCGATTGTCTTGCAACCGGGAGAGCCGACCGTGGCCTCGGTTTTGAAGAAGGCTGGATACAAGACGGCCTGTATCGGGAAGTGGGGAATCGGCACCCCGGATAAGCTCAGCAATCCCAACGAAGTGGGCTTTGATCATTTCTTCGGCTACGTCGATATGTGGCACGCGCACAATTTTTATCCCGAGTTTCTCATTCGCAATGGGGAGGTGCAGAAATTGAAGAACGAGGTGGGGGCAAAGTGGAAGAAGTTTCAGATTCCGGGCAAACCGCAGGCTGGTCGGGGAGTGGCGGTGAAGAGGGTGGAGTATGCTCCGGATCTCTTTGCGGATGAGGTGGAGAAATTTCTTCGTGAGAACCAGCAAGAGCGCTTCTTTCTCTACTACGCGATGAATGTTCCCCACGCCAACAACGAGGCCGGCAAGAAGGGAATGGAAGTCCCGGAGTTGGGCGAGTTTGCCGGGAAGGACTGGCCCGAGCCGGAGAAGGGCTTCGCCGCCATGATCAGGAACATCGATCGCGACACCGGTCGCATTCTCGACTTGCTGAAGGAGTTGAAGATCGAAAAGGAAACCCTCGTGATCTTCACCTCCGACAATGGTCCGCACCAGGAGGGTGGTCACAAGGCGGACTACTTTGATTCGAACGGGGAGCTCCGGGGCATCAAGCGCGACCTCACCGAGGGAGGAATCCGGGTGCCGACCATTGCGTGGTGGCCGGGGACGATTGAGGCCGGGGGAGAAGACGATGCACCCTGGTACTTTGGGGACGTGATGGCCACCGCCGCCGAACTTGCTGGAGTGAATGCGCCCGAGGGCCTCGACAGCGACAGCTTTGCAGGACCCCTTCGTGGGCAGCCCCGCGAGAAGCGATGGAGTCGACAGTCCACGATTTACTGGGAGTTCTACGAGAAGGGATCAGCGCAGGCGGTTCGCTTCGGGAAGTGGAAGGCCATTCGGAGGCCGATGTTTACCGGAGAGATCGAGCTCTACGACATGTCGAATGACGCGGGTGAGAAGCACGACCACGCCAAGCGTCGCCCGGATCTCACCAGGCACGCGGCCAATCTGTTAGAAAAGGCCCATGTGCCGGATCCGAATTGGAAGGTGCGGGGGAGGAGGGAGTGATCGGTTTCTCCTGGGGGAGGTTTTTGGCAATAGTGGGCGGGTTCGCGCGTTGGAATCATGAACCCGTTACTTGCCATTGTTTTGAGAGAGAAAGGAAGTCAGGCTGTCGTCGTGATTGGTGTGCGCCCGAGAGATCCGCAAATAGTGACTGCCTGGCTGATGCTGCAGGCCGTGATCCTGATCCCTGCCCAGGGTCAGATCCTTGAGGACGACGAGATTGCCTTCCTGAGGGAACATGCGCCGCGGGTGTTGGAAATCGCGAAGGAGGCGGAGCGCGAGAACTATCGCGAGGTCCTGGAGGAGGTAAAGGAGCGGGTGGAGGAACTGCAGGGCGAGTGGGAGGAAGCAAAAGGGGACGGGGTGTCGTGGGCCAAGTTGATGGTGGCCCAGATGGCGAACGAAACGGCCCTCGAATTCCTGGTCTGGAAGTTTGAGGAGGAGAAGATCGTGGAGGCTGCGGCGGAAGGGCAGTTGCGCACGCTGATGGAAGAGCAACTCAAGATTCACAATGGGATCGCGCGTCAGGAGATTGCGTGGGCGAAGAAGGAAGGCGAAAAGGAGGAGGCGATGGAGCTGGCGGAGGAACTGGAGTGGCGGATGAAAAATCCCGGGCGTGCGGTTGATGATCTGGTGGGCGAGTTCCTCCGCGAGATGGAAGCGGGCGAAGAAGATGATGAAGATGACGATGTGGTGGGGGAGGAGCCCGAGGGCGAGGTCTACACTCCGCCGCCGGCACGGAAGGAGGTTACGAGTGAGCTGGAGGGAGTGACCTACGATTACGACCAGCACATCGTGACAACTTTGGAGACCTATTGTTTTGATTGTCACGACAAGGCGACCGCCAAGGGGGATCTCGATTTGGAAACGGCCCTCGCTGAGAAGCCGCTCGTGCGCAATCGCCTGCTGTGGGAAAACGTGGCCGAGCGAGTGAAGAACGGCGACATGCCGCCGTCCAAGAAGGCGCAGCCGAAGGAGCGGGACCGCTTGCGAGTGCGCGCGTGGCTCGCCCGGGAAATCGATCACTTCGATTACTCCACGGTGCGCAACCCCGGCTATCTGCCCGCCCGGCGCCTGACGAGGGAGGAATACAACCGAACCATCCGCGACCTGGTGGGGCTGGATTTGCGTCCTGCAGACCAGTTTCCGATGGATTTCAGCGGGACGAGCGGATTTTCCAACAGTGCGAACACCCTCTTTATCGCGACCGCGCATCTCGATCGCTACCTGACCTCCGCTGAACTGGTCATCGATGCGGTGCGCGAGGATGCCAAGGCGTGGAGGGGCCTCATCAAGAAGATGCCCGCTGAGGAAGCGCTGGAGGGATTTGTGCGGCGCGCTTATCGCAGACCGCCAAGCAAGAAGGAGATGTTCGAGGTGAGAGAGCGGTTTACACGGGCGAAGAAGGCGGGCAAATCCGAGCAGGAGGCCTTGGCCGAGGTCTTCAAGATGGTCCTGATCTCGCCCCACTTTCTTCTACGAGTCGAAGAAGGAGGGGAAGTCGGAGTGGACGTGGCGGTGGGACCCTTCGACTACGCAACGCGGCTCTCCTATTTCCTCTGGGCCTCCACTCCGGATTCCGAACTGCTGAGTGCGGCGGCAAGGGGTGAGCTATCCTCGGCCACGCAGCGCAACGAGTTCATCAGTGCCATGCTTGCTGATCCGCGCAGTCGGGCGCTTGGTGAAATCTTCGCGGGCGAATGGCTGGGAACCCACAATGTGGGCCCGCGAATTCGAAAGGATCCCATCGACAATCCGTGGTGCACGGAATCACTCATGGCAGCGATGCGCAACGAGACCGCCTACTTCGTCCACTCTCTTATTCTGGACAATGCGCCGGTCGCTCGACTGATCGACGCGGAGTACACCTATCTCAACAACGAGCTTGCACGATTTTACAAGATCTCCGGCGTTCAGGGCGACGAGATGCAACGCGTAAGGCTCGAAACAAATCAGCGTGGTGGAGTTCTTGGTCACGCCAGTGTCTTGGCGGTAACTTCGTTTCCGGAGCGCACCAGTCCGGTGGTGCGAGGAACCTGGATCCTGACGACGCTGCTCGGAACGCCGCCCCCGCCCCCTCCGCCCGACGTGCCGGAGATCGAAGTGGAGGGGCGGTCGCGAAAGGCGGTGCGGACCTTGCGCCAGAAACTGGAACGACATCGCGAATCGAAGAAGTGCGCGGGTTGTCATTCGCAGATCGATCCCCTCGGGTTTGCTCTGGAGAACTATGCGGAGTTTGGTCAGTGGCGGAGTGGAGTCGACAATCACGGCACCCTTCCCAATGGTGCAAAATTCCGCGGACCGGCGGGATTGAAGATCGCGCTTAAGGAGACCCGCTTGGATGAGTTTGGGACCCAGGTCATTCGCAAGATGCTGGCCTACGGATTGGGTCGACAGCTGGAATACTACGACGAGTCGGTAGCCCGTGAAATTGCGGCCAAATTGAAACCGGCTGGCTACCCGCTGGGCGAGATGGTAAGGGAGATTGCGAGCAGTTATCCCTTCACCACCAAGCGTCTCCCGGGGAAGCCCAAATCCAACAAGCCTGCCAATCAATGAAACCGCCAACAAGTCGTCGCGCCTTTCTGCGGGGAGTGGGAGCCTGCCTGGTTCTTCCCTCGCTTGAAAGCCTGGGCGCGCCCGCGGTGGTGAGCGGGGTGCCGGGGTCGGCCACGCGCTTGGCCTACCTTTATTTCCCGAATGGCTCCGCCAGCGGATGTTGGGAGCCTCGAAAGATGGGGAAGAATGACAAGCTGGAGGAGCTCAACGAATGGATGGCGCCGCTGGAAGAGCACAAGGCGGACCTCGTCGTCACCAAGAACCTGTGGACCCCGCGCGGTAATGGACACGGAGCGGGCACTGCCACCTGGCTCACGGGGGGATCCTACAATGGTCGCAAGAACGACGTCGGTGGTCCCTCGGTTGATCAAATTGTGGCGCGGCACTTCAGGGCGGATTCGCCCCTGCCCTCATTGGAGTTGAGCACCGCGGGGGAGGGGAGTTTTGCAGGGAGCTTGCCGCGCAATTGCCTCTCTTGGACGGCGCGGGACGTACCCGCCGTGCGCGAGACTATTCCCCGGGCGGTCTTTGATAAACTGTTTCGTCGGGCTCCGGAGGGATTTTTGAATGAGAGCGTGCTCGATCTCGTGCTTGCGCAGTCCAAGGATCTCAAGCGTCGGGCCAGTGCGGCCGATGGGCGGAAGATCGACGAGTATCTCGACTCGGTGCGGGCGATCGAGAAGCGGTTGGAGTTTGCCGAAGCGCAATCGAAGCGGGCGGCCGCCGATCGTGGTCTCACCGACACCCTCAGGCGGCCGAAGCCCGGGATTCCGACCAACCACGAAGAGTACGTGCGGCAGATGCTGGACCTGATGGCGCTCGCTTTCTGGTCCGGTGCGACGCGGGTATCGACCTTCATGTTGGATCATGGTCAGAGCAATCGCTACTTCAACTTCCTACCCGGAGTGAAGGGAACCTGGCACGCGCTTTCGCATTGGAAAGATGCCAGTGGCCGCACGGAAGACGACGATGGACACACGAAGTGGGATGACGCGCGGAGCAAGAAGGACCAGTACAATGAAGTGACGAAGTGGCATCACAGCCAACTGGCATTTTTCCTGAGTCGACTCAAGGAGCTCAAGGATGCCGACGGAGTGAGCGTGCTGGATCGCTCGATGATCGTTTATGGATCAAGCATCGCGGACGGTCACGAACACAAGGAGAAGGACTTGCCGATCCTCTTGGCTGGAGGAGGAGGCGGCACGATCAGGACTGGTCGCTATCTCCAGCCGGACCGCAGCACCTCCCTCTCCAAGTTGCATCTCGGATTATTGAGGCGAATGGGAGTGCCCACGGAGAGATTTGGGGAAACGGAGGAAGAGCTGGCGCTTTAGTTTGGTGATTGCTCAAGGCCTGTCACGCCTCGGCCTTCTTGCGTTCGCGCTGGGAGCCTGGAGCTGTGGCGAAGAGAAGGAAGAAGTCTGGCGCGAAGCAGAGGTGCCGGGCGGTGGGCGGCTTGCGGCCGCTGGGAATGTGGTCGATGAACTTGTTGCCCTGCAGTTCCGGACAGTCCGCGCAGACGATCGATTGGTGACGGGGGCGGGGTTGCAGTTGACGGTGATTCAGCAAGATGGACTGCAGGAGCCGCCGGAAGTGGCGGGTGAGATCGCATCCCTGGAGCCAGGGGTTGATTGGCGCCTGGAAGAACTGAGTGTGGCCGTGAGCAAGGAGCTGAAGCGGGTTTTCAGTGAAGAAGGATCGGAAGTCGTGGGGCCGGAATTTGTCTGTTCCGAATTGCGTCCGGGCGACATGGAGCGTGAGGAGATCCGGGGCGGCTATGCAATCCGTCGTCCGAAGAGGGAGGAGTTTGCAAAGGGGGTGCTGAAGGGGAGCGACGGGTTGGAGCAGGAAATGACGAAGCTGCGGAGCGGGTTTGAGGGAGAGCCAGAGGTGTCGATCAAGGTGATCGCGATTGACGTGGAGGACGGTGAGGTCACGAGCAGGGCGCTGGTCGAGTTGGGTGGTCGCGCCGCTCAAGGCGGGGGAGGCAGGCAGGTGAGCGCTACCTGGCGGGCGAGTTGGGAGGATGAGACTCCACCAAAATTATTGGAGTTGGAATTGCTCCAGTACGAGGAATCGATTGTGGAGGCGAAGGCTGGATTCGTGGATGTGACTCGACAGGTGTTGGGCGCGACGCCTCACTTCGAATCCCAGGTGCTCACTGGAATTGATTACTGGGCCTCCCGTCTTACGCGGTTGGGGGACTTTTCCCTCACGGGTCATCACGGGTTGGCCGTGGGCGATGTGAACGGCGATGGCCTCGAGGACCTGTTTGTCTGTGATGGCGGGAGCCTGCCGAATCGACTCTATGTTCAGCAAGCAGATGGGAAGGTGCGGGATGTTTCTGGAGAGGCCGGAGTTGATTGGTTTGAAGATTCGCGGAGCGCTCTCCTGGTCGACCTGGACAACGATGGAGATCAGGACCTGGTGGTGGCAACGATCGCGATGATCGTCTTTGCGGAGAACGATGGAACGGGCAAGTTCAGCTTGTGTGGGGGGCATCCGGGGGCGCGTTATCCGTTTTCGTTGAGTGCGGCGGATGTCGACAGCGATGGCGACCTCGACATCCATGCCTGTGTCTACGGGGCGGATGACAACGCGGCGGAGCGAGGATTCGCGGCCAGTGCACCCTTGCCCTTCAATGATGCAACCAACGGAGGACGCAACCTGCTCCTGAGGAACCTGGGGCACTTCCGGTTTTCGGATGCCACGGCAGAAGTTGGTCTTGATCAGGACAACACGCGCTGGAGTTTTGCGGCGGGATGGGAGGACTTTGATCGCGATGGTGATCCTGATCTCTATGTTGCCAACGACTTTGGGCGAAACTGTCTTTATCGAAATGAGGGGGGGCACTTTCGTCAGATCGCGGCGGAGATGGGGGTGGAAGATATGGCGTCCGGGATGTCGGTGGCGTGGGGCGACTACAATCGCGATGGGGCGGCGGATCTCTATGTGGGAAACATGTTCTCGGCGGCCGGGAGTCGAGTGAGCTATCAGCGGCGTTTCTCAACCGCTGCGGAGGGGAAGGTGGTGCAGAGTTTGCAGCGGATGGCACGTGGCAATTCGCTCTTTGAGGCGAACGGAGTTGGAGGATTTCGCGAGGTGAGTGATTCTACGCGCACGCACCTCGGGGGCTGGGCCTGGAGCTCCGGATTCGTGGACGTCAACAACGACGGCTGGGAAGACCTCGCGGTGGCAAACGGCTTTCTTACCGGGCGACGCCCGGACGACTTGTGAAGTTTCTTCTGGCGGCAGGTCGTGTCGCCAAAGCAACAGGCCGACGCCAGGCGTTACCGTTCGGCCTGGGCTGCGATCGTTCAGCTTGCGAGGGATGGCTATTCGTGGAGTGGCCGCGAACGGAATCGGCTCCTGCTCAATTGTGGTGGCGGAGAATTTGGGGATGCTTCGGCGAGCAGCGGATTGGATCACCATGGGGATGGACGGGCGATGGCGATCGTGGACTGGGATCAGGACGGAGATCTCGATCTCTGGTTTCGCGACCGCACGGGACCGCGGTTACGCTTGATGCTGAACTCGCATCACTCGGCAGAGGATGACGATTTCGTGGCGATCAAGCTCGAGGGGACGAGTTGCAATCGCGATGCGATCGGAGCGGTGGTGGAAGTGATCGCGGATGGGATGCAGGGGCGGTTGGTGAAATCGGTGCGGGCAGGGGATCTCTTCCTCTCGCAGTCCAGTCGTTGGTTGCACTTTGGACTGGGAGATGCGGAGGTGGTTCGCGAGGTCCGAGTGTTGTGGCCCGGGGGTGCCCGCGAGGTGTTCACCGGTGCGAAGGCGGGAGGGGCCTTCCTGCTGAAGGAGGGTGCCGGATTGGCCAGGGTTGTGGAGAGGAGAGCTCGAGTGATTGCCCCCTCAACGAAGACTGAAGAGATTGCAGTCAGTGATGAGCGAGCTCGCATCATTCTTCCGGCAAGCATTCCAGCGCCTCCCATCGAGTTCCGCGATCGCGCTGGCAACTCGCAGATTCTGGCAGTTGGAGGGGCTCCGCAACTGGTGGTCATCTGGTCGGAATCGTGTGCCCACTGTGGGCGTGACCTGGCGGCGATTGCCGGTGCAAAGGAGGAATTACGAAAGGCAGGGCTGCAGGTGGTCGCCTTGTCGGTTGATCGGCTGGGCGAGCAACTGGGAAAGGCCTCCCACCTGATGGACTCCATGAAGTGGCCATTCGAGTGGGGATTTGTGGAGGGTCGGACCATGGACCGGATCAGTGAACTGCAGCGGGCCTTGTTTGATCGGACCATTCCCCCTGCCGTGCCCCTGGCGCTCCTCGTTGATCGGGTCGGCAATGTGGTGGCGATTTATCGCGGCGAGATTGCGATCACAGAGGTGATGGCAGACTTGAAGGCTCTGGACGGAGCGGATGCTGGGAAGCGGCACAAATTGGCTCCCCCTTTTGCCGGGCGCTGGTTCACCAAGCCGATTGATCCGGTCTATGCAGTGGAGTTCATGGCGCGCCAGTTCGAAACGCGATTACCGGAAGAGGCCTTGTTTTATCTGAAGGCCGCGCGGCAGCGGTCAGTTGGTGACCGACGTGCCGCGTTTGGAAGCGAGCTTGCCGACAAACACCATGCCATTGCGATGAAATACAAGAATGGGAGAGTGCCTGGATTGGCGGAGGAGCACTTTCAGCGAGCGCTCATGGCAAAGCCCAGTGCGGAGATCTATCTCAACTTTGGAACGATGCTTGCAAGCTACGGGAAACTGGTTGAGGCGCAGGGACTGCTTGAGCAGGCGCTCACCCTGGAGCCTGGCTTGCAGCCTGCTCAGAAGGCCATCGCGCTGGTGCGCAAATTGATTGCGGAAGGTAACTGAAGCTAGGGATTGGTCGGCGCTCGGGCATCTGGTAGAAGTGGCGTTGTGAAGAGGTGGATTATTTCCGTGCTGGGCGTATGGGCGTCCTTGCAGGGGCATGGAGACACGTTGACGACCATCAGAGGGACTACCCATGAGGGACGCCTGGAATTTCATCAGGGGGAGAGTCTATGCATGGTGGGGGCCGATGGTGCCAGGTTGGACATTCCGTTGGACGAGGTGCGCATGGCCAGTATTCGAGCCGCTGATCTCGCCGCCCCCAAGCGATGGGTCCTTGGTGGCGCGGGAGTGCTGACCGTGAACGGATCATTTTTGGTCCGGCCAGTGCGTTCGATCGATGGAACCAAGGTGACCTTTGAAACGGAATCTGAGGAATTGCTCCTGACCACCCAGAACACGGCGGCGGTCTTTTTCCATCCGCCCACGGGATTGGACCTGAAGCATCTCAGGTTTGACCGGCCGGGCGTTCTCCTACGGAGCCGGGATTTCATGGAGGGAACATTTCATTCAGTGGAGAAAGGTGTGGTCACGATTGAATCGCTCCTGTTGGGGCGCCGTTCGTTCTCGATCCAGAACGATGTCACGGCTGTGTTTGTCAGGAAAATGGTCGGGAGCGGATCGGTCTTTTCCGTGCGGACGGCGGATGGTTCCCGCTTGCAATGTAAGAAGCTCGAGCTCGCGGAGGGCAGGGTCTACCTGAATGGATCGCCCTACCGACATTTTCAAATCTTGCATGAGCAGCTGGTGGCAATTCGGCATGGGGATCCCCAGTCGATCGCGGAGCTCATCGACGAGCGGCGGAAGATCTTGAATGCGGGAAAATCCGAAGTGGTGGTTGCGATGGAAGATGACCCGCAGCTCATTCAGCTGACGGGGAAGAGAGCATTGGTGCTGAAGATGCAGCGAGACTTGACCACCCAAGTGAGTCAAGCCCGGAAGGATTGGCAGAGGGGGCAGCAGAGCTGGAGTCAGAAAAAGGGGAGTGCCCATCGTGCCAAGACGAATCTCTCCCGGACGCGCAATCAATTGAAGGCCAAGGAGCGCATGGTGACCAGCGCCCAGCGCACGCTCTCCCAGTCCCAACGCGACCTGGATGAGAAGGGGAAGCGCTTGAAAATGGCAAGCCAGGAAGTCGATCGAGCGCGGCTGGAATTCGGACGAGCGGGAGCTGAGGGAGATGCGCGACGCAGAGCGGAGAGCACGCTGATGGATGCGGAACGCAACCGCAAGAATACGGAGCGTTCCCTCAGTCAAGTGAAGGGAATTCATGCGCGTCATCTCGCCCGGGTGACGGGCGCCCAGAACGATCATCGAGCCGCGCTGGACCAAGCGAGAAAGATTGAGGAAGCGGAGCCCATTGCGTGGCGGGAGTTGGCGGAGGCGCTGCGAACTCGTGATTCGGCCAAGCGAACCCATGACGTCGGGTCCGCGCATTTGCGAGAGATCGCAGGCGAGCTGCGTAGCTTGGATGAGAAGCTCAGGCAGCGGGGTGAGAGCTTACAAGCGGTCTTGCGGGCGGGAAAGTAGTCGGGTTCCGCATGAGAATCCGGCCGGGGCTGCGCGAGCCCAAGGAGAGCCCGAGGGCGACGATGTGTACCGGGGACGGTGGGAATCGGCCTACCGCAATCCCTTTGGCGCGACCCTCTTGGGTTTGTCGGATTCCAGATTGGTCATCCCGAGGTGTTTGCCAGTTTCCTGATGGTAGCTGTCGACTCGCATGCGCTTGAGGGTGTTTCCCACCCTCATGAGATCAGTGACCTTGAAACGCTTTAGCCGGTGTTCTTGCTTGTTGTAGTCTTCGATCTGGACGGGGTCCCCCGGATTTCTGATCGATCCACACCTTCAGGTGACCGTA
>Ga0302119_10001329_pt1 | contig 11178 bp, 26 predicted proteins | sample AG5_Tmax_MG_FD_203114 | JGI IMG/M metagenome (GOLD analysis project Ga0302119, IMG submission 203114) | Marine microbial communities from Western Arctic Ocean, Canada - AG5_Tmax | ecosystem: Environmental > Aquatic > Marine > Oceanic | place: Canada: Western Arctic Ocean | collected 2017-10-01
ACACAGCACACACACAGCACACACACGCACGTTAGTTACCTAATGCGTTAGTATAAATGTAATACATAACAATAGCATAGATATAATACTAATAGTTATGTAATGTATGTAGTACAATATGTATGTACTATGTTACGCAAGCCTCATGTCCATACGTGTTAGTAGATGTATGTAGTATATACTATGTAGTATATGTATAGCGTATAGTATGTACTATATATGTATGTAGTATGTATATGTACTAATAGCTATAATATATATTACCTATTCTCATAGGCCCATTGATATTCAATTCTCTGACAGATGATATGATTTTCTTTTGTTGTAGCTGTGCCTTCTCTTGCAACAATTGCGTTTTCATCTGTAATGCGTACAGATGTACTTGTTCGCTCATTTGAGTATCGTGCGTAACGCTATCATAGTAAGCGATTTTGTCATCAATCTCTTTAATAGTAATATCTTTAGTGTTCATAGTTGTATGCCTTCTAGCGTAGGGGGGTATACCCCCCAAGGGGTAGAGGTTATATTCTAGCGTCCTCGAGATAGACAGTCTCATAGGTTTTGGTGTGTACCTTTAGGTCGTCAAGAAAATCTTGTACCTCATCAATAGTGGCATAATGTACATCTGAGAATTTGATTGTAGTACCATAGCCTTGGCCGTCGTATGTCTCCATCCATACACCCTCACAGGGTAGTATAGCCAATAGCCTCATAGGCTCACAGGTGATTGCATTGATGTAGATTGCGCCGATTTTTATGTTGTTAGCTTTCATATGTATATAATAATAGATTTTTGTTTAATTGTCAAGCACTTTCTTACCCCCCGCAATATGGTGGGACATCTCTCTTAAACATAAATTCGTCGATGTGCCATAGCCATATGATTTGCTTAATGATAGGCCAATTACTTACGTCATAGGATAGTATAGATTTGATTGTTTTCATTTTCTTTTCTTCTTTTGTTTCTCTCACTCTCATTAGATATAATATACCATAGATCCATTGAAAAGTCAAGCGATATCTTAAAAAAGTTATTCACAATCATACGTATACGTACTATCTCGGCGGGGGGCCCTTGGGGGTAGGTAATGCAAGCCTTTTTATACTAGATACCCTAGGGGGTAGGGGGTAGGGGTGTATCATCATCTTTAATTTTTTTTGCCTGCATCTTAAATTCTTGTAAGACTTTTTGTGGTGGTATACCCCCACATCTAATAAGTTTAGCAATTAAAGAAATAATTTCGTATTCATCGGTATCGGCGCATGTCCATTCACCATGCTCATCACATACCCATGATCGTTTTGTTTTAGTATCTTGTAGTATAGCAAATGATGCATCATTACTCATATATATCCTTTAGCGTAACTTGTAGAATTTATGTTTACCTATGGTAATAACAGGTGTTACACCTTTACCCCAATAGGGATTTGTATGTACGTTACAGTAATGATCAGCCTGTTTAGTATAAGAGTTATCTAATCTGTTTATATTCTGCGCTATATACATAGCGTATGCACGCATACTATGTGTACGCAATAGGCTTAACAGTTTCTTTTTATTCTTATCGTTAGCATTCCAGCATGAGAATTGCCATGCCTCTTGGCATACCTGTTGTGCAGTCATACCCCTGTTGCCCATGCGCTTACTAATGACTGTAGCCACAGCATACATACCAGCCTTACCCTCTCCACGGGCTTCGCCCAGTAAGGTCATAGCCACGACCTCGGTGGGGGTGGGGGTATACCCCCTAGGGGGTAGGGCAGCACCAAATAAGTTTGACGCTTGAGTGATGAAATAGGCAAGTGCCCAAACGGTGAATAGTGTTTTTTTCATAATTTCGCTTAATTGTTTTTTGAGTTTAAGATATGGATAATCTTAGTGCATCAGCTATGACAGTTTCCTCTATCTTTAATTCTAACTGTTTTAAGACTTTTCGTTTGTCGCCCTTAAAACCGAACTCCTCTTTTGCTAAAGAATAGGCAGAACGGCCTTTCTTTCTCATACCGAGAATCTCAAGTCTGAGTGCGCCTTTCAATGCCATCATTCGATACATTTGGATCTGCTCTGCTGAATCGTAGATTTGTATGTCTCTCATAATAAAAGGGGTAAGGGTTACGCACAGGCGATAAGTAAAGTGGCGAAGAACAGGACAACGATGGCTGGAATCATCAGCGCAAGGCCAATGTTCAGAATGGCGTTGTGACGTCGTAGGCGGTGGATGCGAGCCTTGCAAGGTTCGGCGTTTATTTCGTTGTGGCTAGTCCAGTTGTTTAGTTTGTTTTTCATAATCTTTTTAGTTTCTTCTGTTGTGTCTCTCACTTTCAATACGAATAGTATACCTGAAAAATCAGGAAAAGTCAAGCACTTTCTTCAATTTTCTTCATCCTCTACAGGGTGGAGGAAAGGGCCAAATTGGGCTTCATTATCCCGCTGCCATTGGCGGTTCTGTTCCCGCACTTGCCGCACGGATTCGTTCCAGCGTTGCACACGGGCTTGCGCCTTGCGTTGCTCTTCTTGTAATTCTTGTTCGTTTCTCATTCGTCTCTCACTTTCGATACGTAAAGTATACAGGAAAAATCGGGAAAAGTCAACCCCTAAATTGAAAAAGTTATTCACATTGAGACCCAGTCTCAATAACAGAGGGGGGGCCTCGCCGCTATGAAAAGGCAAGAATAAAATAACGGCCCTCGTCCGTCACGCTGTTTCGCTCGTGGCCTGTAACCCAGCACCATTTCGCTCAAGCGTAGGTTTTAGAGAGCGGTTACTTTATAATTTTGACAACGGCGTTGGCGAAAACCATTTGTCACGTTCAATCTTGGAGCCAAGGCTTTCCAACTCTGCGAGGCTAAAATAGCCGAGCTCTTTGTCAAGACCATCCACCAATCCGAAAAAGGTATCCTCACCGTCAAACTCCGTGGCGTACCAAGTCCAGTTACTAAACGGAGTGAAGAACTTGACAACTGCCTTGGGGTCAGTTTCGTTTTCATTTGAGTACAGAGCAGGTAACGCTTTTTTGATTTCTTTTGTAAGTAGTTGCATTACATTACCTCCACGTTATGGTTGAAATTAACCGGCCTTGCGCCTGTAGTTATCCCCTTGATGCTTGCCATTAGCATATCGCTTGGGTCAAACGCTGCAAGGGCCTTGGCTTGTGGGGTTGGGTTGTTAGCCGCCCAATCATTCCAAAGGGATGACATAGGGTCAGGGCGAGGTGCGCCAGCTTTTATGAGTTCGGGGTCGTTTTTGATGTGTTTCATAAGTCTAATGATAAAGGATTTTTGGTTGACTGTCAACAGGTTAAAAGATGTTCAAAGCTCGCTCCAAGCCTTCTTTAATCTGTGCGGCTTTCATCTCTGCTCGCACTTCACGCTTCAAGGTTTCTTCTCTGCTCCATTGGGCGAGCATCCGGACTCTGTCTCTCACTTCGATGAGTTTTTTTTGTTCGTTGTTCATTGTTAAAATTATAAAGGTTTTTTGGTTAACTGTCAAGCTTATATAATCTTAAACTCCGCCTTGCACTACGCTGTTAGCTACTGGGCCAAGGTTAGACTCACCCTTGGCGTACTCTGTACGCTCTTGAATCTCACTCACGAAAGTGACATCGATAAAGGCAATCTTGCCGCTAGTGTGAGCGACTTCAACTTCTAGGCTTCGGCCATCGGCCATCACCTTGCGAACGAGTGCAGTTTTACCAGCGAATTGACCACGATTGATTTTGACTTCTTGATTGCAGAGGAGCTGTGCCTCTGTGATTTGTGTTTTGTTTTTCATATTCTTAAATTTTCTTTCTTCTGTGTCTCTCACTCTCAATACGAATAGTATACCTGAAATTCTTTAAAAAGTCAAGCACTTTTTTTAACTATCGCAAACCTCAACCCACTCATCTTCCTCGTTGGTTGCGGGGTGAACGGTAACCTCGAAAGGCCCGAATGTGAATGTCTCTTCTCTGTTGTTTTCTTCGTTCATAATCTTTAATCTCTCACTCTCTATGCGTATAGTATACAGGAAAAAATCGGAAAAGTCAACCCCTAAATTGAAAAAGTTATTCACAATGAGACTCAGTCTCAATAACAGAGGGGGGCCCTCGCCGCTATGAAAGTCAACACTTTTTATAATGAAACCCTTCCGGTCGCATCCTCTGTTTCCCTCAAAGCAATAATGTTTAGGGCTCGGACACCAGACCGGAAGGGTCTTAAATTTTAATTTCTCTCAAGGATTGATTGGGCTTGACCATTGACAAGCCACGCAGGCAGCTTGACTCGACGTTTGCCAATAACTACGATTTTGTACTCGTGTGATGGTGTGTTTGTTTTCATTTTAGTATGTCGCCCAAGGTGTTATGCCGCAGTTGTTAGACAAATCTTCATAGGCAGCATCCACCGCACACCAAAAGTCTTGGTCGAACTTTTCGCAATCGCTGTGCCAATAATCAATGAGGGTAATGCTATCGGGCAAGTCTAACGTGCTGCAACCAAGATTAGATTCAACGGTTCGGTTCACTTCTCTAACAAAGTCCTTGTATTTGTATTTAGTTTTCATAATTAAAGTCTTTCCAATATGGTTGAGAAGATAGCGAGATATAATACGCCGATGATAAAGCCCATAAATGCGCCTTGGATGTAGCTCTCTTTGTGAGCGTTTTTTTCACGTTGTTCTTGTTCGTTGTTCATAATATAAGGATAGTTGAGTTTTGGTAACCTGTAAAGCTTAAAGGTTGATTGAACCTGCTGGTGCAAAAGGGAAATCCAAATCCAACACCGTGGGATGTTCTTCGTGGATGATATCCACTTGAGTTCCCAAAAAGCACCCATTGGCATAAACTTCACGGCATTCCACGATTTGAAGGACTTTCTCCCTGTATAAATCTTGACGGGTTACCTCGACGAGCTTGAATGCTGCGGTTGATGCGTCACGGGAAATAGGTGCGAACGCTGCGACTTTTTCACCATCGGCACGAACCTCGTACCAGTTATCTGTATTGCTTCTCATAGTTATAATTTTAGTCTAGTTTTGGTTGGTACGCAAGCGAAAACTTAACAAATATCAATTTCGTTTTCTGTTAACTCCAACTCTCCACCGTCTTGGTCAATCGCCACCACGGTATCAAATTTTGTGATTTCATCAACTACCATTAGTTGCATTCCAAAGCGGATCTCGTCGCCTACTTTTAGTGTTTTGTTTTCTATTGTCATAATTAAAATTCTGTTTGGTCTTCGCTGACTAACTCGCCTAATTCGCCGAGTCCTTCCAAATTCCTTGCGTCATTGTCTACCAACTTGCGAAGGATGAAGCGAACAATCCTTTGCTTTTTCTCTACTACTCTTTTGCTACTGACTTTTGCCCAATCGCTAGGCTCATTAACGTCAACACCAACCGTAACAATCTTGCGAGGGTTGAAGCCTAGTTTTTCTAAAGCTATGCGAATAAACCGTGCGCTGTCTTTTCCTCTTGCTGTGAGAATGTCAAATTGCTTGCCAGAGTCTCTAACTAAAATTCCGAGAGGGGTCAAATCGCTTTCTTCTAGGTTAAGGATTACTGAGGGATTGGTAAAGTCAAAAAGCCTCTTCGAACCTCTCAACTCAATGATGAGTGTGCCATCTAAATCGAAAATCGGTTGGATTAGTGTTTCTTTTGTCATATCTGTTTTAATTATCATAAGTCTATTATAGCACAGAGGGTGGGACATCTGCTGTCCTACCTTGTAACTTTTTTACTTCCAGCAATCACTTTCGTCAATTTCAAAATTCCAAGCATCTTGGTCGTGGTCACGGCAATCATTGCCGAAACTGTCATTGCGAACACCTGTGAAGGTTTCTTTTTCGTCGCTGTGCCAACCTCTGAAGGTTAGCTCGTTTGTGTTTTCATTTTTGTTTTTCATAATCTTTTCTCTCTTACTTTCAATACGATAAGTATACAGGAAAAAAACGGAAAAGTCGAGCACTAAATTAAAAAAGTTATTCACAATTGGAATGAGACTTAGTCTCAATAGGCGAGGGGGGCCCGCCGAGGATGGAATTGCAAGTATTAAATACTAAATTTATTCTTGTGCTGAAAATTTATATTCGCCCCGATTCAAAAGAATTTCATTTACAAAAATCTTTCCATCCCTTTCCCAGTCAGGTTGATTTGTCGCCCAAGTCGCTGGGTAAGTTTTATCTTTGTTGAGACGAATATCCGTCCCAAGCAAGTGATAGTTTTCTTTTGGTTTTACTCTCATAATTTATCTTTCCGTTGGTGGGTTAATCATAAGGTGGAATAAGGTTGCAAGGCTTACCACGCACCAGATTGTTAATATAATTTTTTCCATAGTCTTTAATTCTCCAAAAAGTTTTTTACCTCTACGGCGTTCGCATAAAGCAAATGCTTAAACGGTACGGTTTTGATATCTCCGTTGTTATCATAATGGAATTCACCATCTGCACTCCCTACCCATACGCCTTCGCAAGGCCAGATGTTTAAGAGTCGCACTTTTTCGTAAGTACCTTTCAGTACGTAAATCGCACCCAACTTTAGGTTGAGAGCCTGTTTCATTTGTGGCATTGTTATCATTCCCATAATTTTTTACTTCCAGCAATCGGTTTCGTCAATTTCAAAATTCCAAGCATCTTGGTCGTGGTCTCGGCAGTCATTGCCGAAGCTGTCATTTCGAACACCTGTGAAGGTTTCGTTTTCGTCGCTATGCCAACCCCTGAAGGTTAGCTCATTTGTATTTTCGTTTTTGTTTTTCATATTCTTTATCTTCTTACTGTGTATAGTATACCACACTCGGTGGGACATTTGCCGTCCTACCTGTTAAATTCTTTGAATCTTTCAAATCGTCCTTCCATCGGCTGAACCCTTGTGGTTCCCCATTTCTTTTTTGCAATCCGCTTGGCGTGTGCCAAGTCAAATGCTTTGATGTGGGTGGTGGTGGTAGTGCCATCGCTCCACGTGGCAATTCTTACTTCAAAAAGTTCGTCTTTCATATCTGTTTCAATTATCATACGTCTAGTATACCACACTGGGTGGGACATTTGCAGTCCTACCCTAAAACCTTTTCAATAAACTTTTCGCCCACGCATTCGACGTGAAACTCGTCACGGGGTAGCCAGCCAAGCCAGATTTTTGCACCGAATTTGTGCGGGGGTACGGCTCTCAAAAGCCATTGCGATGCCATCCGCTCGTCGTCCTCGACTTGGAACACTGGCCCTTTCTCACGAATGCGGTTCTTTGTGCGTTGGCTTGCTTTGTTCGTCGGGCTTATCATTATCTTTTTCATGTCTGTTTTAATCATGCGTCTAGTATACCACACGGGGTGAGACATCTGCCGTCCTACCTAAAAGAAAGTTTTACTGAGACTGGGTCTCAATAAGCGAGGGGGGCCCGCCGCCGCTATATAATACAAGCCTTTTTATAATATAAATTATTCGGCGATGAGCCAAGCAAATCCAAAATATATACCAAGGCAAAAACTAATACAAGTAACGGTCATTACAATATCAATCATATAATTATCCTTTTAAGATATAAAAGAGCAACACGCAGAGAAAAACTCCTATGAATAAAATTAACATAGTTTTTATGCGAGTTGTTTTTTGTTTGAGTAACCTCCTTTGTTTGCCTTGCGTAGTTTAGACAATGCCGCACTTGCTTCGCTACCCTTCGGCTGTGTGCCGTGCAACAACAACGCAAAAGACTTTGCGCCAAACGCTGCGTGAGCATCGTCGTGGTCAATCTCTAAACCTTTGTCGATTGCCTCTTGCTCGCTGAAAACGACAACCGCTTCTTTGAAAGCGTGGGCATCAATTAAGTCATCATACTTACCACCACGGGAGGCAGTCAACACGAGATTTTCGGGAAGGGCAAACTCTTTGAAAAAATGCAAACTCTTGCTGTAAGAGTAAAACAATTTGTCAGGGTTACGCTTGGCAACTTCAATCCACGCTTGCAAATATTTTTTGCTGAAATAGTCGCCGCCAACGTGGACACGCAAAATATCAAACTTCTTTGGCAATGAGTCGCAAATCAAATCAGCCACGGCGTCAATACCGTCACCAATTTTGTTTTTGATTAAGTCGAAATTGTGCCAAACCATTTTACGCAAGGACGGATAAATTGCCTCGGAACTTGCTTGGAAGCAACGGAATTGCGTTTCCTTTCCGTCCGTGATTTTCCCCGTTTGTCGGTCTGCTTTGGATAAACATTCCTTGGCAGCAGGACAAGTCCAGCCACTAGGAAGGGAAAAGGTTTTTAATGTCTTGCCAAGTTTTTTGACTAATGCTTTTAGCTTGGCGTTAGGATTGCCAAATTTTAATAGGTTGTCATTCATAAGAGTATTATAGAGGATTTTTGGTTGTTTGTCCAGCTTATTCGCTTGGGCTTTCGGCTTTAATTGTGCCAATTGAATAGCCGTCGAGGTTTAGCGGGTCTGCCGGTGTAGCGTTTTTGTAGTCTACGAAATCAGGGCAAGACTCCATTCCCTTGTAAATGTCCATCGCCATCTCGCAAGCCAACGGCCAAACGCCTTGGCTCTTACTCTTAAAGGCTACGCCGCCGCAATCGCCCAAAAGTTTTGCGACCATCATTTGCCGCAATGCTTCCAACAACTTCACACGGCATTCGTTTGTAGTTTTGCCGCTCACCCAAAACCAGCCTTTACTTTTGTTTTGGTCAACCCATTCGAGGTGGTCGGCGATGCCGTGATTATAGAATGAGGTAAAGGCAGTCTCGACCGCCGCTTCCGCATCGCTACCGTAAACGGGCTTGGCGTCATACTCTCCGAACGACTCGACTCGGTTCGCTGGGTCTTTGCTTCGTTCGCCCGTCAAACCAAGGGATAATTTTAGCTCCTCGTAAGGGGTCAAAGGTTGTGGTCGTGCTGGCTCTGCGTTCACTCCGTCCAGAATGACACGCCAACGGTTCCCGTTCTTTTGGATTTCCATTTTTATGTTTTTCATTTCAAATAAGATTTTAACACGTTTGAGGTTAACTGTCGAGCTTTTTCTGATGTTTTTTTCTGCGCTGAAAAGACCCTTTGCCCTTTCGCACACGGTGTTCACGGGATGCGCTACCCATAAAACCATCTTTTGATTTTCTAGCTTTAACTTTCATTAGTTAATCGCTCCGTAGGCCACGAGGGCGGTTAAAATTATTGCAATTATCAGTATCATTTCTCTCTCACTTTCTTGTTATAATATACCACACTTAACTCTGAAAGTCAAGCGGTTTTTTCGAAAGTTATTCACAAAAGAATGCGATTGTGAGCAAAAAAAAGCTTGACAAGGGACCGGCGAGGGCCCCCCTCGGCCCGCTTTCGTCAAGGGAAAATTCGAGGTCTTGTTACCGTGCCACGGTTTCACTCATTGCCGACAGAAGGATTACTTATCTGCGTCCGGTTGAGGCACGGGTCTAAAAAAGATGGACAAGCCCAGCAGAGGCGTTGGCGAAACAACGAAACCGTGCTTGCTGGTGAGCGACTACCAGAGTTTAGACTCTCTGTCGCTACTTGTCCGTTCGCACTAAAGTGCTTTAGGAAGCGGTGGCAACTTCGGAAGTGTTGGCAACGTGGGCAAGGGTGGAAAAATGCCCAAGTAATTATTCACCTCGGTTTTATGCGCCAAACGCAACTTTTTAATCTGCGTGTCTCTTGCGGGTTGCTTATGTCGCTTCGTCCAAACTCGTTGGGTGTTGATTGCGCCAAGCACTCGCTCGACTTTTCGATTGTCTTCGTTGAAATACAACGAACCATTCCTGATGCTCTTTATGTTATTCATACTGTTATAAGTATAGTCCAATTTTGGAGTGTTGTCAACTTAATTTTCATAATATTGCTCTCACCTCTCTACCCATCTCGCCAGTACCGAATACAACGACTTTGGCTTTATATACTGGCTTGCCCGTATCCACACGCACGAATGTCTTATACTTATAAGGGTCATAGGTGATGGTGACCGTGTTCGAGTCATTAACGTAATTACAATCTGGGCCGATGTATTCCCAGCGTTGCTCCCCTTCGTTCCACGCTTCTCTGCCTTGGATGTAAGCATGAACATTCTTGCGCCGCTCACCACGCACACGCTCATTGCCTTTGTCACTCACCCGAAACGTGCAGTCATGCAGTACGAAGTGGCACAAGTGCTTCTCAACTAGGCCATCGCTACCACGTACGCTATATACGGGTTGGCTACCTGTTGCCTTGGGGTCGATTCCGTTACCGACTTGTTTGCTCAACTTCTTGTTGAGGTTGCGATATACTTGAACGTAACCTTTCATAATCTTAAAGGGTTAAAATATCGATTGCTTCAATGAGTTGAAAGCCATAGTCAAGGATGATTGCAATGAACATAAGCGTCACCGCAAACTTAACCGTCGGCATAAACACTTCATCAGCAAACATTTCGTTAAACTCGTCGTTTAGTTTTTGTATTTTGTTTTTTTTCATAATTTAATTCTCCAAGAGAGAGTCGGGACTTCCGAAAAAGTCATCTTGGCAACCTTGGCAAAAGCCACTGATGCCGTACTCCTTGCGGGAGAGTTCGTCTGTGAAATCCACGGCATGACTACCACACTTAACACATTGGCAACCAGCCTGTGAGAGTGAGAGGCTACGACCGTAGAGAGAGAACGCCATTTCTTCTTTGAATGTATTCATATAAGTATGATAGTCTAATTTTGGTTAACTGTCAAGAGTGAAGTTACTCACAGGTTGCTAACTACGTCCTCGGCTTGCTTGGCTACCTCTGCGGATAGCACCCACAGCACCCCACCAAGACCCATCGCCCTGCCCATTCCCACGGCCACACGGCGAGCGTGCGCCTCATCACGGGCGTTAATAAAGGTTGTTTCGCCGTAGGCCCAACTGACTTCGTATATTTGTTCTTTCATAATCATTTAACTGTGTATAGTATAGCACGCTGGGTAGGACATCTGCCGTCCTACCTTGTAGCTTTTTTACGATTGGCAAGACTCCTTCGCATTATCCTTTCGCACTCATCATAGTACCCGCAAGCCTCTTTGAAACGGTTAACGTCAAAGCGTGGGTTATCTGCCTTGAACTTATCGGAAGCAAGCAGCACCAACGAAATTGGCGGTGTGCCACCGATGGCGGCTGCTAGGAGGGCTGCGGTAAACTCGAAGTCTTTCTTTGTTGCTTTCATTGTTATAATATACCACATAAACGCCCCGAAGTCAAGCGATTT
>Ga0302119_10001331_pt1 | contig 11170 bp, 13 predicted proteins | sample AG5_Tmax_MG_FD_203114 | JGI IMG/M metagenome (GOLD analysis project Ga0302119, IMG submission 203114) | Marine microbial communities from Western Arctic Ocean, Canada - AG5_Tmax | ecosystem: Environmental > Aquatic > Marine > Oceanic | place: Canada: Western Arctic Ocean | collected 2017-10-01
CAAATCAGGAGAGTTGTGCGAACGTTTTGACAAGCTCTTGCTGGTATCAGATGGGAAGATAGTTGATGAGGTGAACACCTACCGAGGAGAAGGGCAGTGCTTCCTGTAATTGGCCCAGTGAGCTCCCCGTATAGGGAATTACTTATATTTATGTGCATAGAACAGGTTAGGTAGAGATAAATGGCATAAAGAAAACAACGATGAACCCAGTAATCAAAAATATTGCAGCTGTTATTGTTGGGTGGTTAGGAGGTAGTATTGTCAACATGGGCCTCATCCAAACTGGCCATAACTTAATTCCGATAAAGGGTATTGATCCAAATGACATGAACGCTTTAGCGGCTGTCATGCCAACTTTAGAAATAAAGTATTTCATCTTTCCCTTCCTTGCCCACGCATTAGGCACACTGACTGGTGCGGCAATTGCTGGCTTGATAGCAGCGAACCACAAAATGAAATTTTCATTGGGCATAGGTGGTTTATTCCTACTAGGAGGTATTATGGTCAACTACATGCTGCCTGGACCAACTTGGTTTGCGGCCGCTGACATCGTTATTGCTTATATACCTATGGCGTGGATTGGTGGAAAGATAGCTATGAATTACATCACAATCTTGAAAATGTTACGACATCAACATTGGCATGTGCTGATCCTGTCAGCTATGCTGTGCTCCCTTTACTTTTATGTTGGGCTAAATCCAACTATACTGGAAGGGGAACTCTGGGGGCTGAGCACTTTGAAATGGTCTATTCTCGCTATATTGTCGCCTATTGTCCACCAATTGTATGTGCTTGTGTGCTGGAGGTACGAATTGTATCACAAGGGCATTAGCAGGTTATTCGGAAGTCGGGGATTCACGCTGTATAAGGTAGGGTTTGCGATACTTATCCTTTCCAGGCCAGTGACAATTACATTGCTGGCCATTTCAAATGCCATGACGGTAGACATGAATCCTGCCGTCTCGTATGTCATATCAGGAATATTGCTTATTCCAGCGGTTTATCTCTTCTATTCAGTGGCTAAATATTTTGGAATGAACAGGGCCTTCGGGATAGATCATTTTTATCCAGAAGAATACAAATCAGAGTCTTTCGTAAAGCAAGGAATTTTTAAGTACACTGGCAATGGCATGTATATTTATGGGTTTTTTGTTCTTTGGATCCCAGGGGTTTTGCTGCAATCCGAAGCAGCTTTGGCATTGGCCTTATTCAATCATTTGTACATATGGGTACATTATTATTTCACGGAGTTGCCGGACATAAGGGTTATTTATGAAGAAACTTAGGAATGCTCGCTCAACAATATACAAACACCAAATGACCATAAGTTGCTGAACAGGTTAAATATTGACGGTGTACAGCTCATCCTGATGCTTGCATCCCTGGTGGTTGCAGTCATTGTTCCCTTCCGATTGTTCTTTTTGGTATATGCTGTGCTGGGGCCCATTCACTACCTCACAGAGATCAACTGGCTGCGGGAACGAAATTACTTCATGAAGGACAAAAGATGGATATGGTTTTATGCATTGGTCACAGCAGCAGTTGCATTCCCAACAATGTCATTTTTGCCCGTCTTTTCGCACATTCGGGATTTACCCGTTGTCAACCACCTACTGTATCAGGTAAAAAGTTATGACGATATTATTTTATTCACTGCCTTTTTCTTTGCTATTGGGTTGATTCACTTCAGGAAACTGAGTCACCTGATCCCCTTTTTGATTGTCAGTTTGATCCTGGGCAAATTGATCACCGAATACCTCGTGTTTGCCTTCATCATTGGAATCTTCCTTCCTACCATTATCCATGTGTATATTTTTACCATGTTATTCATGATAGCGGGCACCATTAAATCCAAAAGCAAGTTAGGAGTTGCCTCAATAGTACTACTAGTGCTGACTCCCTTGATCATCCTTGCTATTCCAATCGACCCTGCGGATTATCTTAGGACGGGTACTGAAGAAATAATGTCAACCGTAAGGAATTTTGAGTTCATCCAGTTTTTGGGGGAATACTTTAATGTAATGCAAAACAAACAATTTATTCCATTGACGGCGGGTGCGGTGAAGCTGCAAATCTTTATTGCGTTCACCTATACCTATCACTATCTGAACTGGTTTTCGAAGACCTCTTTGATCGGGTGGTATCAAAATGTCTCTAAAACTCAATTGTCAGTCATCCTGCTTATGTGGGCGGGTCTGGTGGGTTTGACAATGTATGATTATGGAGTTGGGTACACGGTCCTCTTTGGGGTCGCTATTTTACACATTGTTTTCGAGTTCCCGTTAAATGTTGCTTCAATAAAAGACATCGGTGGGTATTTGATCGGCAGAGGCCGATTGAGCAGCGGCTAAAATTTTGCACCCCGATTCAGGCTCCTGAGGCCCGAATCTAATAAGGTATGCCTATCTTCTTGTAGATGAAGTGCATGAGCCAGGCGGGCCCTATCATCAGGAACTGAATATCCTTAAAAAAGGACGGCTTTTTCCCTTCTATTTTATGCCCCCAAAACTGCCCTATCCAGGCAACGGAGAATATTATTAGTGAGATGGCCCAAAGTGGCATAAAATCAAGATTGTCCAGGTAACGGTTGCCCTCAAGGCAAAGCGCGCCAAAAAGAAAAAGACCTATTGACAGGGACAAAGACAAGCTTAAATAATACAGGAACACCAAGCCTAAGGCAATGAAAGCCCAATTAAGGTGCAGGCCCAACACCGCCCAGTGGAAGGGAAACGGAATGGACCAAATCAATCCTACCACACTGAAGAAAATGGCCGGAACACAAATCCAATGTACCGCCTTATTTGTTGGGTTTTGGTGGCTCTCCCCGTATTCATCGAGCCAGTTTTGCAGTGTTTTCATTGAGAGACCATTTGATTAGACCATTTGATTAGACCATAAAAGTAGGAATTTCTCAAAATTAGAAATCGTAATCTTTATAATCCTCTTGAAATTCCTCAGGAGCTATGGTCAGATTTACTTTCAGGTTTGTCATCGAGTAGCGCTCAAACAAGCCTTTGTCATCTGACATCTCTTGTTTTATTGGTAAGTGCTTGACCTTATCAATGTACAATACCGTTCTCCTGGCATACACAACAGGCACTTTAATAACCTGTCCCTCGCTCACATCATAATAATCATCAACGTCATCATTTTCCCGCACGATCATATATTCCGAAACCATCCGCTCCGTGGCAATATCCAATACTGTTTGCCCCCTTTTGACCTTGTAATTCACATAGTTAAAATCATCAAATGCGACCACCACTTTATGGCATGCCCTTCCATCATGAAAGGCGGTACCGTCAAGTTTGAAATATTTGTCAAAATCAGCACCTGCAGTATCCATCGCGAATTTAATAATGCCATTTAAATAATTAAATCCAGATTCAAGCATGGTGTGGTGCTGCCCCTTACGCAGGAGGGACCCCATAGGGTCCAGGTTCAGGTTGATGTAGGGGAAAGACCCTGGATTTATAAGGGCATCTCCATTGTTGTGTCCTTCTACATACAAGACCTCCGCACCGTCATTGGGTTCATAATTATAGATATACAGTTTGAAAGGGTTGAACGTAACCTTAACATCCTGTTTTGCAGACCCCAGCACACCATCCACCCGTTCATTTTGGCTTAAAGTGTAACGCAATGACCTGACGCCATCAATAGTATGCACCATCTCGTCGATGATCCTTCTACATTCCGACTTCTGCTGGGCACTGCTTCCATTGGCCATCAAAACACCTGAAATCAATAACCCCACTACTATTCTGGTGCAACCACTCATATTCAATAAACAATTTCTGCTTCTACTGCATAGTGATCAGACAGGTCCCTGTTCTTTTCTCTCCAGCTGGTTCTAAATATTTTAACTGCCCTTTTTACTTCTTCAATTTCCACGCCCATCGAGTTCAAGAGTATATAATCAAGGACCTTCCCTTTAGCTTCATTTGAGGGGTACATGTCATTTGTTGCGCGGTCAGCAGTAAACTGATAATCCCCCGAAATTTTTCCATTTTCAACATCTAATATAGTCAACATATGCTGATAATCAATTGTCATATTCATGGCAATATTCAAGTCTCCACTAACAATAAACGGCACTGATTCTTCTTTATTTTTAGCAATTAGCAAATGCTGGATCTCCTTCAACTGGGAAATCCGTACATCCTGATATTTGACACCCTCTTTTGATTGTAAATGGGTTCCAATAATTTGGAACTTGACTCCATCCTTTTCCACTTGCACCAACAGCGCTCCTTTGCGGGCTCTGCAGTCTGCAGTTCCACGGCTGCACTTGCTAAATCCGAGGTACTGCTTGTTCTGCAATTGGAGCTTGCTAATAATCCACACTCCACTTGAATATTTCATAAACCCGCCTTTACGCGGCCCGTACTGATGAGGGTAATTCACCGACAGCTCTTCCCAAATTATGCTCCTCGCCCGCTTGTGTAATGCTTCCTGAAATACAATAACGTCGTACTGAGAATCACTTAGGACTTTTGCAATACCTCTTGCTCTCTCCTTTTGATTTTTGGTGATGACCACCGCGGGAAGTAGGTGCAGGTTCCAGGTAAGCAGCTTCAGGCTGCCACCTGATGCAACATCAGGACTATCCAATACCGGCACGTTTGCTATGCCAGACACCACCTGTGCGTGTAATACAGCGAATGAAAGAAGAATTGCAGCTACAATTGATAAAAGGTGATATATAAGGCGGTCGGGAAGACAAGCAAATAGCACGATCGGCTATTCTTCTTTATCCCCGAGGCCTCTTTCAATCTCATCCATCATGAGTATCTGCTCCGCTTCATCGAGTGTTGGGGTGATGGTCAAAACGCTATCCAATTGTGAAATAACCACCAGCTTCTTTACAGCTTCCTGTAAGTTAGCCAGTACAAAACTCCCCTCAGCATCTCTGCATAGGCGGCTGCCTATAAGAATAGCACTAAGTCCAGAGGAATCACAATACTTGCAATTTGAAAGATCAATAATGATATTCTTATCGCCAGTGCTATTGATCATAACCAATTCTGACTTTAATTCCGGAGAAACTCTGCTATCCAGCTTCTCCATGAGTGGAGTTACCACTGAATACCTGTCCTTTTTTTTTACTGAGAAATTCGCCATTGCAAGTGTTTATCTTGTGCTACCCAGTGTGCATGGGTAGAACGCAAATGTATAAAAATTTATTTCTATTCCTCCCGCTTAATGGTCCCTGCGAGCAGATAGAGAATCGCCATTCTCACAGCGACCCCATTCTCAACCTGATCAAGGATAATAGAAGAATCAGAATCTGCAACATCACTTGTAACCTCCACTCCTCGATTTATCGGCCCTGGATGCATAACTGTAATCTTCTTACCCAGAGAGTCCAATATCTCCTTCGTCAACCCATACATCATTGCATATTCGCGAAGAGAAGGGAAGTACATGATCTCCTGACGCTCCAGCTGAATCCTGAGCATATTGGCCACATCACACCATTCCAATGCGTTTCTCAGGTTGTGTTCAACTTTTACTCCTAATGAGGTAATATACTTTGGCATCAGCGTGGTTGGGCCACATACCATAACTTCAGCACCAAGTTTCTGAAGGCAAGAGATATTCGACAAGGCCACCCGTGAGTGCAGAATGTCACCAACAATAACCACCTTTTTACCCTTGAGAGAACCATGTCGTTCTCTAATAGAATAGGCGTCTAGTAGCGCCTGAGTAGGATGCTCATGAGCACCATCACCAGCATTTATTATCGGCACGTTGATGTGTTTTGACAGGAATATGCATGAACCTGGATTGGGATGCCGCATCACCACCATGTCCACCTTCATCGCCAAAATATTATTTACAGTATCTATCAATGTTTCCCCTTTTTTCAAGGAAGATGAGGATGCAGAAAAATTCACCACATCAGCGCCAAGCCTCTTTTCTGCCAACTCAAAAGATATCCTGGTACGTGTAGAATTCTCAAAGAACAAATTAGCTACTGTAATATCCCTAAGGGAGGGAACCTTCTTAATGGGCCTGCTCAATATTTCTTTAAACTGGTCTGCAGTCTTAAAGATCAAATTGATATCGGCTGCAGTTATCTGTTTAATCCCCATTAAATGGTTAGTACTCAGATGGTCTGTTATCGTCGCTCGATCTTCCATTTATTCATCAATTCTGCCGTTATTTTTTGTGTACCAACACCCTGTCCTGCCCCTCTATTTCCTCCCATTCCACTTTGACCTTCTCTGTTTCAATGGTATCAATGGTACTTCCTACGTAATTAGGCTCAATAGGGAGATGCCTTGAGAATCTTCTGTCTATAAGAACCAACAATTCCACTTCTGCTGGCCTTCCGTATGCCAATATTTCATCTAAAGCTGCACGTACTGTTCTGCCCGTGAAGAGCACATCATCTATAAGAACTACTTTCTTGTTTTCAACGATGAAGTCCATCTTAGTGCTCTTTGGAAGAAGCGGTGTTTCCCTTCTTCGGAAGTCATCACGTGAAAAGGTGACATCAATATTGCCTAGCACCAGGTCCTTCTTGCCTAGAATCCGTTGAAGTTGTGCAACTATTCTCCCGGCAAACGGAACACCTCGAGGCTGTATTCCCACAAGTGCAGTATTCAAAAAGTCTCCATGATTTTCGATAAGTTCATAACACAATCTACTGATCGTTAGCTCGAAGTTTTTCTTATCAAGTATTGTCTTGGACTTCATGTTATCTGCACTCGAAGTTTGCAAGGTGAAAGTAAGTGAATATTTTCCACCCCTCTGTAACAACAGCTACAGTTTCTCGCAAAATAGCGCAAAAAAAAGTCCCGGAATATATCGGGACTATTTTTTGATAAATGCTCATTCTATTCATTATCTCCATCTGGTTTCTCCAGATTCTTGGCCTTTTCACCAGCTTCCATATCACTCTTCAAGGCAGACAGCGCATCGATATCTCCCAACGTTGTCTTTTCGAGGTTTTGCCGCACATCACTCACTGATTTGCGCACAGATTTGGATTTAGATTGCTTTGGCTTCTTAGCGGTACCGACATCACTGGAATAAGTTGCCGTATGTGATACCAGGATACGCTTGGTTTCTTTTGAAAACTCCAGCACCTTAAACTCTACAGTATCATCAACCTCAAGCTTTGTTCCATCCTCTTTTATAGAATGACGTCCAGGAGTAAAGGCCTCCACACCATGAGGGAGCGTAACAATGGTTCCCTTATCATGTATGCTGATAACAGTTCCCTTGTGCACAGAATCAATAGTGAACACTGTTTCAAATGCTTCCCAAGGATTCTCCTCCAGCTGTTTATGGCCCAGACTTACCTTCCTCTCATCCATATCCAGTTCCAAAATAATTACTTCAACTTGTTCTCCCAGGCTGGCAAACTCGGAAGGGTGATTGATCTTCTTAGACCACGACAGATCCGATTTGTGAATCAAGCCATCAACTCCCTCTTCCAATTCAACAAAGATCCCGTAGTTCGTGAAGTTCCTGATAGTTCCTTTATGCTTAGAGTCCACAGGGTACTTTTTGTCGACACCTTCCCAAGGATTGTCAACAAGCTGCTTCATTCCCAGAGACATCTTACGATCCTCCTGGTCCATTGTCAGGATTTCCACCTTAACTTCATCTCCCACTTTGAGGAAGTCCTGGGCGCTACGTAAATGTTGTGACCACGACATTTCTGAGACGTGGATTAGCCCTTCAACCCCTGGTGCAATTTCTACAAAGGCACCATAGTCTGCAACAACTACAACCTTCCCATCAACCCTAACACCAGGCTTCAATTTCTTGTCAATCGATTCCCATGGATGTTCAGAGAGTTGTTTGAGTCCCAGCTGAATTCTTGTCTTACCTTCGTCAAAATCAAGGATTACAACGTTCAGCTTCTCGTCAAGCGAGACGATCTCTTCAGGATGCGAAATCCTGCTCCATGACAGGTCAGTAATGTGAACCAATCCATCAACGCCTCCCAGGTCCATAAAGACACCATAAGACGTGATGTTCTTAACAACACCTTCTAGCACCTGTCCTTTCTCAAGTTTCGAAATAATCTCTTTTCTCTGCTCCTTGAGTTCAGATTCAATAAGCGCTTTGTGAGAAACAACAACATTCTTGAATTCCTTGTTGATCTTCACCACCCGGAAATCCATCTTCTTCCCTACGTACATATCATAGTCCCTTACGGGCTTCACATCAATTTGGCTTCCTGGCAAGAATGCTTCAAGTCCAAGAACATCTACGATCAAACCACCTTTGGTTCTACATTTCACAAAACCCTGAATCACTTCATCCGTTCCCAATGCTGCGTTCACCTGCTCCCAAGCCTTAAGAATTCGCGCTTTCTTATGAGATAGAACCAGTTGGCCCAGTCTATCTTCTTGAATGTCAACGTAAACCTGGATCACGTCCCCTACCTTTAATTCAGGGTTGTAACGAAATTCTGAAATTGAGATTACACCTTCAGATTTATAGCCGATGTTGATCACCACTTCCCTCTTGCTTATAGAAACAATTGTTCCATCCAGAACTTCCTGATCTGAGATAGAGCTGAGTGTATCTTCATATATAGATTCAAGTTTTTTTCTTTCATCAGGTAAGTACTCATCTTTTTTGTCATCAAAAGCCCCCCAGTCAAAATCCTTAAGATCTACGGGTTTGCCATTGCTTACAGGTGCAGCATCCTTTTCCTTACTCGCCTTGGTGGTTGCCTTCTTTGTCTTTTTCTCCGGAGCGTCCTTATTCTCTGCTGCTGCAGTTTCCGATGGCGCATCAGCCTTTTCTTCCTCTACCTTTTCAGTAGTGTCAGTTGGTGCTTCCACTTTATTATCGTCACTTGCAGGATCCTGATCCGAGGAATCGGCATCAGTATCAGTTTTTTCTTCTACTGCAGTATCTGTAGTCTCTGCAGCATCTTTGATCTTTTCTGCAGCGTTGTCTTTTTCAACTGCTTCAGATGTTGTGTCAGTAGTCTCGTCTTTCTTTTCTGTCATTTTACTATGCACCCGGGTGCACTTTTGTATTCTATGACCTTGTCGGCTATCATAGAAGCGGTTAAACCAACCCTTAGGGTGCCGATATCCTAAAGAACAACATATTCCGTTATTCGGGGCACAAAGGTATATAAATATATATGGATATTAAAACAGGCACGTCTTTAATCTCTTGCAGCTAAGATCTGTTTAACTCAGGCTTCTTCAAAATGGGCCTTCAAACGCTGCATAATATGATTGAACAGGCTTGCCAATGGCTTCTCAACCATCATTTGCAACATTGGATTGAGATCTGATTCAAAAATCAAGTGAGTGGTACAGGCATCCCCCTCTCCTTCCAGAAAACAGTTCAGATCAAACCGGAAAGGCGACTTATTGGTTGACTTAATGCGAACTTCCCTTCCATCAACCGTGTCTTCAATCTTCATCCCTATACTCGCCATCCCCTTAATATTGAATGAACATTCATCTGAAGTTGATTCCCACCCGGTGATTTGATCTGGCATCAACCCTTCAAAATTATTGAAATCAGACAGAAACACAAATGTGTTTGTATGTGAATTATTGACTTCTACTCTATCACTTTCTATAGTTACCATAACCGTGTTTTGTTTGTCTTTTAATTTTCCTACTTAATCCAACCAGGATCCTTCTTCCAGGCTTGGAGGTACTTAACATCCTCTTTCCCTACATAGTTCTCGTTCAATGCCTCCTGAATTAGCACATCATAATGAGATAATGTTACCAACACACAATCTGCTTCTTTGAAGTTGTCTCTTGCTACATCAAACCCATAGGTAAATATTGCAGTCATTCCCAGCACCTCACAGTTGGCTGACCTGACTGCTGCCACCGCCTGAAGGCTACTGCCACCGGTAGATACCAGATCTTCAACAATAACAACCTTCTTGCCTTGGCCAAGTTCTCCTTCAATCATATTGTTCAGGCCATGGGTCTTAACATTTGAGCGGACATACACGAAAGGAAGTCCCATTTCCTCGGCCACCAGGGCCCCATGTGCAATACCCCCTGTAGCCACGCCAGCGATAACGTCTGGCTTTTCGAATTTCTCGTTTATAGAAACCGCTAATTGACTTTTAACATAAGTACGAATATCAGGGTATGAAAGGATCTTCCTATTGTCACAGTATATCGGGGATTTCACGCCTGACGCCCAAGTGAAGGGGTTTGTAGGTTGAAGTTTTATTGCCTTAATTTGCAGGAGTGACCTGGCTACTTCTGACGCTACTTTCTCACTGAAAATCATGCGGCAAATGTATAAAATATTCATTAACGATAAACCCCTATATCTGGTCAACGATTTTGCCAAGTATAACGAGTATGATGCCAACTTACTGTTGAAATTTCAAGATGAAAAGCAAATAAAATACGGGATTCAGACATTAGAAGAAGAACAGCATATTTTAAGTCTCATGCTCTTCCATAAAGACCTGGAAGCTCTTTGGAGCGCCTTCTGCAAAGAGTATATATTGATCCAAGCTGCCGGAGGGTTGGTGATAAACCATAAAAGCGAGTACCTCCTGATCTTTAGAAACGGAAGATGGGATCTTCCCAAAGGCAAATTGGAAGAGGATGAAGAACTTGAAGACGCAGCGCTAAGGGAGGTAGAGGAAGAATGCGGAGTTACCAACCTCAAATTAGGAGCGAAGCTGCAAACCACGTTTCATACTTATGAGATGAAGGGCGGCAAAGTACTAAAATGCAGTCATTGGTACCAAATGAGCTGCAGCGACTCAGGGCCATTGAAGCCACAGGCGGAGGAGGGAATTGAAAGGGCTGAATGGATGAATTCGGATCAAATAATGGAAGCCAGGGCCAATACCTATGGTACGATAAACGACATCTTATCTGGCCTGTATTAGTGACCACCAGGGTCTATGATGGTGGGATTGTCCTCTTTTTCCAGCAAAATATTACTAAAAGTCTTTGCAATATTTCCACTGGGAGGTTCAGCGGGAGCTTTGAAAATTCTACCTTCCGTATCGATAAGCACAAAACTCGGTAGCGACTCAATTTTATAGGCTGATCTAATCGTTTTACTCTCCTTGCTGACCAGGTCATGCCACAGAGCTTCAGCAGGGTCAGATCCGATCAAAAACTCCTTCATTTTAGCTTCCTCTTTACCCAAGAAGATATTCACAAAGGTAACCTGATCCCCATACTTC
>Ga0302119_10001332_pt1 | contig 11164 bp, 9 predicted proteins | sample AG5_Tmax_MG_FD_203114 | JGI IMG/M metagenome (GOLD analysis project Ga0302119, IMG submission 203114) | Marine microbial communities from Western Arctic Ocean, Canada - AG5_Tmax | ecosystem: Environmental > Aquatic > Marine > Oceanic | place: Canada: Western Arctic Ocean | collected 2017-10-01
CGCTCGTCGTCGAACACCGCATTGATTGCCTCAAGGCCGTCGCCGACGAGGTAATCTTCATGCACGCAGGGGTCGCCCTAGTGCGCGAACCCATCGAGACGTTCTTCGACCCCGACGAACCCAAGCTGAAGGAGTTCCTTGGCGTCTAGCGTCAGGGAAACATCACCATGCACACCAACCGCCACGTCCTCCTGGGCATCTTCTTCGTTTCCATCATCGCCTTGCTGGCATGGTTCACCCTGTTCAAGACCGACTTCTCCTTGGTCGGCGAACGCCAGCCGTTGAGCGTGCGCTTCGCTGACGCCGGCGGACTACGACAGGGAGACTCGGTCTTGGTGGCAGGCATGCGCTGGGGCCGGATCGAATCCTTGACGTTCGACTCAGGCGCCGAAGCGAACGAGCGCGTCCACGTCAGGCTATCCCTTAAAGATCCGGTGGACCTCTACGCCGATCATGCCATCCGAATCGAGAGCGCCACCGTTCTGGGTGGAATGCAGTTGTCCATCGAACCCGGCTCTTTCCAGACCGGCATCATGGCCCAGGGTGCAAGGTTGCGTGGAGAGGTTCTGCCCGACGTGCTCAAGGCTCTGGGTGCCGTGGTCTCGGATAACCGCGAGACCCTGTCAAACATGATTGCCGGCTTGGATGAGATCGTGGGAGAGGTGCGCGATGGGAAGGGCATCCTCTCACGCCTGCTTTACGACGAAACCCTAGGAGAGGACCTCTCCAAGACCGTCAACAGCCTGAATGAGACCTTCACGAATTTGACCGCCATCAGCGCAGACTTGCGCGATGGCAAGGGCACGCTCGGGCGCCTCCTGAAGGACGATGAACTGTATAACTCGATTCAAACGCTCGCCACGGAGATCACCAAGGTGGTCGATGACGTGCGCGGGGGCAAGGGAACGGTCGGCGCCCTCCTCTACGACGAAGACCTCGCTGGAGATTTCCGATCGGGTGTAGCCGACCTCTCGGACATCGTCCAGCGCATCAATGCTGGGGAAGGCACCCTGGGCCTCTTGATTCGCGACGACAAGATCGGGCAGAACCTTGAGCGCATCACTACCGACCTAGCCGAGGGTCGCGGAACATTGGGGAAACTGCTGTCTGACGACGAGATCTACACCAATCTGCGAGTCATCTCCGAAGACCTATCCTTGGCATCCGCCGCCCTGCGGGAAGGTCGCGGCACGATGAGCCGCCTTCTCTATGATGATGAGCTGTACATGGAGATGGAACGCGCCCTGCACACACTGACGGGCACCCTCGAAGAAGCACGCGAAGCCGCCCCCATCAACACGTTCCTGAGCACCCTGTTCTTGGGCTTCTAGCCATCCGCACGGGCGAGACGCTCGATCCACTTGCCGACCATGTCGGCCTCCACGTTGACCGGGGTGCCCACTCCGGCTGTGCCCAGGTTGGTGAATTCCAGGGTCAATGGAATCAATGCCACATCAAACTGCCGGCCCTTCGGCTGGACCACGGTCAAGCTCACCCCATCCAAGGTGATGGAGCCCTTGTCCACGAGATACCGCTCGAGTTCCTGATCCACCTCGAAGGTGAGAACCCGGCCGCCATCCCCCACGTCCTCGATGGCCGTGACGCGCCCTCCCCCATCCACATGCCCGCTAACCAGGTGCCCATCGAGGCGATCCCCCAGGCGCAAGGCGCGCTCTAAATTGACCATACGGCCGACCTCGAGCTTCCCGAACCAGGTGCGCTCCAAGGTCTCGCTGGACAAGTGGAAGACCAGATCGTGGGGCGCCTCAGAACCTCCGGCCCCGGTGGGGGCCGGACGGCGACCAGCCACGGTCAGACATACGCCGCATACGGCGATACTCTGCCCACTGTCCACGGACCAGGTATCTGAGCCGTCTGAGGGCAGGGGCAGGACTAGTTCCGCCCCCTGGCCCAGGGGCTCAAAAGCGCGCACGGGGACGCAGGATTCGATGATTCCGGTGAACATGGGGGCGACTCGGAGGCTGGCAGAGTAGCGTGGCAGCGCTGCAAGGCCAGAGCGGCGGGGCGGAACCCTACCGAGGCAACCTGCTGCCCCCCTGGAATACCCCTTCCCGGGGCTGTCAGACTTGACGCACCCTGTCCCCCCGACTACCCTTCCGGGCCCTTTTCCGGAGCCATGGTCTCCCCGCTCTTTACGATATTAACGCTCTTCCCGGAGGCGCTTCGACCTTATCTTGAGGTCGGCGTTCTGGGCAACGCCCTCGACCGAGGATTAGCCAAGGTTGAGTTGGTGGATTTTCGCGACTGGACTCGCGATCGCCATCGCACGGTGGACGACCGCCCCTTCGGCGGTGGCCCGGGCATGGTGCTCACCCCCGAGCCCATCGCCGAGTGCATCGAGTGGGTGGAAGCCAAGCACGGTCCGCACCGACGCTTTGTTCTCGACCCCTCGGGGCCCACATTCGACCAAGCCCGCGCCGCCCAGTTTTCGAGTACGCCGCGTAGCCTGCTGCTGTGCGGCCGCTACGAGGGCATCGATCAACGTCTGATTGACGCCTTCGCCCTCGAGCCCCTCTCTCTGGGTAACTACGTGCTTTCCGGCGGTGAACTACCTGCCCTGGCCATCGTGGACGCCGCCGTGCGACTCCTTCCTGGAGCTCTAGGCGACGAACGCTCGGCCAGCCTGGACTCATTCCAAGCGCCCTCCTCTAAACAGGACTCCGGCGACAGCCCACAGCTCGACCACCCGCACTGGACGCGCCCCGCTTCCTGGAGGGGTCACGAGGCGCCCGCCGTTCTCCGCAGCGGCGATCACGCAGCCATCGAGATTTTCCGCAAGAGCCAGGCCCAGGAGCGCAGCGAACGCAAGCTCGCCCTGGAGAACGCCCCCATCGAACACGCCCCGGACTCTTCTGGGGCGCACTTCCCGAATAACACAACCTAACCAACAGACGCGACAGCGCGGCTGACCCTTTCCCTTAAGACCTCCACCCCTCGGGTGTCCAGCACACCCACGCATCCGATGCAACTGATTCAAACCATTGAGAACGAGCTGAAGAAGCCCGCAGGAGCCCTACCCGCAGTCCACGTGGGCGACACGGTTGATGTTCACTACATGATCCGCGAAGGCGACAAGGAACGCGTGCAGATCTTCACGGGCATCATTCTGGCCCTGAAAGGCCGCGGCATCCGTCGCTCGATCACGGTTCGACGCATCGTGCAGAGCGAAGGGGTGGAGCGCATCTTCCCCTTGCACAGCCCGCGCGTCATCGACATCCAGATAACTCGCCGTGGCGATGTGCGCCGCTCCAAGCTCTACTACCTGCGCGACCGCGTGGGCAAGAAGACGCGCGTGAAGGAGTTGCTGGGCGAGAAGGTCCGCGAGGGCCGCGCCGCAGAGAAGGCCCGTCGCGAAAACCAGGCGGCCCAAGCCAATCAGACAGAGGCCGTCGACGTCGATCCGGATACCGCAGAGGCCTAGGGCTTCCCCCCCACCGCTTCCCCATCGGCCACGTGCGCCCGCTCAACCCGCGGGATCTCGCAACGAGCCCACCCCTCACTCAATCTCCACCCCACGCGCCTCGTGCGCGGACCCGATAGGCCGCAAGGTCACGGGCCAACGAAGGCACCGCGCACAAGCGAATGGTCGAAAACCTCGGACGTAAAGTCACCCTGATCTTCTCCCTCCTGGCCTTGGCCGTAGCGGCCTTGTACTTCGGGGGATTCCGCTTGGGCCTCGACCTGGAAGGCGGAACGCGCCTGGTCTACTCCGTGGACTTCGAGCGGGCCGCAGCCGATGGTCTGATTCAGGAGCGCGAGCTCCAGAACAAGGATCAACTCTTCAATGAGATGCGCGAGATCTGGCAGCAGCGCCTTGACCCGACAGGCACGCGCCAGATCCCGATCCGGCGTGAGGGCAAAAACCGCATCGTGATCGAGCTGCCCGGCAGCGCCGCGCAGATGAACAAGGATGTCAGCGGCTCCCTGGGAGCCGACCTCAATCTAACGGGCATCACCCTGCGCCTGGCTGGTGAGAGTGCCCAATGGGATGACTTCCCCTCAAGAGGAGGGGAATTGCAGATCGACAACGAACGCATCCGCTATTCCAAGCGTGTGGCCAACCAGTTGATCGGATTGGAGCGCAACTACGGCAACGAAGGCGCGCCCAGTGCCCACACGAATGGAACGAGTGTCAGCCTGGTGGCCATCGACCCCTGGCGACGCCTGATCGAGGACGTGGGCTCGATGTCATTCTTCATCGAAGCTAGCCGCGACACCCTGGGTGCCGTGGGTGACGTCGCCAGCGAATTGGTCGCTGCCCAGCAGTGGAAGCGCGACAACCCCGAGTTGTCCATTACCGAATACAACGCCGGCCTAGCCCGTGAAGAGGGGCCGCGCAGCCGACTGCGCTTCTTCCCCATGGCCCTCGACGAAGGCTCCCTGGAGACCGCTGAAGCGGATCGCCTGCAGGCCTTGGTTGTCGATGCGAACCCCAATTGGCAGTTCTCCGGCTCTCAAGTGCAGTCGGTCTTCCAGTCCCAGGACCAGATGGGCATGCCGGCGGTGGGCTTCGAGATGAAGTCCTTCGCCAAATCGGATTTTGGCAAGTTCACCGAAGATAACGAAGGCCGTCGGATGGCCATCGCTATCAATGACGAGATCGTCACATTCCCCAACATCGAAGAGGCCCTGCCCGGCTCGGGGATCATTCGCGGCAACTTCACAAACGAAGAGGTGCTCGACCTCGTCAAGATTTTACGCTCGGGTTCTCTCCGGATCCGACCCAGCTTCGAAGGCCAAGAAACCGTTGGCGCCACGCTCGGTGACGACTACGTCCGACGCGGCTTCATGGGCGTCGGCCTGGGATTGGGCCTGGTGCTCATCTTCATGATGGCCTACTACCGTAGGTTGGGCTATGTGGCTGCCATCAGCCTCATCTACAACCTAGTGCTCCTGGCGGGCGCCCTGGCTTTCTTCCAAGCCACGCTGACCCTACCCGGCGTTGCGGGCATCATCCTCACCGTCGGCATGGCGGTGGACGCCAACATCCTGATCTACGAACGGATTAGGGAAGAAGCCGAGAAAGGTCGCAAAACATTGCAGTCGGCGAAGGACGGGTTCCGCAACGCCCTCTCCACCATCGTCGACGCCAACCTGACGACCCTGATCACCGGCATCATCCTGTACAAGTTCGGAACCGGCCCCGTACGCGGTTTCGCCACGACCCTCTCGGTGGGCATCCTGACGTCGATGTTCTCCGCCCTGGTGGTGACGCGTGTGCTGGTCAACCGCCAGCTAGAAGGAGGCCTTGAGCAGTTCAACATGGTCCGCTGGGTGCACGCCACCAAGATCCGCTTCATGGCCAAGGCGCGCACGGCCATGGCCATTTCACTGGTCCTGATGATCGCGGGCGTCAGCTTCTTCACCTTCGGTGTGGACGACCAGGACAAGCTGGGCATCGACTTCCTCGGCGGCATGACCATGACTGTGCGCATGGAGGAGCCTCACGAGAAATCAGAGGTGGTCGACCTAGTGCAAGGCATCGGCGGCATTATCGGCTCCTCGGCCGAGGTCAAGGAAATCCTGAACTCCGCCGCAGGGGAGGGCTTCACCCGCTTCCGCATCACCGCCAAGGGCCAAGCTGGCGAAACCGTAGGCACCGGCGGCGATGCCCTGCAAAAATTCCGCAGCCAGATCATGTCTGCACTGGGCGGGGTGCTGCAGCAGGGCCCCATCGAAGATCTGACCCTCGCGGATGGCAAGGCAAGCGGCGTGCTCTACCTCGAACGCGCACACTCCACGGCAGACCTGGCCGCTCGATTGGCCGAATTCCCCGTAGCGCTACAGAACGCCGTGGTCACGCAGGTTTCTTCTGAAGACGACTCCGTCAATCGCATGCGCTTCGAGGGCGGTGTCAGCGACACCAAGACCCTGACCGCCCTACAGGATCAACTCCTCCAAGCCTCCCAGAGCTGGCAGGATTCGAACCAGGTTCCGATCTCCCTGGCCTCCCCCGTGGACGAAGTCAACGCGGTGGGTGCGCAGGTCGTGAGCGAGCTACGCGACAAGGCGATCTTTGCCATCCTCTTGTCTCTATTCGCCGCCGTGATGTACATCCGCGTTCGCTTCGCCGAGTACTCCTTCGGATTTGCAGCCGTAGCGGCCCTGACCCACGACGTCCTCATCACCCTTGGTGCCCTGGCCATTGCGGACAACTTCATTCCCTTCATCGATACCGAGATCAACCTGCCCATGATCGCGGCGTTCCTGACGATCATCGGCTATTCCCTGAACGATACGATCGTGGTATTCGACCGCGTGCGGGAGAACCTGCCGCGCATGGAGGGCAGCCTGTCGAGCATCATTGACCGCTCCATCAACCAGTGCCTATCGCGAACCCTGCTCACGTCGCTGACGACGATGATCTCGGTCTCGCTCCTACTCGCCTTCAACCTGGGCACAGGCAACGTGATTGAAGGCTTCGCCTTCGCGCTCCTCGTGGGCGTGGTGGTCGGAACCTACTCCTCAATGTTCATCGCCAGCCCCGTGCTCCTGTGGCTTGAAAGCCGCCGCCAGCACGGCTTGAGTGCCGACGATCCCACCAAGAAAGGCAGCAAGGCTGCCACCGCCTAGGCGGGCTCCAAGTCCGGGCAGCTACGATGCGTTTCGCTCTGCTCCTGACGCTCCTCGTGGGAGCCTTGCTCCTGACAGCAGCTTGGCGGCGCCAGTCCAACTCCGCCGTGCAGGGATTTGTGCCGGGCCAGGAACCAAAAGCGGACGATGGCTGGAGCCACCTGATCCTGGGCGAACCCAGTGGCGCCCCGGCCCTAGTCGTAGATCCCCCACCGGCAGTCCGGACACCTATCCCGAGGAATGGGACGCTCCAGCCTCCACCGATTGTGCCCCTCCCGCATGCCGAGGCCATCGGCTTCACCTATGTGGTGCAACCTGGGGACACGCTCTCCCAAATCTGCGGCCGGTTCTACGAGGACCGCATGGGTCTCTCCCTGACGGACCTGTCCCGCCGGGTGGCCGAGCACAATGGACTCTCCAGTGTGAATGCGATTCGGGCTGGAGACTCACTCGTGCTGCCCCTCCTTACCGGGGACCGAACGCCCTAGATTGGGGCACGCGGGCTGCGAGCAGGCTCGAGCACCAGTATTTGTGCGCGCCCCTTAGCTGCACGCTGGAGGTTTCCGAGAGCCGTCTCTGAAACCCGTAGACGCAGGCGCAAAATGCTGTCTTCCAGGAACTCCTCTTCGATGATTCCACCCCCCGCGCGTAGCTGAGCCACAAGTCGGCCCTCCCCGGCTGAAACGTCGACCTGAATCAGATTGGAGCGCTGGTCAAGGCGGCGTTGGACGCATTCGGTAAGGCGGTCGATACCCTCCCCCGTGTGGGCACTTGAGTACACCACGTCTGCGGCGGGGTGATTACCGAGCAAGAGGTGCAGGTGGATGGGGTCCGGAACGCGGTCCACCTTGTTGAAGACGACGATATGCGCCTCAAGCCCTGGGGCCACCTCGGCCAGAACTTCGTCCACAGCCTTCATCTGAGTGGCAGCGTCGGGGTGCGAAGCGTCCACCACATGCAAGAGCAGATCGGCGTGGATCGTCTCCTCTAGAGTGGCGTGAAAGGAAGCCACTAAGTGGTGTGGTAGACGTTGGAGGAAGCCCACCGTATCCGAGAGTAGCACCGTGCGCCGATCGGGAAGGATCCACTTGCGCGTCCGAGTGTCGAGGGTGGCAAAGGGCATGTCCTCCACCAGCTCGTTGGAGCCCGTAAGCCGATTGAGCAGAGTCGACTTCCCCGTATTGGTATATCCCACGAGCCCCACCTTGAATTCCTCACTGCGCGTGTCGAGTTGGCGCCGCTTGCGTTTCTCGATCTCCTTGAGCTGGGCCCTCAGGTCTGAGATGCGACGGTCGAGTAGGCGACGGTCCGTTTCAAGCTGGGTCTCCCCCGGCCCACGGGTACCGATCGCGCCCTCCATCCGCTCAAGGTGCGTCCACATGCGGCGCAGCCGCGGGAGGAGGTATTCGTTCTGGGCGAGCTCGACCTGAAGGCTAGCCTGTCGGGTCTGGGCGCGATTGGCAAAGATGTCGAGGATCAATTCAGAGCGATCCACGACTCGTAACTCCCAGGCTTTCTCCAGGTTGCGTATCTGGGCTGGACTCAGGTCGTTGTCCACAACGACGGCGTCCGGCTTGAGGGACTGGACATCCTCTCCGATCTCTTCCACCTTGCCCTTGCCTAGAAGGGTCGCGGGATGGGGAGCATGCCGTTTCTGAGTAACTCCCGTCCCCACCACCTGCGCGCCAGCGGCGCGCACCAAGGCTGAGATCTCCGAGAGCTCGCCATCAAATTCAGTCGGGAACCCTGGAAGGATCACGCCACAAACGAGAACCCGCTCTTGCGCGGCTTGGCTGGGCTGCGGCTCGGAACTCATGAAGTGGAGAGCGAGCGCTCCAATACCCGTCGCTCGATGCCCACGCCTTCGATCCTCGTCTCATCGCCCATGGGTGTCAGTTCGGTATGGGCCAACCACTCAGGTTGCGCGCCTTCGAAGTCTGATCGGTGATGCACGCCGCGTGATTCTTCCCGGGCCAAGGCACTCAGGGTAATCAACTGCGCCACCTGGAGCATGTTCGAGAATTCCCAGGCGCGCGGGTCCTCCAGCGGCATGGCCTGCACGGCTCTGGACCAAAAGCGCATCTTCTTAAGAGCCTCGCTCATGCCGGATCCTGTGCGTCGCACCCCCAAATCGCGCCACATGAGGGACTTCAAGGAGTAGACCAAATCGTCCACGTTGACTCGGACTGGCGGAGTCTTGGGCCCCTGCTCGCGAACCGTGAAGCTGGGCAGGCTGCGACGGGCATCCGCTTGCACGGCCTCACCAACGGCGGCACCCGTGGCGGCACCCAGGACCAGAGCTTCTAGCAGGGAGTTAGACCCCATGCGATTGGCTCCGTGCAGACCAGAACTCGCCACCTCGCCCACCGCCCACAATCCGGGCACGGAGGTGCGACCCTCGCGGTCTACTTTGATGCCTCCCACCTGGTAGTGACAGCCCGGTCGTACAGGGATCGGATCGGTGGCGATGTCGATTCCGAAGAACTCACAGATGGAGGACAACCCGCTGAAGGCCTGGTGCGGATCGCGATCCAGCCCGGACAGGTCCAGATAGGCGCTAGTGTCGTCCGTTGCCAGCATGCTGTCGAATACGGCCCGACTGACGACGTCTCGGGGCGCGAGCTCAGCAGCGGGGTGGTGTTCCGGCATGAACCTCAGACCATTGCGGTCACGCAGCACGCCTCCCGCGCCACGCACAACCTCGGAGATGAGGACGCGAGCCGCTCCGGCAATGTACAAACAGGTCGGATGGAACTGGATGAACTCCATGTCGCGCACAACGGCGCCGGCACGCATGGCCATGGCCACGCCATCTGCAGTCGCAATCACGGGGTTGGTCGTCTCGCGGTAGATCTGTCCCGCACCTCCGGTTGCCAAAATAATCTGAGGCGCCTGAAAGACCACGAGTTCACTTCGCTCGGTGGAGCACAGCACTCCGGCCACTCTCCCCTCAGGCGTGGAGAGTAGGTCAATGGCGAAGACTTGTTCAAATGAGGAGATCCGTTCCGCAGCCCTAACGCTACGCACGAGGCTGCTCTGGATAGCCTGCCCTGTCGCATCCACGCCCGCATGTACGATGCGAGGTTGCGAATGCCCCCCCTCCTTGGCGAGATCCAAAGCACCCGACGCATCGCGGTCCAGCTCAGTCCCCATGGCCAACAGGGCCTGCACAGCGGCGGGACCGCAGGAAATCACCGCCTCCACAACCTTGGGGTCGGAAAGGTCGCAACCCACACGTAAGGTGTCCTGCACGTGAGCGGCAATGCTGTCGCCCTCTCCCAGTACAGCTGCCATGCCACCCTTCGCCAGCAGGGTGTTGGAACTCTCCAGGGCGGCTTTCGACAGGAGCGCAACCGAGGCACCCGTGCCAGCGAGCTCCAAAGCGGCCGTGCTGCCACCGGCGCCACTACCCACCACCACCGCATCGAAGCGATATTGGGGGACGTTGCGCAGATCCAGGGGGATCAGGTAGCGAGGTGAATGAAGAGGCGCGGAGCTGTCCAAGGAATCCATCCGATTGAGGAAAGAGGGCCAGGATTCTAGCAGGCAATAGACCCAAGGGTCCCCCCACGGCCCCCTGAAGGGGGAATCCATCAAATACCGCGACCCGAACAACGCCCTAACCTATGTCTAGACAAGGAGTTGGGGAGGGGACCCAAAGAACACATCTGTTTGGGTCTTGTTCGGGTGAGGATCGACGATACATTAGGGCCTTGTTAGGTCTTCTACCCCGGGGCGGGATGCCTGTCCTACCCCGGGGCAACTCCCCGGCCTGCGACAAGCAAGACCCGAAGCAAGACCCGAAGCAAGACCCGAAGCAGGACCCGAAGCAGGACACCCCGCAGGACGCACCCCCCCCACCGAACACCTCCCCCGGCGACCACACACCACCGATCACCCGCCACAGATCGGATCGCCCCCCGGGGCAGCCCCTTCCAACCCGACCCTCGAATCCCAACAGCATTAGCCATGACCGCAATCATCACCCGCGCCCGCAACGACGGACCTTCCTACATTTTCTTCGCCGCCCTCCTCGGAGCCACATTCCTCGTCTAGCCCCAGGGACAGGAAGCCATCACTGCAGCATTCCAATGAGAACAGGTGCAGAACCGGGCCCATCCGCACGAAGGTAACACTGGGCCACCCGACCGAACCTCTATCTCCTTACCGCGCTCCACTCCACGAATCGAGTCACCCAACATGAGCAGCGTCCCCCTCACCCGCCGACAGCGTCAGATCGTCGACTTCTTCCAGGAGTACACCCACGACAACGGCCTGAGCCCCACCTACGAGGAGATCGCCGCGCACTTCGGTGTAAACAAGGTGACCATCTTCGGCCACGTGTCCGAACTCGAACGCAAAGGCGTTCTACGTCGTAACAAGCGGGGCACAAGCCGCAACGTCCAACTGGTCGAACCTGAAACAGCCACTCCCGAGTTCTCCGCTCCCTCACTCTCGATCTTGGGCAACATCGCAGCCGGTTGTCCCATCGAAACACTCGAAGAGCCTGAAGCCCTCGACCTGGCAGACATGATGCCCGATGACAAGGACGTCTACGCCCTCCGGGTGG
>Ga0302119_10001333_pt1 | contig 11164 bp, 12 predicted proteins | sample AG5_Tmax_MG_FD_203114 | JGI IMG/M metagenome (GOLD analysis project Ga0302119, IMG submission 203114) | Marine microbial communities from Western Arctic Ocean, Canada - AG5_Tmax | ecosystem: Environmental > Aquatic > Marine > Oceanic | place: Canada: Western Arctic Ocean | collected 2017-10-01
ACCGTAATTTCTTGGGATAAAGACGATATTCAATCTCTTGGCATATTGAAAATTGATATTTTAGCACTTGGTATGCTTACATGTATCAGGAAAGCATTTAATTTAATAAATAAGTACCATCACATAAATTATAATTTATCCACTTTACCACAAGAAGATCCACTCGTTTATGATATGCTCTGCAAGGCAGACAGCATTGGAGTGTTTCAAGTTGAGAGCCGAGCTCAAATGAACTTTTTACCACGTATGCGCCCACGTTGCTTTTATGATTTAGTAATTGAGGTAGCCATAGTCAGACCAGGACCTATTCAAGGAGAAATGGTGCATCCATACATAAGAAGAAGGAATGGAAAAGAAAAAATAACACTGCCCTCCAACGCTTTAGGAAAAGTATTAAACAAAACACTAGGTGTGCCATTGTTTCAAGAACAAGCGATGCAAATTGCTATAATTGGTGCTAGTTTCAGCCCTAATGAAGCAGATAGATTACGCCGCTCACTTACCACTTTCAAAAAACATGGAAATATTTCGGTGTTCCGCACGCGGTTTCTTAAAGGTATGCAGGAAAATGGTTATGATAATAGATTTGCTAAAAACTGCTTTGATCAAATTGAAGGCTTTGGATCATACGGGTTTCCTGAAAGTCACGCAGCTAGCTTTGCCTTTTTAGTATATGCGTCAGCTTGGTTGAAGTATCACCACCCCGGAATATTTGCATGTGCTTTATTAAATTCACAACCAATGGGGTTTTATGCTCCCGCACAAATTATAAATGACGCAAAACAACACGGTGTAAAAATAAACCCTGTAGATATAAATGCAAGTTTCTGGGACAATGTAATGGAAACTGATGGTACTAATGGCTTAGCGTTAAGACTCGGGTTTCGACAAATTAGCTTCATGAAACAAACTGAGAGTGAAACTATTTCTAATGCCCGTGGCAATGGATACCAGACAATAGAAGATGTTTGGAGAAGAGCTCGTATCCAACCATATTTATTAAATATCCTTGCAGGAGCCGATGTTTTTTTAAGTTTAAAAATGTCACGCCGTGAAGCCATATGGCAAGCTAAAGCAATCAGTGGAAAAAAAATTCTACCATTATTTTCGCAACATTGGCAAAATGAATTTATAAATGAAGCCCGAGTAAACTTACCCGATATGACTTTAGGAGAAAATATAGTAGAGGATTATATTTCGCTTAAGTTAAGCTTGCGTGTACATCCAGTAGCGTTATTAAGACATAAATTGACACCTGGTTATCCTGCAATTAAAGGGGCTCCAATCTAGTAAATTAAAAATAAATAGATTATTGGTACCATATGATAAAAACTGAGGAAAAATGTCTCTACCATTTATAACATTTACTGACGCAGATCCAAAATTAAACTGGTTAGATTTAGTTAATACACTAGATTCTGGACATCTATTACCAAAAGCGCAAGTTTACGATGTTTTTATGAACCAAGATCAAAACAATATCTTGTCCAGACATGCATGGATAAAAGGTTTAGGTATTGCTGTTAAAACGGCAACAATCTTTCCAAAAAATAAGGAACATGGCCATATAAATGGCTTGCTAACATTATATTCTCACATCAATGGAATCCCTGAAGCATTAATTGATTTTAAGTTAGTTACAAAGTGGAAAACTGCTGGTGATAGTTTGTTGGGAGCGACAAAATTAGCCCGAACTAATAGTAATAAAATTTTAATAAATGGCGCAGGTAACGTAGCTCAATCTCTTATTGAAGCATATGGGGCTCTATTTCCAAATGCAGTCTTTACAATTTGTAATAGAACCGAGGGAAGAGCAAAAAAATTAATCAAGATGATGAGTGGAACTTACAATGTTAATCTAGGTGGTAGCTTAGAAAATGAAGTCCCAAAAGCAGATATAATTGCAAGCAGCACAATGACCGAAATACCTCTATTTGATGGCTCTTGGTTTCGCCCTGGACAACATATTGATTTAATTGGCGCTTATAAATCCAACATGCGTGAAGTCGACGATAAAACATTATTAAGGTCAAAAATATTTGTTGATAGCAGGGACACCACAATTGACCATATAGGGGAATTAAAGATCCCAATAGCTGCCGGAATCATCAAGAAAAGTGACATAATTGCAGACTTTTACGATGATAAGGCGATATACTCTCGGAAATCAGATCATGATATTACTTTGTTTAAGAATGGTGGCGGAGCACATCTTGATTTAATGACAGGCAAATATATTTTAGATACATTCACCTAATTGATATCAGCTATCACACCTCTTATGACTGGTATACCATCACCTCTTTCCGAAGAAGCAATTAGTATTTCCGGATAAGCAGCAACGTGTTTAGATAAATTTTGTCTGACTTGTCCATATATTATTTCAGAATCTTTTTCTTTAATCTTATCTGATTTTGTTAATATAAGTTGAAAGGTCACAGCAGCTTTATCTAAAAGAGACATGATTTCATTATCAACAGATTTAATTCCATGGCGTGCATCAACTAATACAAAAGCCCTGCGTAAATTTTGCCTCCCAGATAAATATGCCTTCAACAACCTCTGCCATTTGCTCACAATATCAATTGGCGCATTAGCGTATCCATATCCAGGCAAATCTACCAAATAAAGACTACTGGCTAAATCAAAATAGTTAATTTCTTGCGTTCTACCTGGTGTATTAGAAGATCGAGCCAAACCTTTTCGGTTTGTTAAGGCATTAATCAAAGTAGATTTTCCTACGTTAGATCTACCAGCAAAACAAATTTCTATTCGATCTGGGTTAGGCAAACCATCCATCGCCACCACACCCTTAACAAACTGGCATTCAGCAGCGAACAACTTGCGTCCATTTTCGATTAAAGTGTCATCCATCTTCTCACAAATAGGAAAAGACATAGACATTATAAGACCTCAACCTTATCACCAAGGGCTATATTACCCGCTTTCTTTACGACAGCATAAACTCCAAAATCTTGATGACCACGAGTATTTAAAGCTTTTAGTGTATCTGCATCCCTAACACCTGAAGTAGGATTAGCGGTGGTTGCTAGACAACGCTCAATGCGTTCTTCAACATAGAGTTCTACTGCTCCTAAGCGCAAGTGCTTACCGATCCAATCAAATTCTTCCCACGGAGCCAACCCTTCAAACCACAAGTTTCCACGCCATCTAAGTGGACTAAGATCTACGTCTAAAATTTGTCCAACAGCCCGATTGCTACTATGATTATTTAACGAAATAGAGGCGTAAGGTGTGTCGGTAAACCCCCGTTTAGGCAAGTCATAAATCGCAGACGGTAAAGCCCTGTCCTGAGGGCAAATTGGAGTCACCCAATCCAAGAATTTTTTTTGATCTTCGGCCTCATCTGGTTTGAATTTGATCTCACCTATTTTTGGATGATTTAAGGTTAATTCCTTTAATTCTTCATCAAAAAAGGCATTTATTGCCATTAATTCAGGAGCTTTAGAACCTCTTGAGAAATTTAAACATGACATCCAACCATCGCCATCGATATTTTTTTTCGCTGAATCGTGCAATACCGCCCAGTGTCTATCCCACGGCATTGCATTTCCAACACTTAGATCAACTCTTTTTAAGCTTTCTCTGCCATGGCTTTTTAATGGATGGCGCCAAATATCTTTTAGCACACCACTCATTTTTTTGTTCGTTTCACCAATTTGAGATTAGAAAGTATATTCCCCAAAACATCAGGCTTTACCCCTTGAGTTCTCATTATTGTGTACTGCTGTATAAATGTAATCGTATTATTTGCTACCCAGTAAATTACTAAGCCACTGGCAAAACTACCCAACATAAACATAAAGACCCAAGGCATCCATGCGAAAATCATCGCTTGCGTCGCATCAGTGGGCGCTGGATTAAGTTTTTGTTGCAACCACATAGTGACGCCCATTAGAATCGGGAACACACCTATAGATACAATAGCAAACATCGAAAATGGATCAGGTGTACCCCAAGGCAATAAGCCAAACAAATTAAGGAAACTGGTAGGATCAGGCGCACTTAAATCTTTAATCCAACCAAACCAGGGTTCATGGCGAAGAGCTAAAGTAACAAAAATAACTTTATATAACGAGAAAAATATTGGTATTTGCAATAATATTGGCAAGCAACCAGCTGCAGGGTTTACTTTTTTTTCTTTATACAGCTTCATCATTTCTTTCTGTAATGAAGCTTTATCATCTCCAGCCCGTTCTTTAATTTTTTCCATTTCCGGCTGTAATTCTTTCATTCGCGCCATTGAAACGTGAGATTTGTAAGCTAGGGGAAACAAAATAGTTTTTATTATTAAAGTAAGTCCAACAATTGACCATCCCATATTTCCAATAATACCATTTAACCAAAACAAAACTCTAAAAATTGGCTTTGTTAAAAAGAAAAACCATCCCCAATCAATACTATCCACAAAATTTTCAATATTTTGTGATTTTTCATAATCATTAATAGCAGCCCACTCTTTAGCACCTGCAAATAAATTCGTATCAACAGAGTAAGAGGTGTTATTTTGAATACTAACAACAGGATACCTAAATTCTGTTTGATAAGTGTCGCGTTCGGCAGAGTATTTAGCAGCAGTCTGAAAGGCGCCACCTTGCTTTGGCGCCAATGTTGTCATCCAATAATGATCAGTAAATCCTATCCAGCCACTTGATTTAACATTCTTTTCTTCAACGTTAGCACGCTCATTTGCTGAAAATTCAAAATCTTCCAAATCAGAATAATCTAATTCATCCAACTCGCCATCTTGGAATCTGACAATACCTTCATGCAGAATGAAAAAACCTCGTGTATCAGGCTCTCCTTTTCTAGCAATTATGCCGTATGGACGCATTCTGACTGCAGTACCAGATTTATTGTCAACAGTTTGCGTTATGGAGAATAAATAATTTTCATCAACAGAGATATAGCGCTTAAAGGTAAGACCTGAGTCATTTTTCCAAACCAATGTGACTGGTGTAGATTCTGTCAAAACAGTATTTCCATCCACATTCCACTTAGTAGTGGCACCTGGAACCTCATCAAAACTTAATGAACCCGCAGGAGCCCAACCATACATTGTGAAGTAAGCATTCGGAGCACCCGCCGGAGATAATAATGTAACTTTTTCGCTCTCATCGTTTAACCTCACATTGTAATCTAGAAGTTGTAAATCATCAATTCTCCCACCATTCAAAGAAATGGATCCTCTTAAACGTGGCGTATCAATAATAATTCTCTCAGATTTTTCTAAAGCTCTCTCACGGCTTTCTTCTTCACTCACTTCAATAGAAGGAGTAAACACTAAACCTGAACCTTCTGAAGAAGAATTTACGGCATTTTGAGTACTAATATCATTCTCAGAAGAATTCTCAACTTGCGGAGCTGGTGGAAATATATAAAGCCAAACGACTAATACTACACAGCTTAAAACTGTCGCTAAAATAAGGTTTTTATTCTGATCATCCATAGAGGTGCCTTGTACTGAATTTACTCTTCTGTGCGTTCAACATCCCTAAGGCCAAAAGGTCAAGGGCATTTAAATATATTGATGGATATTAAAATCACTTTAATACTCTATCATTTTATACATATAATAATATGCTTTATACCAATTTTGGTAAATATACTTCGTGTAAAAAATTAACTATCAATCTGTAAACTAGCAAAATCAAACAAATCTTTATCTAAAAGATGACTTGGTCGAGCATTCATTAAACTCCGAAACATTATTTGTCGCCTACCTGGGGTACGGCTCTCCCATTCATTTAAGATTTTTTTCACTTGTTGTCTTTGTAAACCATCTTGGCTTCCACACAAATCACAAGGTATTATGGGAAACTTCAATGCACTAGAAAATTTTTCACAATCCATTTCAGAAACAAATGCCAATGGTCGATAAAGGAATAAATCACCTTCTTCATTCAAAAGCTTAGGGGGCATCGTTGCTAAACGTCCACCGTGGAACAGGTTCATAAAAAATGTTTCTAGTATATCATCCCGATGATGACCTAATACTATTGATGAACAGCCCTCTTCACGGGCTATTCTATACAAGATTCCTCGGCGTAAACGGGAACACAGAGAGCAATACGTTTTACCAGCTGGAATCTTAGATTTTACTATCGAGTATGTATCTTGATACTCGATTCTATTGGGTACAGACATTTCCTCTAAAAACTTTGGTAATACGGTTGATGGAAAACCTGGTTGACCTTGATCCAGATTACACGCGAGTAATTTGACTGGTAGTAAACCTCGCCACTGTAATTCATACAACACTGACAATAATGTATAACTATCTTTTCCACCTGATAGACACACTAACCATTTTGCCCCACGCTCTATCATACCATAAGTCTCAATAGCCTCACGCGCTTGTCTTACTATCCGCTTTCTTAATTTCTTAAACTCAGTGGTATTTGGCGCATTTTGGAATAGAGGGTGAATTTCTTTATTTTCATCTAACATTTTTTTTCTTTTCCGGTACCGGATCATAACCGTACTCGTTAATTGGATTACATCTACTCACGCGCTTAATAGCTAACCACAATCCTTTCATACCGCCATGAATTTTAATGGCATCTAATGCATATTGAGAACATGTCGGTTGAAAGCGGCAATTTCGACCAACCCAAGGACTCGCCAAAAGACGGTAAATATGTATGGGGATAACTAAAATATAAGCTAATAGAGTCATAATCTTTATTTAATAACTTCTTTTAAATAAGTGAACCAGTTTAAATGCTATTTTAATATTTTTGTTATATAAAAAACTAAAGTAAATTTATTAAGTCATCGCATGCAACTGATGTACTGCTTCTTTTAATTCTTTGGCCATTAAATTCAAATTTAGTTCAGCTGTGTGATCTTTTCTTCCAATTAAAACATAATCCCATCCATTTGAACCGTTTTTAGGCAAAATATCACGAGAAATTTCTCTTAATCTTCGTTTTGCTAAATTTCGTAAAACTGCATTTCCAACTTTTTTTGAACATGTAAACCCAACACGTATATTTTGCAAAGAACCAAACCTTTTGCGGCCCTGCAAAACAAAACCTTTTTTATGCACCACCTTACCTTTAGCAATTTTCAAAAAATCACTTCGATCTTTCAATCTTTCAATTGAAAAGTAAGGTAATTCACTTTTTTCTAGGTTATTTTTTTTTTCAATTCCCAATGGGCCAACCACAGGTTTTTTTAATTATGCGGAAAGTGACTTACGACCGCGAGCCCTGCGGGCATTCAAGATTTTGCGACCTGCTTTAGTGGCCATACGAGAACGAAACCCATGTCTTCGTTTGCGGACGAGATTACTTGGTTGGAAAGTTCGTTTCATTTTATTCTCCTAAAGCGCAAGTGGAATGCTGGATTCGAGGCGCAACTTATTATAGAGCGTCTACTTATGCCCAGTTTCAAACGAAGTCAATTCATTTGGTGATATTCTATTAGTAATCGATAACTTTTTTTCGTACAAGCTGAGCAATGGATGAATACTTTGTATAAATTTCATAAAAACAAAAAAATGTTTCCAGTAAAAGGGTTTTTGATAAATAACTAGCCAAGGGTTTTAGGAAATTGCAGATAAAAAAATATATCATACCGTTAAGTATCGTTATTATTGCCATTGTGGGGTTTACTCTATTGAGAGATTATCTTTCTTACGAAACCCTTCGCAACAATCATGAATCACTTGTAAATTTTAAGAATGAAAATTATTGGGTAACCGTTATAATATTTATTATTTCTTATATAACCCTGGTTACTTTTGCTTTGCCAGGGTCACCAATTGCATCTTTAACTGGTGGATTTTTATTTGGATTAGCTTTTGGAACTTTCTTAAATGTTACTGCCGCAGCAACAGGTGCAACATTAATTTTCTTAGCTGCCAAAAATGGCTTTGGAAACAAATTAACCCAGCGAATTGACGCTTCAGAAGGTTCCATTCGAAAAATTCGAGATGGTATAAAAAGAGATGAAATAAGTTACCTTTTTCTAATTAGATTAATTCCAATCATTCCTTTTGCAGTAGCAAACTTAGTACCTGCACTCTTTGGAGTGTCCTTACGGAATTTCTTCTTTACAACTTATATTGGTATAATCCCTGGAGGTCTCGTTTTCACCTGGTTAGGTTCTGGACTAAGTGAGATTTTTAAACAAAATGAAGAGCCAAATTTTAGCATAATTTTTGAAATATATGTAATAGGTCCCATTTTATGCTTATGCTTACTTTCATTCCTTCCTATTATACTAAAGAAATTAGGTATTATTAAAAATCAAAATGAACAAATATGAATTAGAACATAATTCATATTTAACATATTAATTGTTGCAATATAATGCCAGCACCGCTAAATCGCTCGACAGTGGACCGATAGCTCAGCTGGATAGAGTACCTGACTACGAATCAGGGGGTCGGGGGTTCGAATCCCTCTCGGTTCACCATCAAATCCCCAGCACTCTCACCGCAGCCATTTAGTGGTAATTCTTCCCTAGATTTCAGCCCGTTATAATATCAGATTTCATCTGAGGACTTTTGCTCGCCCTGAACTTGGTGGTTTAAAACCTTTTCCTCACAGGCCTATTCTAGGCGTCCTTAGTTTCCCTGTTCTTTGCAATTAACAGGGAATTTAACAGGGAACTTTGTGTTTTTGCGTGCTAAAGGCAGACCAAACTGCGGTAATTCCCATACGGCGCTGGGGCGTCTCGGCAGACGGTTAAAAATTAACAGGGAATTTAAATCGGATTAACAGGGAACCTTGCCGATATAGAGCGCCTCTTGCTCGGCCCAGTTTTCCGGAACGACTTTGCTTTCTAAATTCTTAATGGTGATGTCGTGGTGCAGGGTTCCAGCCAAGATCGCTTTTTGAACTTTGGGAGATAAGCAGGCCAGCCTTATGCGCTTCCAAATCGTTCGATCTAGAAGGCCTGTCTGTTGTTTGAGGTCTGCGATTTGCTTGCCTGATTTAATCTGGTTGAGCCAACTGTGAGCATCATGAAGTGCCTTGATGAGGTGGGTTCTAGGGCTCTGCTTATACTGGGCCCAGATGAGCTTGGTTCCATTTTGCCTGCGTTGAAAGCTGATCGGTTCTTCAAAGATCAGGAGTTCAGGTTCAAAAGTATTTGGGGTGCAACTTAGTAAGGCTGCAAGCCCATCTGCGTTTATAGAAATTCTGAGAATACCCTTTGTTAAGTCTACGCGCTGGAGCAGGCTTAAAGCTGCTTTAATGCTGAGGGCTTCAAACTGACAGATGTAGTCTGCTACCTCATGAACCTTCATATCAGCCTTCAGCTGTAAGTTCTGACAGGTCCCTATCAGATAGGTTTTGAGCATGGCTGATAAAGCTGTTTCTAAAGTATCGGCCTTTATGCGCCAGCCCGTGGGATCGGCCCCTTTGGTGGTCAATCTGTTGGAGTAATAATAGCGGTGCACCCGCCCATCGCGCTTCGTGTTGAGCGTCCAGAGAGTTGAACTCCTGCTCCAAGCCTTCCTCCCTAGACTTACGGGTATAGATCGCGGCGCGGATTTTCTGGTGGGGCATCGCGTTCATTTGGGCACTCCAAAGAACTTATTCCCAGAGCAGTGGTAGCCGCATATCTGCTTGGCGACTTGCGATAGGGAGGTATAGGCCGCCTCTTGCCAAACAAACGCGCCTGCGGCGTTCACTTCAACCAAATGGGTTTTGCCGTGATGCTCTCGCACAAAGCGGGTGCCGGCCATTAACTTGGGCCTGCTAGTTCTGCCTGTGGCGCCGCGCTCTAAGGCTTGCAGGAATCTTTGGGTTGGCCTGCCTTGAAGCTGCGCTTGGTGTTCAAAGGCAATTATTGAGATCAGAAGTGTTCGGCTAATATGCTTGGGTGCTGGCCTGCCAATAGTCTCTCGCCAACGATCTATAAGGTCATCACGCGATGCAGTTTTTAGGGTCTTAAATAATGCTTCCAATTGTTTTGCTAAATGTGATCATTGTCACTGAGCAAAGCCCGAGGGTATTCGGGCGTACCTCGACACAGCCTTACGGGCGCCGCGAAGTCCAGTAGAAAGAACTACAATTAGTTATTCAGCTTATACGCCAAAAGGGCACACCATTCCCTATGCCCATTAGTTCTTTATGAGCAAGCAAATGCACCACTCGTAATAGATGGAGTATCTTCAGGGTATAAATTTGGCATTATAGGGGTAAGTGGAAAGTTATATCCAAATAAAAAAAACAATGCACAAATTGACGTTGGATATGCTTATGTGCCATCAGAAACAGTAACTTTTGCAGGCATCACATTTAAAGGGCCAGTTACTGGATTATATTTCTCTGCGTTAAGTAAATATAGTTTTAAAAACTTTAAAACATCTAATTTATATTTTGAGCAATCCCTTTCTCATAGGAATTTACAGGCGAACAACTTATCTGGAGAGAGAAATGGTAAAATATTATTAGGGACATCATCAACAATCATTAATTCATATGATGCATTGTTTGGGATAGATTTAAGCACAAAATTAGAAGATGGTTTTTCCGTAGCAGCTGGACTGAGTTTCTGGTCGTTCTTAGCTAAAGGCACTGCCACAAATCAAAGTAATACTATAAATGCTTGGAAAACCATTAAAACAAATGGCATTGATCCATTATTAAAAGTATCATTTCAAAAAATATTAGATCATAAAAAACTAAATACAGATTTACAATTCAGATCGCTCTATTCAAAGTTTAACACAGGGATTGTTTCGATTAATTTGAAATATGAATATCTATTTTAAGGCAACCATGTATTTAATTTGTAATTATTAATGGACGGCTATGGTGAATATCATCAGCTCTTAGTTCGACCAAGGTTTAATCCTACTCCCGCGACGATTGGCGTCAATTATTGAGTGCATAGATTTAGGCTATCCTGGCAATCCGATGCGTGCTCTCATTCGTCTGACAGCACCACCGCGAACTCACATCTTTTTTAATATGATTAAATTTCGTTGATATTTCAGTGAGTTATAATTTTTATTCTAGAGGGTATCTTTCAATTCTCATTTGTAGATTAAAAACTGCATTTAATTTTCCGTAACCCCTCGAGGGTTGTCTGCGAAAGTTGATCTATTTCAGCTTGGGTCATGGGAGTTGATAGAAGTCCTGAACAGGTTTCGATCATAATGAAGCCGTTATTGAAGAAGTGA
>Ga0302119_10001334_pt1 | contig 11163 bp, 5 predicted proteins | sample AG5_Tmax_MG_FD_203114 | JGI IMG/M metagenome (GOLD analysis project Ga0302119, IMG submission 203114) | Marine microbial communities from Western Arctic Ocean, Canada - AG5_Tmax | ecosystem: Environmental > Aquatic > Marine > Oceanic | place: Canada: Western Arctic Ocean | collected 2017-10-01
AGTCTGTATCCGCAGCACACTTTCCATTAGGCAACGTCCAAATAAAGATATTCGCTCCAATGTCCAGACTTGTTATCGCTGATGTTGGTGAGTTTGGTGCAGTAATACCCGCTCCTCCTGTTGTTGTCCAAGTACCTTGTCCAGTGGCGGGTGCATTTCCGGCCATCGTATAACCTGTAGTACAAACTGTGTCATTTACCCCAGCAGCGGCCACCGTTATTGCATCCCTCACAATTACTACAGTGTCTGTATCCGCTGCACAAACACCATTTGGCAGGATCCAAACAAATGTATTAGCACCTACATCAAGACTCGTAATAGTTGAGGTTGCAGAATTTGGTGAGGTTATACCAGCACCTCCTGTTGTTGTCCAAGTACCCACACCTTGCAATGGAGTGTTACCTGCCATAGTGAACCCAGAGGAACATACAGTGTCATCCGGACCAGCAGCAGCTACGGTAACACCTTCAAACGCAACTGTAACACTGTCATCTGTAGTACATGGCACATTGGTCATTGTCCAGCGCAATGAATATGTATTCCCAGCAATTCCACTGAACAAAGTAGTGGGATCAGTATTGTCAAAGAAGCCTCCTCCTGCGCCGCTAATAATACTCCAAGCACCTGTACTTCCCCCAGTTGGCGCGTTCCCAGTTAAGTTTGTTGACGTCAAACCACACATTCCCACGCCCGTCTGTGCCACTCCTGCATCCGCTATTGTTACAAAGTTCACATCAACCGTTGGTTCAGTCGTCAAGGTATCAGAACAAAACGAAGGTCCAGTGCCAGTTGCAATGATGTAAAAAGTAGTAGTATCGGTGAGAACTGAAGTAGGTAATGATATTGTTGCCCCTGTACCTGCTACTACAGGTCCAACAAATGAATCATCACTTTCATCAACCAGCTGATAGTTAAATCCACTTTCTGAAAGGGCAATATTAATGTCGGTTGAATCATTAACACATATTGGATTCGTTGCAATCGATACCGTCAAACTTGGATCAGGAACCGCGTTAACCGTAACCGGAATATTATCAACTAAAGTATCCGAACAAGGGAAGCTACTAATTTTAATAGCCAACACTTTCAGAGTTGTGCTAGCGGTAAGTGTTGCAGAATTAAGGACGATATCGCTGCCGGTACCTAATACTGACGATCCGGTGGGTACTCCACTATTATATAGCTGGTATACGACGAATGCCTCCGAGGAACGTACTCTTATATTGGCTACTAAACTACCCGTACATACTGTTGTATCTACCGGATCAACAAGGATGCTGTTCAACGGAGTGATACATACCACAACCGTTGTGTCTGAGTGTACGCTTTCACAATCTCCCGGTGTTTCAGCAGTTGCAGTTACATTTCCTCCAGGATATAACTCATAGGAAGCTAATCCCACTACCGTCCATGTTCCTCCTGATACTTCAACGGGTAAGCCAGCAGGAAAACCGTCAACATAAAGTTGAATTGAATCTAGGTCAGTCCCTGTTCCACTTACGGTTGCATCCCCTTCGGTGATAGGAGAGCTTGTAATTACTACAACATTCGTAGTTTGACTACCTACAACAATACTGTCTGACATGGTACTTTCAAATCCTCCAGTTATAGTTGCTGTTGCCGTGATCGTATCTGGTGGAGCAATGGATATTCCTACACTGGCTGTCCAGGATCCGTCCGCTTGTACGGTAGTAGTTGCACCTTCTGCCACACCATTTTCATATACCTGAATTACTGTACCAGCAGGCTCATTAGATGTTCCACTAACAGTGGTTACGACTGTTGAAGTACAATAATTACTATCAAGAGTAGGAGGATCAGACTGACCAGCCACCGTAACACCAGTGGATGCAGCGGATAAACATTCTCCTGTAGTTTGAGCTTTTGCTGTTATAGAAGCACCAGCAATAAAGGTTAGTGAACCAATATTCCAATTTCCTGATCCGTCGGCAGTTGTAGTTCCGATCTGTATACCATCTTGATAAACATAAATAGTAGCACTGGCCACAGAAGTACCCGTAACCGATACCGAATCATCCGTGATTGGTGAGGTCGTGATTGCAGGTGCCACCGTTACTGTTAAGCCACCTAAACATATTTCTACTAAACCACACGCACCACCGGTAGACACATAGTATGTTCCAGGAGGAATGCAGTTACCCGTCTGACATGCAAACTCAAAATTCCACTCCGTACCAGTCCAATCCACCAATGAATCCAGCGTATGTGGATTCGTGGAGCCCACCTTCAAGCTGGCCTGAGGAAATACTATCGTTCCGGCAGGGTCAGTATATAAAGTGACTATCGCACCGTGATCTCCAATCACGCCCAAAATATCGACGTCAATACCTTTATTTCCACTAATAGAAGTCAAGACTGGCAGAGGAATGCCACATATCGCTCCTACAATTTCCTCATCGCAAAAATCAACAGAGGTTGATTCACCCGGGGCAGTTGCTGTGGCGGTGATAGAATCATCCGTCGCAAGAGCCGGGGATATACCGCTAAGACTCCAAATTCCTCCTGTCACTGTTGTAGTGCCAATAGAAACGTCATTTTTAAATATTTCAATCACGGTCAAATCAGCTTCTGTAGAGGTACCGCTAACCACCGTTGCTGCATTTGCAATCGGATTATCAATCCCTGGACAATCAGATCGATCCGGACAATCAACTCCCGGTAGACATGGGGGATAGTTGTCTATAATCTCGTTGAAGCAAGTTTCAATATTTGGGCAATCACCAACACCACCAATATCCGACGCGGAGTTAATATTACATAGAGTCGACTTGTTAGCAGCCATATTATCCACGATCACCATTCTCATCGGTGTCGATGCTGTGACACCAGGGAATAAATTAGCTGTAAAACCATTTGCAGCAGAGGCAATGGTAAAGTCATTGATATTGCAGAAAAAATCCAGGAAGAAGTTCATGGGCGCACATATCGTTGACAGTGCTATTGACTTCTGATAATTGGTAGACCCCAGATATGAAATTACAGGAGTGCAATTCATGTTTTCTACATCATACACGAACACTCCAAACTTAGAGGCAAGTACTATTTCCAACTCAAATCCCGGATTTTGGGGAGAATAGTCCGGGTCCGCATTAGGTCCAGATGCTCCAAAAAGACCATCAGCATCAACTAATAAAGAGTAGCTCTTAGCATTTGGAGCGCTTCCTCCCATTCTAAATCTGAAAATCCAATTATTCAACCCATCAACATGTTGCTGGCAAGGATCCTCAGTCCCAGAATCTACAAAATCTGTAAATCCACAATTTGCTCCGTTTTGTATATCCGCAAACGGCTCCCCAGCTGGAAAAACAATGGGCACAAAAGGAATTTCACTTTCTGTTTGATCGCTGCTAATAAATCCTGCAGTAGTTTGTGAGGTATATCCATCCCCATTGGGATCAAGAACTGCTGAACCACTTCCTGTTGCAGGAAGATATATTAAGCCAGGTGTTTGCGCTTTCGCAGTTTCTCCCTCTATCAGGATCAATAACGCTGTCCAGGCTAAAAGGTGTTTTATAAAGACTTTCAATGGAAACTTGTGATATTAAATGGCGAAAGAAACACGGGGATTAATATTTAGAATGCAAAATTATGAATAATGTCAACCCAGTGCATGTTCGATCTTTCAAAAGTAATTAATTTGGACGCAAAATACGTTTAAGTTTTGTGGCAGTACATTACAAAAGAAACGGGATATATAGTTTTACTCAGTCCAAAAATTATATGCCAAGATAATCAATAGCTTCAGTCAGATTGACCGGCCATTTCCCTCGTATTTCAGAATTTTCAAGTTGTTGGTTGCATAAAAGCTGGCAAAACTGGATTTTTCGCAATTGGCCTCTCTGAATTCTTCTTTAGTTAATTAACTTCGTTTTGATAAAATGATTGGTGTATAAAAGAGTACAATGAAAGGTATTGGATTTAATTTCAGTAAGGGCCTTACGTTTAGCAAACACATTCCAAAAGATATATCTCACTTTGATAGAGTGTTCGATATATTCAAAGAACTGCTAACACACACTTCTGGTGATCTTGATGAAGCCTTCACTTGGCTTAACACTCTTGATAAAGAGTATGAAGTTTTTAAAGATGATTATTCATTAAATGATTTTAAAGAAGATTTAAAAAAACGTGGTTATATAAAAGAAGAAATAGATCCAGAAGAAGGGAATTCTGGAAAGGGGAAAGGAAAGGATCTTTTAACCGCAAAATTGGAATCCGCTCTCCGAAAACATGCGCTTGACCAAATTTTCGGGAAGCTCAAAAAAAGCGGACTGGGAAATCACAAAACCACTAAAATAGGAGTTGGGGGTGAGCAAGAAGGTGAACATAGGCCGTATCAATATGGAGATGATCTATCCATAGTAAATATGACAGAAAGTTTGAAAAATGCTCAGATCAATAATGGCATAGAAGACCTTAAGCTAACTGAAAACGATTTGATCGTTGAGGAATCAAAACATATGGCGCAGATGAGCACCGTTTTGATGATCGATATAAGTCATTCCATGATATTATATGGGGAAGACCGAATTACACCAGCCAAGAAGGTAGCAATGGCTTTGGTTGAACTAATCAAAAGGAAATACCCCAAGGACACGATTGACATCATCGTGTTTGGCAACGAAGCCTGGCCAATCAAAATAAAAGAACTACCCTACTTGAAAGTTGGGCCTTATCACACGAATACAGTTGCAGGATTGGAGCTGGCTATGGACATCTTAAGGAGAAAAAGAAACACCAATAAGCAAATATTTATGATAACCGATGGCAAGCCAAGCTGTATAACATTACCAAGTGGCGAGTCTTATAAAAACAGCGTTGGACTGGATGAAACTATAGTAGCAAAATGCCTTAACAAAGCGGCGGAAGCAAGAAAGTTGAAAATTCCAATAACGACATTCATGATTGCACAGGACCCGTATTTGAGACAATTTGTTGAAATTTTCACCGCTCGGAATAATGGCAAAGCATTTTTGACGGGATTATCCGGTTTAGGACAAATGATCTTTGAGGATTACGAAAAAAATAGAATTAAGAGAATATAATTTCAAATGAAGAAAGATATAACATTCAAAGAATTGAAAGATTCTGGCTATCAGGAGAGAACAATAAATGAGGAGATGCAAGCCAATCTCCTGACCAAAATAAAATCTAAAAAAGATGTGTTTGCGGGACTGTGGGGCTATGAGGATTCTGTAATTCCGCAACTAAAAAAAGCAATTCTTGCTGGTCACCATATTAATCTATTGGGATTGCGAGGACAGGCAAAGACGAAGATTGCTCGAAGCATGGTCGACCTATTGGATGAGTACATGCCAATTGTAAAAGGCTCGGAAATTAATGACAGCCCTTTCAATCCAATTTCAATCTATTCTAGAAAAGCACTAGAGGAACATGGAGATGACACTCCGATTTCATGGGTGCATCGCTCAAATCGGTTCTTTGAAAAGTTAGCAACACCAGACGTTAACGTATCCGATTTAATAGGGGATATAGATCCAATAAAAGCGGCAACCTTAAAACTCCCTTATTCAGATGAACGCGTATTGCACTATGGGATGATTCCTAGAGCAAATCGTTCAATCTTTGTACTGAATGAACTTCCTGATTTACAAGCAAGAATTCAAGTTTCTTTATTTAATATTCTGCAAGAGGGAGATATTCAAATTCGTGGATTTCAATTGAGAATGCCTTTGGATATACAGTTCTTATTCACCGCAAATCCTGAAGATTATACAAATAGAGGGAGTATCGTGACTCCTTTAAAAGATAGAATTGGCTCGCAGATTTTTACACATTATCCAAAATCCATAGAACTAGCAAGAGAAATTACAGAGCAAGAAGCACGAATTTCAGATACGGACAAAGCAAATATTAGCGTTCCTGATGTTGCCAAGGATTTACTGGAACAAGTTTCTTTTGAAGCCCGAAATAGTGAATACGTTGATATTAAAAGTGGTGTCAGCGCTAGAATGTCCATAAGTGGGATGGAAACATTAATCGCGGCGGCAAAACTTCGATTGATCGAAACAGATGCGAGCAAAACATCTGTTCGCCTTTTGGATTTCAGTTCAATTGTTCCTTCAATTACTGGAAAAATAGAACTTGTGTATGAAGGTGAGCAAGAAGGAGCTGGTGAAGTTGCCAGACTATTAATCAACAATGCTATTCTTACTGAATTTGAAAAACGATTCCCGAAAATTCCAAAACTAGAAAAGGAGGGGATAAAAACAGAATACTCTGATATAATTGCCTGGTTTGATTCTAATTATTTGGAGCTAAACTACACCGACAGCGATGTGGAATTTAGTAAAAGCCTTTTCTCGATAAAACCACTCGTTAGTTTAGTTGAAAAAACTTACCCAGAGCTTAACAAGCAAGACAAAGATTTTTGCATGGAATTGGCACTATGGAGTCTGGCAATCAGCGACAAATTAGATAAATCATCAAATGAAAATGCTTTCAAGTTTGATTCCTTAGGCTTGGACAAGCACTTTTTTGAAAGCAATTAGATTTTCTGCCGATCTGTCGCAATAAAAAAGCCTACTATTTCGTGGTGAGCTTCTAGATCCTGAAATATTGTGGAGTTGTCTTAATATGACAGTATCCTGAATGACATTGTTAAGCAAGATCACCGAACAGTCAAACGCCGAATATCAATTACCACTGGCTTTAAGGACTTTCCGTGTGTACAGCGTACATTGGCAGGTATTGAAGGGGGCAATATCATTAGAAAGGATCAAATTAAAAAACCCAAAGCAATGTGTTCAGAATTTTCATTTCGTTGGCAGCTTAATTATGAAAATTAGTATTTTTCAGGATGTCAACGAATTAATGTGACAGAACTACCTTGAGAGACCTCCTTTTATTAACCCCTCCATTTACTCAATTAAATACACCGTATCCCGCGACGGCTTATTTGAAAGGATTCTTGCGTACGAAAAATATTTCTGTCTTTCAGATGGATTTGGGAATTGAAGTAATCTTGTCAATGTTCACAGGTAATAACCTTAGTGATCTCTTTCAATTTGCTCACAAGAATCAATCCATTAGATCAGAAAATAGCAACCTCATTTATACGCAGCGGGTGAAATATGTCAAACGAATTGATGAGGTTATCTCTTTTCTTCAAGGGCATAACCATGGCTTTACAGCGAATTTAAGCGACTTGAGTTATCTGCCGAGAGCATCTAGGTTTGAGCAATTAGATGAGTCGGACTGGGTATTTACCTCAATGGAACTTCAGGATAGAGCAAAACACCTGGCTACTTTATATTTAGATGACATATCTGATTTTATTGTTGAGTGTGTAGATAGTAATTTTGGATTTAGCCGCTATGCTGAAAGATTGGGAAAGAGTGCAAACTCATTTGATGCCTTGGATCAATATCTTAATGAATCACCGACATATATTGATGCTATTGCCTTAGAAATTCTTAAGCAAAGGGTGGAGGAAGTACAACCAAAGTTACTCTGCATATCTGTCCCGTTTCCAGGTAACTTATACAGTGCCTTTCGTTGTGCCCAATTTATAAAAAGCAACTTTCCAGAGATAGAGATCGCAATGGGTGGTGGATTTCCCAATACGGAACTGCGTTCAGTTTCTGACCCAAGGGTGTTTGATTACTTTGATTACATAACATTGGATGATGGTGAGCTCCCTATTGAACTGCTGGCCTCACGGGTGTTGAATGATACAGGAATAGGTAAGCAAGAAGCTGAATTTAAGAGGACATTTATCAGAAAGGATGGGGTAGTGCAATATGTCAATACGGCATCCGCCAAAGACTATAAGCAGAGCGAGGTTGGCACGCCTGATTATTCGGATTTGTTAGTGGATAAATATATTTCAGTTATCGAGATGGCCAATCCTATGCATAGCTTGTGGAGTGACGGAAGGTGGAATAAGCTAACCATGGCGCATGGATGCTATTGGGGCAAATGCACTTTTTGTGATATCTCTCTGGATTATATAAAGAACTATGAACCGGTTGCTGCATCATTGCTTGTGGATAGAATGGAGGTGCTTATTCACCAGACTAAAGAGCGGGGCTTTCATTTTGTGGACGAGGCGGCACCACCAGCCCTAATGAAAGCTTTAGCGCAGGAGATCATTAACCGGAAATTGGAAGTTACATGGTGGACTAATATTCGTTTTGAGAAGAGCTTTACTAAAGAACTGTGTCAACTATTGAAGGCATCTGGATGCATTGCAGTATCCGGTGGACTAGAAGTTGCTTCAGACAGGCTGCTCCTTCTAATCGACAAAGGAGTGACGGTGGCCCAGGTTGCTCAGGTCACCGCTAACCTTTCGGAAGTGGAGATTATGGTCCATGCCTATTTGATGTATGGATATCCAAGCCAGACTGTCCAAGAAACCGTGGACAGTTTAGAGATGGTAAGACAGCTGTTCGAGCAAGGAGTCATGCAATCGGGGTTTTGGCATCAGTTTGCCTTGACTGCACACAGCCCTATAGGCTTGAATCCCGAGGCCTATGGAATTACCCCAAAGTATAAGGAAATCACCTTTGCAAACAACGATGTCGAGTTTACAGATGCTACGGGTATTGATCACGAACGCTTCTCCTATGGACTTAAAAAGTCTCTCTACAATTTTATGCACGACATCGGCTTTGAGCTTCCACTACAGGAGTGGTTTGATTTTGAAATTCCAGAAACCAGCATTGAAAAGGGCTACATTGAGGGCTGTATAGAATAATAAGGACATAAACTTGAAAAAGTGTTATCGTGCTGCTGATTTGAACGGGAAAGCCCTGATCAATCTGGACACCAATCGGCACCGTATAAAAGAATTGTATTCATGATTTTAAATGTTTTAGGGGGATGTTAAACGCCCTGAATATGTTCAGGAGCATTGTACTGTGGTCTTGGATCATTCCTTTGCTTCGAAGAATAATTTGATAAGAGTAAAGGCAAGAGGAATATATCGGCCAACAATGCTACTATCAGCGAAGCACCGATCAGCAATCCAATTACCGCCATATTATTATGGAGTTGCCACAAAAAAGGAGAGAGAATAGCCTTGGAGGTGTTAATATTGTTTTTAAAATCAAATCATGTCTTTTAGCACAGTTGTTTGGGAAGGTATAAAGGCTACGTCCATAATTGAATGGCTGGCTGTTGTTTCAAGTATCATTTATGTTATTCTAGCCGCAAAGAGATTAATCCTCTGTTGGTTCTTTGCTTTTGTAGGCTCTGGCATATTTGTTTACCTCTGCTATATCGGTGATTTATATATTGAATCTATTCTCCAACTTTTTTATGTTGCTATGGCAGTCGTTGGCTGGTTCAGTTGGAAAAATTCAAAATCAGGAAATTCGAATATTAAAAAATGGGGTATGGCTAATCACATCCTTAACATTGTGATAAGTGGAGTTGTTGCAGTTGCCCTCGGATATATTTTCGACAATTATACCAATCAAGCAAATCCATATATAGATGCATTTACAACTTGCTATAGTTTATCAGCAACCTTTATGGTGACTAGAAAAATATTAGAAAATTGGATTTACTGGATTGTAATTGATTTGGTTTCTATTTATCTATATGCTCAACGTGACTACAATTTAACAGCTGTTCAATATGGACTCTTTGCCATTTTAGCTGTGTTTGGCTACATCGCTTGGCGAAACGAGTATAAACATCAAAAGGGATGATTAGAATCGCAATAACTGGACCTGAATCTTCAGGTAAAACAACTTTATGTCGGTCACTTTCTGAACACTTTAATGTTGCATTTATTCCTGAATTTGCACGAACGTATTTAGAGAAAACTAACGGTGAATACAATCAGTCTGATTTAGATCAAATGGCCCAAGAACAGCTAAAAAACATACTTTCTTCGCATAACACCATCAATATTTGTGATTCTGATTTCTCAGTGCTAGAAATATGGTCACATTACAAATACGGAAATGTGTCTGATTTCATTCGTGAATTAGTAAAAAAAGAGCTCTTTGATTTGCACATTCTATGTACCCCTGACATTCCATGGGAAGAAGATTCTCTTCGTGAAAACCCCGATACTCGAAATCAACTTTTTGAGCTTTATAAAGAATCGCTAAATAAGTACACCAAGAATTTTATCATCGTATCAGGTGAGCATAAAAATCGAGTAACAAAAAGTGTACAGGCCATAGAACTTCTTCTAAAAGTTTGATGTAATTTTGTTTCATCTCTAAGGGGTGCTGCTTTCTTATGTGGCTGAGATTATACCCATTTAACCTGCTCAGGATAATGCCTGCGAAGGGAAGTGATTTTAAAGCTAATTATTAATTACATAGAGAATTAGCCCCTTGTTCTTGGTTTATATTTAAAAATATGAAAACAAGAATTGTGTCTAAAATATGTGGATTGATTATGTTCATGCCACTAATTGCATTTTCACAACACAACATCAAAGGAATTGTAAAAGGAAACGATGGAAATCTAATTCCTGGTGTTACAGTGGAAATTCAAGAAACCTTCTTTAAAACATTCACAAACCATGAAGGAGAATTTGTGTTCACTAAATTGAAGGCTGGAGAATATAACGTCAACTTTTCTATTTCTGGTTTTACACCTCACAGCGAAATAGTACAAATCGATAGTAGTGATAAGGCATTAACTATAGGTTTATTTGAACATTTTCAGCTTATTGAAGAGATAACTGTCTTAGCAATACGTGCAGACACAAAAACACCGACAACACATTCAGAAATTAAACTCAAAGAAATTGAAGCCAATAATTTTGGACAGGATTTGCCTTATATACTAAACTCCCTGCCTTCTACAGTTGTTACTTCTGATGCAGGATCAGGGGTTGGCTATACGGGTATTCGAATTCGAGGTGTTGATCCCACTAGAACAAATGTTACCATAAATGGGATTCCAGTAAATGATTCTGAATCTCATAGGGTATATTGGGTAAACATGCCTGACTTTGCGTCTTCAGTGGACAATATTCAGGTTCAACGTGGCGTGGGCACCTCTTCAAACGGTGCTTCTGCATTCGGAGCAAGTGTTAACATTGAAACTAATAACCTCAACCAAATAGCATATGGTGCCATAGACAATTCATATGGCTCTTTTAATACATGGAAAAGTACTGTTAAAACTGGAACTGGATTAATTAATGACAAG
>Ga0302119_10001335_pt1 | contig 11154 bp, 7 predicted proteins | sample AG5_Tmax_MG_FD_203114 | JGI IMG/M metagenome (GOLD analysis project Ga0302119, IMG submission 203114) | Marine microbial communities from Western Arctic Ocean, Canada - AG5_Tmax | ecosystem: Environmental > Aquatic > Marine > Oceanic | place: Canada: Western Arctic Ocean | collected 2017-10-01
TGCGTCACCGAGGTAAAGGTCGCACCATGTCCGGCGACCTCCTTCTTCGTAAATTTCTGGTGCACAATATCGCCACCCTTCATGTGCCAGCGATCGTAGCTCTTCCCGTTGAACTGCAGTTTGTTCCAGCCGAGAAAGATGCCGCGGTGATGGGTGAATTTCCCGCCCGCACCTTTTGTGATCGGCTTCTTGCCCTCCGCATCGAAGACATGGAGATACGGCTTGTAGGTCTCGTGATGGCGCGCCGCGCTCGAAGTGTCGTTCTCGTACATGTAACGCACCACCGTCTTGCCATGGACGACAACATCGAGATGCTTGCCTTCAATGTCCTTGATCTCCACCGGCGCAGCCAGCGAAGATGTGATTCCGGCCGCAAGAAGGAGGGTGGTGAGGGCAGTAGTGTTCATCGTGTTGGGAGACCTATACCCCGGGATCCCACCCGCTTATCAAGCTAATCCCGCCACAGACCTCTCCTCCCCGTCAAATTCTCTAGATTTCCCACTTTGGCGCGGCATCCTTTGCCTCCTCTCGGATCTCTCTCAGAAGGCCTTCTCCTCTGCCAATTTTCTCATGTCCAACCTCCAGACCAACAACTGGCACCTCTCCCGTCGCACCGTCCTGCGAGGGGCCGGCGCGACTCTCGCCCTTCCCTTTCTCGAAGCGATGCACCCTCTGCGGGCAGCCCCCGACGGAGGCACCACCACCCCCGTGCGGATGGCCTGCCTCTTCATGGCCAATGGAGTGCGTTCAGATCGCTGGACCCCGCAGGGATCCAACAAGATCGAACTCTCTCCCATTCTCGCCCCACTCGAATCGCTCAAGGACGAACTCCTCGTCCTCACCGGACTCTCCAATCGGAGCGCCTTCACGGGCGACGGCCACTACGTGAAAACTTCCGGGTGGCTCACCGGAACGACCATCACCAAAACGACCGGATCAGACATCAATTGCAACGGGATCTCGCTGGACCAATTCGCCGCCGCGCAGGTTGGCCAGGACACCAAGCTTCCCTCCATCGAACTCGGCTGCGAGCCCACCGCTTCCGGAGTGGACACCAATGTCAACTACACCCGCCTCTACGCCTCACACATCGCCTGGAAAAAGCCCACCGTCCCCCTGCCCTGCGAGGTCAACCCGCGCGTCGCCTTCGACCGCCTCTTCCGGATCCGCTCGAAACAAGGGTCCCGGCTCGCCGAGAATGACAAGTCGGTCCTCGATCTCGCCCACAAGGATGCCAAGCGCCTGCAGGGTAAACTCGGCAAGGTCGATCAGCAGAAGCTCTCCGAGTATCTCGAAAGCGTGCGGGAGGTGGAACGCCGCATCGAGAACGAAGCTTCGCAACTGGGCGGCGGAGAGAATCTCGCGCCCGAGTTACTCAAGCACATGGACACTCTCGACAAGAACATTTCCAAGGCGATGGGAAAGGCGAACCGTGAAGAAGAATTGAATTCCCGGCCCCGCCTCGATCACACCGAGCACGTCCGACTCATGATGGACATCATGGTCCTCGCCTTCTGGTCAGACTCCACCCGCGTGTCCACCTTCATGTTTGGCAACGCCGTAAGCAACCGCAACTTCTCCTTCCTCGATGGCGTGAGCGGATCCCACCACTCGATCTCTCATCACAAGGGCAGTGGCAAACAGCTCGATCAATACCAGGTCATCAACACCTGGCACGTGGCCCAGTACGCTTACATGCTCAAGCGCATGAAAGAGATCAAGGAAGGCAATGGCACCCTCCTTGATCACTCCATGGTGCTCTTCGGCTCCGGCATCCGCGACGGCAACAGCCACAATCCCCACAACGTTCCGGTCGTGCTTGCGGGCAAAGCCAACGGCCAGTTCAAGACCGGCCGCCACCTCAAGTTCGACAAAGACACTCCGCTCTGCGGTCTCTACAAGGGCATGCTCAAACGGATGGGCGCCAAGGTCGGCAAGTTCGGGGATGCTTCCACTGAACTGGCCAACCTGTAGGGCCTCACCGCCTCCGTGGCACGGGAATGGCGGGAAGCACCTTCGTGGGTTTCAGGAGAAGGAGCAATTCGAAGCGAGCCCCGTGAGGAGAAGCCGCCACACAGCGAGCTCCCCCCGCCCGTTTCTCCCATCCCAACGCCAGAACCCCAAAAGCCACCAGCGCTACCACCGGAACAGCCAGGACCAGTCTCCCATCCGAGGGTCCCCGATCTGGATCGGCTTGGGTGCGACCTGACCCTATGATAGTCACCTCCCTCGTCAAAAATGTCAGGGATCTGTCGCATCCTCGATCTCCCCCATCATTCCTGGTTGGACGGGGCGCTGCAATTGCCCGATGCTCTCACCGGATGACTTCTCGCCGTCGCTTTCTCGCCGCCTCCGGCTCCACCTTCGCTGGCGCCGCCATGATCTCTGCCAAGAACAATGGCCGACCGCTCCTCTCCTTCGGCCTGATGGCTGACTGTCAATACGCTGACATCGACACCGTGGGCACCCGCTTTTACCGCCAAAGCCCAGGCAAACTACGCGAAGCCGTCGCAGCGCTCAACAAACAGGATCTCTCCTTCTCCTTCCACCTCGGTGATTTCATCGATCGCGACTTCAAGAGCTTCGCTGACCTCAAACTCATCACCGCAACGCTGAAATCCACGCTCTATCACGCTCTGGGCAATCACGACTTCGATGTCCCCGATGATCTGAAATCCCAAGTGCCCGCTCAACTCGGGCTCAAAAAAAGCTACTACAGCTTTCGTCAGGCCGGCTTTCGTTTCCTCGTTCTCGATACCACCGAAGTGAGCACCTACCGCTATCCCGCCAACGACCCGAAGACCAAGGCGGCTCAGATCGAACTCCAAAACCTGAGCACCACCAAGCTTCCCTTTGCCCAGTCGTGGAATAGCCGGGCAGGAGACCAGCAGGTCGCGTGGTTGAAATCCCAACTGAAGTCCGCCACCAGGGACAAGGAGACTGTCCTCGTCTTCGGCCATCATCCCATCCTCCCCAAAGAAGGCCACTGCACCTGGAACCAGCAGGAGCTCCATCAACTCCTCAAGGAATTCAAGTGCTGCAAGGCCTACCTGAATGGTCACAATCATGCCGGGGGCTACACCCAAGTCGATGGTGTTCATTACCTTACCCTCGATGGAATGCTCAACACCGAGGACCAGAATGCCTACGCCTACGCCCACCTTTTTCCCCTCCATCTGGAGATCAAAGGCTTCGGACGGCAGGAATCTCATCTCCTGAAATTCCGATGATTTCGCAGGAGAAGATCGCCAATTCTTCCCTCCCTGACTTTCATCCCTTGGCATCAGGCTCATTCTAATCTCCGCTTCCTTCAGCCTTGTCGAACCGCCGTCCAAGCATTCACCCATCAGATCGATGTTCCTATTGCGGTGAACCGCTCGACCAACGAGTCTACTTCTGTCTCCGTTGCGCCAAGCCCCACAAGCATCCCGACTCCCTCCTGCCGGCTTCGATGCCGACCTACGAAGACAACGAAACCAAACTGCGGACCAAGGCTGGCCCAGCGTGGACGGTTTACTTCGTCTACCTCAGCGTCATCGCCATTGGATCCCTCATCTCTTTCGAATTTTGGGACGAAGAGGGCATGGAGCCGTTTTTTCTCATCGTTGAGCTCTCCCTCCTCGTTACCACTCTCATCTTCGTCATTCGCTTCTGGAGTGATGTGCGACCACTCATTGCTCGCCTGGGAATCTTTCATCCCGCCACTTGGATCGGCTTGGCGCTCTTGGTGCCTCTCCTTCTCTTGAACTATGGCTACCACAATCTGCTGATGGAGTGGCTCGCGATTGAGGATGATGATTACATGGAGTATTTCAGCTCCAGTTGGGGACCCATTCTCTTTATCTGCATCATGCCGGCCATCGTGGAGGAACTCGGCTTCCGAGGAATTATTCAACACCAGTTTGAGAAGGTCGTTTCCCCAAAAGTCGCCATCTTTGCAGCCTCCGTGGCATTTTCGGCCGCTCACTTCAATATGCTATCTGCGCCCTATCTCGTGCTCGTCGGGATCCTCCTGGGATGGATGAAGTGGAAGACCGGCTCCATTTATCCCTCCATGGTCGCGCACTTTCTTCACAATTATATTGTTGTGATCCATTTCTAAATTTTACTTTCGTCTCCTCATGGGTGACGGAGAAATGTTGATCATTCAAATTATCGTTCGCTTGGCCTTTGCAGGTGCGACCGCAGCCGTTGCATCCTCCAAGGGACGGAACGTGGCAGGATGGTTTTTCTTAGGACTATTTTTCACCTGTATCCCGCTCATCATCGTGGCCTGCCTATCCAATCTCAAGGAGGACGCCGCTTACAAGGCGGCTCAGGAAATTGAGCAACGCCGACTCCGCGAACAACTTCGCCAGGAGCAGATGAAGTCCGAGGCCCTCCGCCAGCATGCCCTCTCACGCATGGACCAGCACGACGAACACCTCGGCATCGATACTCGCGAGACCGCACCCACTTTGCTCGCCATGACCCCCCAACCGGGTCCGCTCCTCACCGGAAGCGGCACTCCTCCTCCGGGATTGCCCGCGGAAAACTGGTATACCGCTGAAGGTGGCGAGCAACTAGGCCCATTCACCTTTGCCCTGCTTCACTCCCGCGCAGACCAAGGGACTCTCCCCGCCGCCACTCTCATCTGGGTGGAAGGCATGGAAGAGTGGCTCCCTGCCAATCAAGTTCAGGGCCTCTTCTCATGAACGAGAAGCCGACAGCTGGAACGATTTGTCTCGATGGAATGCTCCAAGGGCGCCTTCCGGACTCCACCGCCGCGGATAACATGCGGTCCTGGATTACCTCCGTCATAAAAAGCGGCCTCGTCTTTCACCTCAGCATCGACGGCCCCAATTTTTCCATCGTCCCCGACCCCACCCCCCAGCGGTCCTCTCGACTCTCCAAGCCGGACCTCGAAGAACTCCTTTCCGAGGCTCTCGAAGCGCTCCTCTCCTTCCTTTCGCCGGAGGAGCAAGCCACCGCCATTTCGACTATTCGCTCGGAGGAGTTCCGTCCTGGTGAAGCCACCCAGATCGTCTATGCGATCGGACCGGGCGGCACGATCAAAACCCAGCAGCGCACCGTCGATGCGGACACCCTGGACCTACCTCCCGAAATAACACCGGCCTCCATCAAGCGCGCCATTCTCCCCGCTCTGTTTTTTCTGGTGGTCGTCCTCTTTATTTCCACGTTTTTCATCGACTACCGCAAACTTTGGTCCGAGGCCAAGGACAAGGTCGTTCCTCTCAAAAAAGAGGAGGTCACGATCGATCAAAAAGCCGTCGCCGACTATGTGACGATCGAGCTCATCGAGGTTGATGAAAAGCGGCGCACCCTTCATTTCGAACTGACTCGTGGTCCGGGGTGGGACACCGCCTTTAGCTCCACTCCCGCCACGACTGAGAGCTGGCCTGACTTGAGGAACCGACTCGCCATCCATCAGGGTCGTTTGCTCATCGAGTTCCGCAATAAGGAAGACAAAATCATTGGGAAGAACGAATTGAAGCTGGAGTCCATCACCAAGGAGAGCACTGGCAAACAGGCGCTGGTCACCAACCTCAATGACCGCCTCGCCAGGATCATTGTCTCTCCCTGAGGAAAAATTCCGAACCGCTCCCCGTTGTCAGGGTCGCAGGAACCACCCGAACTCAAGGTTCCGCACAAGGGTAAAAACCGCCAGAATCAGGAGAAGCCAAACGGCCACCCGGCCCGTAATTCTCTCCGGCGTCCACCAATGCTTTCCAGCCCAGCGGTTGGCGGTCAGGGCCACCATCCCCCAGAGAACTGCCGCCGTCACCGGATAGATAAAGACGTTCGAACGAGCCGCTTTTCGAAACCGCCCCTGAACAAGATGCCGGGCCGCCCGCGTCCCACCACAGCCCGGACAATTCACTCCAGTCCACTTGCGCACTTGGCAACCTGGAGTTCGAATGAAATCAGCGGGCACAAAAGCCATCACCGCCCAGAATCCAGCGAACAAGACCGCCAACAACAAGGGAATGCAGCGCCGAATCATTGGATCCTTCTAGCCCGCTCTCCAGCTTCCCCCAAGTGCAAAGCCGCCCCTCAATCTCACCGCACTCCACCCCCACGACGAACAGCCCGGTCCATCTTCGGGGCGTTCGTCCTCCCTTCCTGCCGAATTCGGAGCCGCTCCCATGCTCGCTGCGAAGGAAATGAAGAAAGAGCTTCGGAGTATTGCCCCACCCAAACCCGCATCCCTGCGCCACACCTAATTCTCCGGATGCACCAACAAGCGCATGAAGCGCTGAGCGGTATCTCCGGTCGTAAATCCATCCCGGGCACGGAAAACCGTCGCATCATCCTGCAGAATACTGCGCTCGGCCTGGTTCCAATCTGTTAGATCGCCACTCACCTCCACATCATAGGTCAGCAGTGCGCTTTCCGGCTTGTTGATCATCCACTCCAGCGACCCACTGACCAGAGACGGCCCAAGCATGGGATCCCATGCGGTCGCACTCCCTCCAGTGGCAAACTCAAAGAGCATGTTCTGCCCGTCACCATCGTGGTCGAACACCACATTCGTCCTTTGTCCCACCCCTGCCCTCATTGCCCAATCGGCATAGCCCGTGAAGGCAACCAAATCGACCCAGCCCGTATCTCTCCCCACATCCGTGTCCCCATCCTTCAGGTAGACCCAGGTGAGTCTGTGCCCGCCATAGCTCAGTTCCTCCTCCATTCTCGCCCAACCGCCATTAGGTCCCGTGATTGCTCCCCTGGACACTCCATCCACTTCAAATTGCAAAAAGTCATAGCCGTCCTCCGATTCCACCCGCCACCAGAAAATCACTTTCCCGGGGCCAAAGACGTAGGTGGACAACTCCCCGCGCCCATCGCCCCCCACATTCAATCCCTGCGCGGCCAGTCCGTCTCGCGACTCAATCGACTGTGAAATCCACTGCCCAAATCCACTCACATCCCAAACCAGATCCGCTTGGTTCGCAGCAGCCCCCATCTCCGAGGGTGCGTGAACTTCCACTTTCGCCGGGATCGAGATCGTCGTGCCATCCTGCTGCAGGGTCAGCTCGAAGTTCTGCGTGCCAGTTGCAGTGGGAGTTCCCATCAACTGTCCAGCTGCATTCAACGAAAGCCCTGACCCCAAAGAGAGCGGGGTGAAGACCGCACCAGGCTCATAGGTTGGAATCTGAAAGTCCACCGGGCCATGATCGAGAACCCGAATCTTGTCCGACTCCATCAGGAACGGCCGATTACGCGAGGCAAGCTGAACAAAATCGATCCAAGCCGCATCCGAACCCTCCGAAATGCTCTCATCCTTCGCAAAGGTCCAGCGCACCGTGTGCTGGCCAGGCGGAATGGCCACCACCATGTACTCCCAGTCGCCCGTTCCCGATCTCCGCGCCCTCAGTTCATTGTCTACCACCAGGTTGAGAAAATCGTATCCCACCTCACTCGAAACCTTCCACCAGAACCCCAGGTAGTCGGGCCCCTCCACCTCGGCCTCCAACCATGAGGTCTCATTGTCGGCCACCGGACCACTCTGCGCCCGATCGCTCCCGATGATCGAATCAATGCTCAACCGCCTGATCCAGCTGGTCGTTTCCCCGGTCCTCAGTTGGAGTCCCCCGATCGTGTCGATCGCCACAGCAAGCAGATTGGGCGTGATGGTGAACCTGATCGTTCCCATCCCGGAACCCGCCGCATTGGTTGCGGTGACCGTGACATCAAAGATCCCATCACCCAGCGGCACCCAACGGATCACTCCTGCATTGTCGATCGACATGCCTTCTGGAGCACCACTCATGGAAAAGCTGGTCGGCGTGTTCAGGGTCGTCACCGTAACAATAAACTCATGGCTCACCTCGCCCGCGACGGCGGGAGGTCCCACCACCACGGGAGGCAGGAAGTCATCGTTGTTGATGGTCCCGATCCCTTCCCGCTTTGTCAGGGTGACCGGGGCTCCTCCCACTGGCGCAATGACAACCTTGAAGGTTTCATTCTCCTCCGGCGTCGTGTCCCCATAAACGGAGATTGTGATCGTCTTCATGGTTTGGCCCACTGCGAATGAGAGCGGAACATCAGAGCGCGCCACAAAATCCGATCCTGCGGTCGCAGTATCACTCTGGGTCGAGTAGGTCAGATTGATTACTTGATCGGCAGCCTCGCTCAATTCCACTTGGAATTGAAGCGCAACGGTTCCCGAGTTCCCCTCGACGCCTTGGGCATCCCCAACCGTCAATTGCACCCGGTCCTCGTCGTATCCGTCGAGGGTCAGGACCCCGGACCCGATCGGGTCCAACCACGTACTCAAACGCGTCGAGGAGGTTCCATCACCGACCCAGGATCGAGACAGCTTCCCATACCAATCCTCCGAGTTGTTCCCGCAAGCTGCGCCCCCACCAGTGAGCTGTCCCACGATGCGCCCGTCCTGATCGAACAAGGGCGACCCGGAAGAACCGCCCTCGGTGGATCCAAATTCCCAGTCGCCCACTCGCCAGTGCGTTCCGGACGCATTGCTCGAATTACTACTATCATTCGTAGAGCGGGAAGGATCGAAGTCGAAACTGATCCGCTTTTCCGAGGTGTTGGGAAAGTGAACCGAGGCCGTCATGCTCGGAGTACCCGTGAGCGACCATCCCGCCAAATAGACCCTATGGCTGGGATCGAGGGGATCGTCCAATTCCACAATCGTTGCATCGGACGGAGCATAGGTCCCACGAAAAATTGCGCCGCTGTTGAATTGATTGACGGGCCCATTGCCGTCCCCTCCGTTCTGAGAGGTGCCTGGTGTCCGACAGGTGCTGTTCTCGTGATTCCAGTAGACCACCATGCTGGCTGAATTGAACGATCTCACTCCGCAATGATCTGCCGTGAGGAACAAGGGCTTGCCATCGTTGGCCGTGTTGTTGATCGCAGATCCAGAACAGGTGTCCACTCCCCCAAGGGTATAAACCCCTCCGGCTCTAATTTGATCACGGTAGGCATCGATCACTGGTCCCACTCCCGATTGAGCAGCCGAACAAACCACGTCGATGTGGCAGTTTCCGAAGGGGGCGCTATTTCCTATCTTCACGTAACCGGCCGCAAAGCGAACTTCACGAAACCCCCGATTAATTGATGCCAACCTCAGGTCTACCGCCGAGCGATCGCTCGCCGAAACCGTCAAGACCATTTTCATCTCTGCTCCGGCCACCACCGGAGTCCAGAGTTCACCATGCCTATCGTTGTCGGCAGCGGTAAAGGGCCGTACCCGCAACTCACCACCGGCACGCAATTCCAAGGACCCACTTTGCGGCAACTTGAACTGCGAAAACCCCAAATTTAAATTGCATGCTCCAGGAGCCTCCACCGTCATCGTCCACCGCGCCTTCCCCTCAAAGGACTCCCACCTGCCATGACTCTCCGGCGTGACGTCCACCTCAACAGCTTCTGCGAAGCGAAGCGGCGCTCCCTTCTTGATCGGGTTTGCCGCCCGATGACTTTCGCGGTCGAGACGATCCAAGCGCAGGACCTCCGGCATCACCTCCGCCATCACAGGCGCGACCGTTCTCTTTCCAGATTGAATATCAGCCTTGGCAACTTCGCTGGCATCGCCCCCGGCAATCCATACCGCCAAGCCAACAAATAGTGCCAGCAAAAGACCAGCTCGCCAAAAATCACGGGTTTTCATTAAGGGGAAAGAATCGGAAGATCACACAGCCCGCTCAAGAAAAAAGTGAACATTCCCACCGTGCTCATGCCCGGTGGGCGGATTCATCTTGCCAATTCGCGCTCATTTCCCCCCTAGTTCTCTCATGAATCGACTGCTCGCTGTCCTTACCTCATCCTTCATATTTATTGGGGCTCAACCCCTTGCAGTGGCCCGGACAACACAGCCCAACATCGTCTTCTTCCTCGTGGACGATCTCGGCTACATGGATATCGGCGCCTACAATCGGCACAACTTTTACGAGACTCCCAATTGTGACCGCATCGCCGCCGCCGGCTGCCGCTTTACCAATGGCTACGCGGCCAATCCCGTCTGCTCGCCCACCCGTTACTCGATCCTGACCGGGCGCTATCCTTCCCGCTCCGCTGTCACCAACTTCTTCGCCGGCCGACGGGGCGGCACTTTCGCCCCCGCACCACTTCACGATCGCATGGATCTCGAAGAAGTAACCCTCGCGGAATCCTTGCAGGAAGCTGGCTACGCGACCTGCTTCGCCGGCAAATGGCACCTCGGGCCAACCGAGGAATTCTGGCCCGAGAAGCAGGGCTTTGATGTGAACATCGGCGGCAACAATCGCGGCATGCCCCGCAGCTATTTCTCCCCCTACAGCAACCCACGACTCGATGACGGGCCCAAGGGAGAGCACCTCCCGGATCGCCTCGCCACCGAATCCATCAAGTTCATCAAGGCTCAACAGAAGCATCCCTTCTTTCTCTACCTCTCCTTTTATTCCGTCCACACCCCGCTCCAGGGAAAGCGGGACCTGGTGGACAAGTACATCGCCAAAGCCGCCAAGTTGCCCTCGGTCAAGGAAGAACCCGAGTTCGGCATCGAAGAACAGGTTTCCGCTACTGCTCGTGCCCGTAAGGTCCGCATCCGACAACGCCACGCGACCTACGCCGCCATGATGGAGTCGATGGACAGTTCCGTAGGCCGCGTCCTCGACGCCCTCGACCAACTCAAACTCACCGACCACACCATCGTGGTTTTCATGTCCGACAATGGGGGGCTCTCCACTTCCGAAGGCAGCCCCACCTCCAACCTTCCTCTCCGTGGCGGCAAAGGCTGGGTCTATGAGGGCGGCATCCGTGAACCCTACATGATCGTCGCACCCGAGATCACCAAACCCGGATCCGTCTGCCACGAACCCGTCATCTCCACCGACTTCTACCCCACTCTCCTCGCTCTCACCCGCACCCCTCCGAAACCTTCTCAAACTCTCGATGGCCGCTCGCTGGTTCCTCTTCTCAAGGACCCACACTCATCGCTCGATCGGCCTTCCCTTTACTGGCACTACCCGCACTACTCAAACCAGGGAGGCTTCCCCGGAGGCGCCATCCGCACCGGAGACTTCAAACTGGTCGAACGTTACGAAGACGGACGCGTCCACCTCTTCAACCTCGCCCATGACCTCGGTGAAAAAATCGATCTCGCCGACCAGCATCCTGATCGGGTGACCGCCATGCGCCAGGACCTCC
>Ga0302119_10001336_pt1 | contig 11151 bp, 11 predicted proteins | sample AG5_Tmax_MG_FD_203114 | JGI IMG/M metagenome (GOLD analysis project Ga0302119, IMG submission 203114) | Marine microbial communities from Western Arctic Ocean, Canada - AG5_Tmax | ecosystem: Environmental > Aquatic > Marine > Oceanic | place: Canada: Western Arctic Ocean | collected 2017-10-01
TTCAGTTCAATCAAAAATGGTGGAATCTCCTAAAGAGGTAATTCAATTTCTAGATAATCTAGTTAACCTTTCACTACCACAAGCTAAAAAAGAATTAATAGATTTAGAGATTTATGCGGGACATACCTTAATGCCATGGGACTTAATGTTTTACTCAGAAAAATTGAAGCAAAAAATGTTTGATTTTAAGAAATCTGATTTAAAACCATTTTTTCCTGAAAGTTGCGTCCTGAGTGGTCTATTTTCAACTATTCAGCGACTATACAGTGTCACCCTTACTGAGATTGAGCAAGAGTGCTACCACAATGATGTTAGAGTGATAGAAATTAAAGACAAGATGGGTTCAATAGGGCGTATATATCTTGATGTCTACGCAAGAAAAAATAAACGTGGTGGTGCTTGGATGTCAGATTTTCAGGGGCTTTATAATAATTCTTTGCCTGTTGCTTTTGTGGTTTGTAATCTAAATTCTCCTAAAGGTGGAAAGCCTGCACTATTTGATTTTGATGAGATAGTTACACTTTTTCATGAATTTGGTCATGCACTTCATCATTTACTAACTAAAGTCACTTTCCCTTGCGCCGCTGGAATTAGTGGTGTTCCTTGGGACGGTGTTGAGCTTCCTAGTCAATATATGGAAAACTTTTGCTATGAACGAGGGGTTATTGATTTGATATCAGGCCATTGGGAAACTGGAAAAAAGTTACCTGATGATCTTTTTAACAAAGTGATTGCTTCTAAAAATTTCCAATCTGGCTTACAAATGTTACGTCAATGTGAATTTTCATTATGGGATATAAATACCCATATTTCAGACCAAGACACTTATAAAATTCTTGATACAGTTAGGCTAAAAACTTCATTAATGCCTATTATTGATGAGAATCGTTTTCTTAACTCTTTTTCCCATATTTTTAGTGGTGGTTATGCTGCTGGATACTTTAGTTATAAATGGGCTGAAGTCTTAGCAGCTGATGCTTATGAGTATGTAAAGTCTAGTGGAGGTATCAACTCTACGGCTGCAAATGACTTTAGAGAATGTATTCTTGAAGTTGGGGGAAGTCTTGACTTTATGCAACAGTATGTTAAGTTCAGGGGCGGAAAACCAAACATTGAAGGTCTCTTAATAGCATCTGGAATTACAATATAAGTTTATATAAACTGGGTAAAATAAGTTTCATATTGAAAAAATAGAAGAAGTCAATGATTAAATATTTATTACTAGCAATTCTTGCTTTAGCAGTAATTGGTGACGCATTTGACTATAAATCAAATGACGACAGCTGGCAGCTGATTGTTAATAAGAAGGAGGCCTTATCGAGTGTTACTAATGGAGGTAAACGTATCTTTAAAATGATTAGAAGTGTGATTTCAGATACAGATTTAGCTGATTCAGCATCAATAATTTTAGAAGAGAACTAAGCTCCTTCTATGATATCTTAGATATTACAAGCGAGCCATTCGTTCCACCAAATCCAAACGAATTGGAAATCGCATGATCAATCTTCATTTCTCTGGCTTCATTTGCAGCGTAATCTAAATCACATAGAGGGTCTTGATTAAATATATTAATCGTTGGTGGGGCAATTTGATCTCTTATCGCAAGGGTGGTAAAAACTGCCTCTACTCCACCTGCGGCTCCTAATAAGTGACCTGTCATTGATTTAGTTGAGCTCATTACTATGTTTCTAGAGTGATCTCCTAGCGCTAATTTAGCAGCATCTGTCTCAGCAAGATCTCCTGCTAGAGTCGAAGTTCCATGAGCATTGATATAATTTATTTGCTCAGTATTGATGCCGGCATTATTAATGGTATTTCTCATACATCTTGCTGCACCTTCACCGCCTTCAGAAGGCAGGGTCATATGATAAGCATCACTACTCATACCGTACCCAGAAAGTTCACCATAAATTTTAGCGCCACGCTTCTTTGCATGCTCATACTCTTCTAGCACCATAACTCCTGCGCCATCACCAAGCACAAATCCATCTCTATCGATATCCCAAGGCCTGGAAGCGGTCTGGGGGTCATCATTTCTAGTTGAAAGGGCGCGAGCGGCTGCAAAGCCACCAAGACCACAATTCGTTGTAGACATTTCGGTGCCACCAGCAAGCATTATATCTGCGTCACCATACTCAATAATTCTTGACGCATCACCAATATTATGAGTACCAGTAGTACAAGCAGTCACAATAGCAAAATTTGGCCCTTTAAGGCCATATTTAATGGATAGATTGCCTGAGACCATATTTATGATAGAAGAGGGTACAAAAAAAGGCGATATTCTTCTTGGTCCTTTTTCTCTAAAAAGGTCTGCAGTTTTTTCAATAGTTGTTAATCCTCCAATACCCGCACCAATAGCTACACCAATCCTTTCTGAATTTGACTCAGTAACTTCTATTCCGCTGTCTTCAAAAGCCTGTATTCCAGCAGCCATACCGTAATGAATAAAAATATCCATTTTTTTCGCTTCTTTCGCACTGAGGTATTGACTAATATCAAGGTTTTTTATAGCCCCACCAAACTTAACAGTTTGATCTTCAGTGTTAATATTTTCAATTAAAGCAATGCCAGAGACTCCATTGATAATATTACTCCATGAGTCATTGACATTATTTCCTACTGGAGAGATAACTCCTAAGCCAGTTATTACAACTCTTCTTTTCTTCATATTAGATTAAATTAATTTTTATAACGAAACTAAATAATTATTAGTAGTGTTGTTTGGGCGTTGAATTTTGACTTTATTTTATATATAAAAAAGGCGTCTTACCTATTAAAGTAAACGCCTCGATGGATTATTTATGAAGCTTTATTACGTATTTGCGTTGATGTAGTCTATTGCTTGTTGGATAGTAGTAATATTTTCTGCTTCTTCATCAGCGATTTCACAATCAAACTCTTCTTCAAGAGACATTACTAGCTCAACAGTATCAAGTGAATCAGCCCCTAAATCATCAATAAATGAGGCATTATTGTCAACTTTACCACTAACATCTAACTGCTCACTAACAACTTTACGTACTCTATCTTCAATACTCATTTTGAGTTTAATCCTTAAATAATTTATAAAGATTACATTTTATCTTCAAAAAACATTTAAATAGTGCTAAATTAGAAATATTTATTGATAGTTTGTTGGATCTTTTACGTTTGCATGAGAAAATCCGTTTCGTCTAAGTACACATGCATCACATTCACCACAAGCCTCGCCATTTGAATTAGCTTGATAACAGCTAATGGTTTTTGAATAATCAACGCCAAGGCTTATTCCTTTTTGAATAATCTGAGCTTTGGTTAGGTTAATTAGAGGTGTATGAATTTTTAATTCACTACCTTCAACCGATTGCTTGGTTGCAAGATTTGCCATTTCTTCGTAAGCCTCAATATATTCAGGTCTACAGTCTGGATAACCAGAATAATCTAGTGCATTAACTCCAATAAAAATAGATTGACTTTCGAGAACCTCTGCCCAGGCAAGTGCAAATGATAAAAAAATTGTATTTCTTGCAGGTACATAGGTAACTGGAATTTCATCACTTGAACTATACTTTGGAATTTCGATGTCTTTATCGGTTAGAGCTGAGCCTCCAATATCCGCAAGGGATATTTTCATGATTCGATGCTCAAATACACCAAATCTTTGAGCAATAATTCTTGCAGAATCAAGCTCTGAGCGTTGCTTTTGTCCATAATCAAAGCTTAATGCATAGCAGTCAAAATTTTCTGTTTTTGCAATTGCCAAGACTGTGGTTGAATCTAAACCACCAGACAAGAGAACAATGGCCTTAGACATTAGCCAGGTTGCCTTTTTCTTCTAGCCAAGATTTACGATCTGCAGCGCGTTTTTTTGAGAGCAGTTTATCCATCATTTCGCCTACCTGTAATGGGTGGTCAAGTGTTAACTGTATTAATCGTCTAGTATCAGGCTGCATAGTTGTTTCTCTTAATTGTTTAGGATTCATTTCACCCAAACCTTTAAACCTTTGTACTTGTATTTTTTGACGTTTATTTTCCTTTAAAAGTTTCGCTGTAAATGCATTCTTTTCTTTATCGTCTAAAGCATAAAACACTTGCTTTCCTGCATCAATTCGATAAAGAGGAGGCATAGCTGCATAGACATGGCCTTGGCTAACAAGCTTAGGGAAATGTTTAACAAACAAAGCGCATATTAAAGTAGCAATATGGGCGCCATCAGAATCTGCATCAGCTAGGATACAAATTTTTCCATAGCGCAATCCAGAAAGATCATTGCTATCAGGCTCTAAGCCAATTGCAACACTAATATCATGAATTTCATTTGAGGCAAGAACTTCAGATGAGTCAACTTCCCACGTATTAAGAATTTTACCTCTTAAAGGTAGAATTGCTTGGTAGTCCTTATCTCTTGCCTGTTTTGCTGAGCCTCCAGCAGAGTCTCCTTCAACTAAAAAAACTTCTGTATGTTCAAGGTCAGTGCTTGTACAGTCAGAAAGTTTTCCAGGCAGTGCAGGACCACTAACAATTCTTTTACGTATTACTTTTTTTGCAGTTTTAAGTCTTGATTGTGCGTTAAGAATTGCTATTTCAGCAATTTTTTCAGCTATATTGGTGTGCTGATTAAGCCAAAGACTGAAAGAATCCTTAACAACGCCAGATACAAATGAAGCGCACTCTCTTGAAGATAATCTTTCTTTTGTTTGACCTGAGAATTGAGGATCTAAAATTTTAATTGATAAAACAAAGGCAATTTTTTGCCAAACATCATCAGGTGTTAGCTTAATATTTTTAGGTATTAAATTTCTAAATTCACAAAACTCTTTTAGTGCATCTGTAAGGCCAGATCTGAGACCATTAACATGAGTTCCACCTCCAATTGTTGGAATTAAATTTACAAAACTTTCAGCAGTAGTATTACTTGTATTTTCTGTCCAAGTTAGTGCACAATTAAGATGTTCTTCTTTGGTTTTAAATGATATAACAAAAGGAGTTGTAGGTATACAGTCTAATCCATCCAAGGAGGTTTGAAGGTAGTTGTTAATTCCGTCTTCATAAAACCATCGATCTCTTGTTTCATCTATCTCATTATCAAAGGTAATTTCTAATCCTGGACAAAGAACCGCTTTAGAGCGAAGATTGTGGCGTAATCCTTTGATGGAAAATTTTACAGTATCAAAATATTGAGGGTCAGGTACAAATTTAATTAAGGTTCCCGTGTTACGTTTTCCAATAGTGGCTATTTCTTCTAAATCTTTAGATTTTTTACTTGATTTAAATTTCATATAGTAATGCTTAGCATCTCTTTTAATCCAAACTTCAATAGATTTTGAGAGGGCATTTACTACAGAAATTCCAACGCCATGAAGTCCGCCAGAAAATTGATACGAATCATTAGAAAATTTACCGCCAGCATGAAGCTTTGTAAGTATAACCTCTACAGCAGGTGTCCCTTCTTTAGGATGAATATCAATAGGAATACCTCTGCCATTATCTTCGACCGATAAAGAGTTATCTTTATGAAGTGTTACATTAATTTGAGTTGCATAACCAGATACAGCTTCATCGACGCTATTGTCAATCACTTCTTGCGCTAGATGGTTAGGGTTTTCAGTATTTGTATACATGCCTGGGCGTTTTTTGACTGGCTCCAGACCAGTTAGAACTTCTATTGACGATGCGTCGTAATTAGACATAGTTTGTGTAGGTAATAATTGGCAATCATAATACCAAAAAAAAGCCCCAAAAAATGGGGCTTTTTATTAGATTAACATTTAGTTTTACATCATGCCTGGCATTCCACCACCCATGCCGCCCATATCAGGCATTGCAGGAGAAGAGTCTTGTGGCTGATCAGTCACCATTGCTTCAGTAGTAATCATTAGGCCTGAAATACTTGCTGCATGCTGAAGCGCTGCGCGAGCTACTTTAGTGGGATCTAAGATACCCATTTTAAGCATATCGCCATACTCTTCTGTAGCCGCATTGTATCCAAAGTTACCCTTGCCTTTTAAGACTTCATTTAGAACAACAGAGGCTTCACCACCGCCATTACTAACAATTTGCCTTAATGGCTCCTCTAGGGCACGTTTGCATATATTAATACCAACGTTTTGGTCGCTATTGTCCCCTTTAAGTGAGTTAAGCGAAGAGATAGCACGAACAAACGCAACACCACCTCCAGGGACAACACCCTCTTCAACAGCAGCACGCGTAGCATGAAGTGCATCATCGACGCGGTCTTTTTTCTCTTTCATTTCAACTTCGGTTGCAGCTCCAACCTTAATAACTGCAACACCTCCAGAAAGTTTTGCCAAACGCTCTTGGAGTTTTTCTTTATCATAATCAGAGCTTGTTGCTTCAATTTGTGTTTTGATTTGACCAATGCGCGATGTAATATTCTTTTTCGCACCTGATCCATCGATAACAGTTGTATTATCTTTACCAATCTCAACTCGTTTTGCTGTTCCTAGATGTTCTTCAGTAATACCTTCAAGTGATAATCCAACCTCTTCAGAAATAACTGTACCACCAGTAAGAGCAGCTATATCTTCTAAAATAGCTTTACGACGATCACCAAATCCTGGCGCTTTCACTGCAGCAACTTTTACTATACCACGCATATTATTGACAACTAAAGTAGCCAATGCTTCACCTTCAATATCTTCTGCAATAATTAGTAGAGGTTTGCCGGCTTTTTGAACTGCCTCAAGTGCTGGCAATAAATCACGAATATTTGCAATTTTAGAGTCATGTAACAAGATATACGGTTGCTCTAGATCAGCAGTCATAGATTCTTGGTTATTAATAAAGTACGGAGAAAGATAACCACGATCAAATTGCATTCCTTCAACAACGTCAAGCTCATTTTCAAGTGTTGAACCCTCTTCGACTGTAATAACGCCTTCTTTTCCAACTTTTTCCATAGCCTTGGCAATAATTTCGCCAACAGACTCATCTGAATTCGCAGAAATTGTTGCAACCTGTGAAATTGCTTCACTATTCTTACAAGGTTGAGATGATTTTTGTAAGGCTAAAACTACAACCTCAGTCGCCTTATCAATACCTCTTTTAAGGTCCATTGGATTCATTCCAGCTGCAACAGATTTAACACCTTCTGATATTAAAGATTGAGCTAAAACTGTCGCTGTTGTTGTTCCGTCACCTGCGATATCATTAGTTTTTGATGCTACCTCTTTAACCATTTGAGCACCCATATTTTCAAATTTTCCATCAAGCTCAATTTCTTGTGCAACTGACACACCATCCTTAGTAATTGATGGAGCACCAAATGATTTATCAATAACAACATTTCTACCTTTAGGGCCAAGTGTAACTTTTACTGCATTGGCAAGCGTATTAACGCCCGACATCATTAAATCTCTAGCTTCTGAGCCAAATTTTACTTCTTTTGCTGACATTTTATATCTCCTTTAATCTTCAATTACTGCAACAATTTCATCTTCGCTCATCACTAGAAGTTTTTCTTCTCCTACTGTGATTTCAGCGCCAGAAAATTGGCCAAACATAACTATATCGCCAACCTTAACATCCAAAGGAATTAAGTCGCCCTGGGTGCTTATTCTACCTTTTCCAGCTGCAACAACTTCACCTCTAGAGGGCTTTTCAGTTGATGAATCAGGGATGATTAAACCACTGGCTGTTGTTTTCTTTTCTTCTACTCTACGAACGATAACACGATCGTGTAAGGGACGGATTTCCATGTTTTCTCCTGGTGTTGGACAAAAAAATGTCGTTGAAGGTTTAACCTTCTAGACGTTCTTTAAGCTTTTTAATAGCTTTGTTTTCAAGCTGACGAACCCTTTCTGCGGAAACGCCATACTTGTCTGCTAAAGTATGTAGGGTCGATTTTTTATCTTTCAAGTACCTTGATTGCAAAATATCGATACTTCTTTCATCTAAAGAAGAAAGCGCTTGATAAAGCTTATTGTTTTGGTCTTCTTGGTGATTATCGTTTAAAGCTAATTGCTCTGGAGTTGCCCTAGGATCTGAGATGTATTGTTCAGGCATATAGGAGTCATCGTCATCATTTGTTTCAAAAGCGACATCACTTAGTTCGAGACGAGATTCCATTTCTATTACATCTTTTTTTCTAACACCTAAATCATTTGCAATTACTTGAGCTTGCTCATTTGTAAGTGATTGGAAGATGTTTGATTTTGCTTTTCTTAGTTTAAAGAATAGCTTTCTCTGCGCCTTAGTAGTAGCTACCTTAACAATTTTCCAGTTTTTGAAAATGTATTCATGAATTTCTGCACGAATCCAGTAAACAGCAAAGGATGACAATTTGACTTTTTTGTGAGGATTGAAGCGTTTGACTGCTTTCATTAATCCGATTGTTCCTTCTTGTATTAGGTCGGCATTCTCAAGTCCGTAGCCCTTATAACCATGAGCAATAAAAGCGACAAAGCGCATATGAGCTAAAACAAGCTTTTTGGCTGCAGATAAACTGCCATTCTCATATAACTCAATAGCTAAGTCATATTCTTGTTCTGGGGTTAGTATCGGAGGGTACTTTTGTACCTCTAGATCCCTAGATGTATTGTTTATCGATAATGCAAATTCACTCATAAATTCTCTTTAAAACGATAATTAAGGGCTAAATTATACCAAAAATTTAAGTTATATCAATTTTTTAAGTAGATTTTTGTGTTTATTTGACTGTTCTTTAAGGGAAAGGTTGATTCGCTCAGATGCTTTATTTGATGGGATTATTATGCTTTCTAGGTCTGATAAAGCTTCATTAAAATTATTATTGATAATTAGGTAATCAAATTCATTAAAGTGCCTCATTTGATTTTTGGCATCAGACATCCTATTATTAATCGTTAATTCGTCATCTTGGGCTCTATTTTTTAGTCTTTCTAGTAGAGCCTCCTTTGAAGGAGGTAATACAAATATACTTATTGCTTTTGGCATGTTAATTTTTACTTGACGTGCGCCTTGCCAATCAATTTCTAAAATCACATCTATATTATTATTAAGGTTGTCGTCAATTAATTGCCTAGAGCTGCCGTAAAGATTTTCAAAGACTTTAGCAAACTCAACAAATTTGTTATCTTTAATCATTTCTTGAAACTCATCAACTGATATGAAGTGATAATTAGTGCCATTAACTTCTTCAGGTCTTGGTTTACGGGTTGTATGAGATACAGACACACATATATTGCTAGATTTTTTTAATAATGCATTGACTAGAGAGGTTTTGCCACAGCCAGAAGGAGCAGCTATAATAAATAGATTAGACATTTTGATTTAAAATTTTCATAGTTATTTTGGAATATATCCTTGAATCTTATCTAAATCATCATCAGAAAAAAAATATTTCTCCATTTGATCTTTCAAATATTTTTGTGAGGATTCTTCAAATAAATTTAAATTATTTTCATTAATTAGCATTGTTTGGTAATCAAGCCACATTTGCCAACCTTCCTTAGATACTGAGTTTAAGATTTTTTTACCGAGCTCACCTGGGTAAGGGGCTCTTTCTAAACCCTCGAGTTCTTTGTTTAATTTAATGCAATAAAGTGTAGTCATAATTGTTTTAATCTAATTCCTAGTGTGTAAAGGGTTGAAAAATATATCAATGCCGAAATAATAATTGTTCTAGATATTGATAAAACCCTTTCTGAAAGTGAGGAATCTAGGTAATGATCAATAGGTGTTTCAAAGTAACAAATATACATTGCCATTATAGTAACTGCAAATATCACTTTAATTAGCATTTTATAAAATGAAATATTGAATTTAAAGATAGACTGCTGGACTAAGAAAAAATAAAGCAATGTTGCATTAATTAGAGCTGAAATTGATGTTGCTGCAGCTAAACCAATATGACCATAGAATTGTACCAATATTAAATTCAGAATTACATTCGAGGTCATTGCAACAACTCCTGCCTTGACTGGAGTCTTTGTATCTCCTCTTGAAAGAAAAATTGGAGCAAATATTTTAATTGCAATGAAAGCCATCAAGCCTGATCCATATGCTTGAAGACTGAATGAAGTTTGTTTAGCAGCATTTACATCAAATAATTCATACTGAAAAAGAGTCACAATAAGCTCCTCTGATAAAAGAACTAAGCCAATGCATGCAGGAAAACCCAATATGAGAGCATATAGAAGTGCTTTGTCAATTGTGTCTATAAAGTTTTTGTTGTCTTTTTTGGAATGGTAGTTGCTTAATTTTGCTAATGCAACTGTTGCTAATGTAATTCCAATTAATGCTAATGGGAGCTCTAAGAGTCGATCAGAATAATATAACCAAGAAACACTTCCTGCTATAAGCGTTGATGCAATCATTGTGTCAACTAATAGGTTGATTTGAGAGACTGAAACTCCAAAGAGGGCAGGTATCATTCTTTTCTTTAATGTTGTAAGAACTTTATGATCACCGAACTGTATTTTTGGAAGTCTTTTAATTTTTAATAAAAAAGGGATCTGGAATGTAAGCTGAGCTACCCCGCCAATTAAGACACCCCATGCTAAAGCCATAATTGGAGTTGATAAAAATTTCGATAAAAAAATGGCGCTAAGTATTAATGAGATGTTAAGTAGTACCGGGGTAAATGCTGGAATGCTAAAGTTGTCATAAGTGTTAAGTATTGAGCCAGACAGAGCTGTAAGAGAGATTAAGAGTAAATATGGAAAAGTTATTCTTAGCATATTTGAAGCTAGATGAAATTGAGTCATATCTGCGTTGAAATAAAAACCCCATGCAAACAAAAATATTATTACAGGTGCTAGCACAACTGCAATTAAGGTAATAATCATAAGAACACTAAGTAATTTAGTGGCAATGTGGTTTATTACTAATTGAACTTCTTGGTCTGATTGATTAGCTTTTACATCTGCTAAGATTGGTAAAAAAGCTTGAGAAAAGGCACCTTCAGCAAATAAACGTCTAAAAAAATTAGGTATACGAAATGCAACTAAAAATGCGTCTGTTAGACCATTTGCCCCAAAGTAGCGAGCAATAACAAAATCTCTTATTAGTCCTAAAATACGAGACAAAAAGGTCATTACAGCTACAACACTACTTGACCTTATGAAGGACTTGGACATAATAAGAAAGAGTTATCTATTCATCCGCTGGGCCACGCATGATACCTACGCGTGAGTTTCGAATACAATCTACAAATTGCATTACTTCACG
>Ga0302119_10001340_pt1 | contig 11108 bp, 9 predicted proteins | sample AG5_Tmax_MG_FD_203114 | JGI IMG/M metagenome (GOLD analysis project Ga0302119, IMG submission 203114) | Marine microbial communities from Western Arctic Ocean, Canada - AG5_Tmax | ecosystem: Environmental > Aquatic > Marine > Oceanic | place: Canada: Western Arctic Ocean | collected 2017-10-01
ACTTTTCTGCATCCGATTGTCACTCCTTTCTCCTGAACCTGCCCGATCACGGGCACGACCTTCCTCTCGAACCTATAACTCTCCAATGGACATTCCCCTCACTCTCAAGCGTGCATCCCTAGCAGCCGCAATGCTGACCCTTTGCGGGTCAGCGGCAGGCCAGGGCCTCACCGCCCTTTTGGCCGACGGCACCAGCCTGAACATTAAATTTCCCCTTGAGGAGTTCACGACTGAAGGCGCGATCTACGGCCTCGACACGGCTACAAAGCAAATCTTTGTCACCGGGATTGGTGTCACTATCCCGGTGTCAGTTGATGGCGTGAAGGTTGTCATTCACGGTACTGGCAATGGAGGAACCCTCGACGGCGCCGGTGTAGTCATTCCTGGATCTGTCCACGGAATCGAGGCTCATAACTTTGACCGACTGCTGGACAAGAATGCCGTCGCGAATGGGTCAGCCCCAGGTAACGCCAGTGGCATTAATTTTGCGGGAGCTGCCCGTTCAATCTTCAGCACGGACCGTTTTATGATGGACCACGCCGGCACCCGCATTGAGGGTCAGATGTTCAACCAATTCGCCACTGTTAGGAATACGGCCCTTCTTAGGCATATAGCGGTGCTTCCCACCACGCCCCTTTCCGTCCCCAGTTCGGTCGGTCTCGCCGGAGACTACCCCTCCATGTCTGGTGGTACATGCAAGTCTGCGGGCCATGTTTATGTAGACCTTACGACTTCCCCACCTAACGAGTATTACATCCCCGACCTTGAAGTCGTGATTGAATTGTCCGAGAACGTTGTTGGTGGGCTTGTGAGGTCCATTTCCCAACCCATTGTTAACTCCTCAGGCGTAACTGTTGAGCGTGGAAGCATGGTCGTTGGCGACATGATGATCATGCTCAACCAGGACCCCCGCTTTGGAGCTGACAGCTTAGGTCTCGGAGGCTCGACCATTCCGAGCGCCGTAATGTGGGCCAACCTGGAGATTGGTTCGTTGGTGACCGTCGTCGGTCACATGATCGGCGAAGACTTCATGTATGGACAGTGGATCGAGACCGACGCGGTTGACGTCGGCGCTCCTCCGCAGATCACCGCGGAGCAGTGGCTCTTCACGGACGCTGCGAATCGTATTCGCTTCCGCGGCTTCCTTGACAAGCCCTTCGTGCTTGACAACGCGGGCAGCAATACCACCACCTTGATGAACTTGCATGTCGCGTTTAAGGACGCCAGCGGACTCACTCTTCTTGACCGGCTAGAAACCCTGACCATCGACCCCCTGACCACCGTTGGTCAGTACAGGGTTCGTAGCCGGGAGGAAGTGAACGTTGCCGACGTGGCCCAGATTGAAATGTACGCGACGAATCCGATTTCCGGTCTGGAAGTGATCAGAACTATCTGGATGCGTATTGACGTGGAGTGATCCCCAGGGGATAAACGGAAGTCGTTTATTTCCAGAGAACGCGACCCGGAGCAGTGATCTGCTCCGGGTCGCGTCTTTTTGTAGAAGCTGGTTGCGCGAGAAAGGTCTCCGTCCATGACAGGTCTCTTCCAGGCTGCATGCTGGCGCGGGTCGGCTCCTTGGGGGCACCTTGTGGGCGCGGAGGAAACCCCGCCAGCTTGACCTTCAACTCCGTCTACTTTGTGGATGTGGATGTGGATGTGGATGTGGCTGTGGCTGTTCGAGAGGTCTGGCGTGAGTCATTTGGATCGGATGGATCTTCTGCGGCCTCTCCCATGGGGGCTGGTCCCAGGGGACCGTCCGCGGCGGGAGTCTGACTGCGCTTTGACACAGGACTTTTCGGCCTCCGGGATACGTCTGGGCTGGGCGGCGACTACTATGGGAATAAGGCCCCGACCCGGGCGTCTTCCTTTCCTGATGCAACTGCAACGAACCCCGACCGACCCCAACAAGCGCGGGGCAGCCTTGATGCTGTCCTTTCTGGTGCTGATCGTGATCCTGATGATCTGTTATCAGATTACGCGCACCACCGGCATCGACCGCATTGAGGCCCAGCGCACCCAGACCCTGACGGGTATGGACTACGCGATCAGCTCGGCATTCCTTCAGGTTGCCGAGGACTTGCTGGCGGATGTGGAAGCCGAGGGGGGCGAAGAGGCCGCTGGTGGCGCGGCGGTGGACCCGATGGCCGGCGGAATGGGTGCTGACGGGGGGGGCGATGAGAGCGCTGCATCCTCTGGTGGTACCGGAGCCTCGGACTCGCAAATGGACGCTTGGGCCATGCCCCAGGTCACCATGATCGGCGAACAAGAAGTGCGCATCACGGTGGTGGACGAGGACCGCAAGTTCAACGTGCTCAACATGCTGGTGGAGGACGAAGAGGAAGCGAATGAGAATCGCGAAATCGTCGCACGCATCCTGGACAATTGTCGCGAGGGGACCCTGGCGGACATCAACCGCGGGGATGCGGACTTGATGTCGCGCGTCATGTACGAGCACTTCACCCGGCGTGCGGATTCTCTGTTGCCCCAGCCGACCTTGCTGTCTGACGGTGACGACCCTGAACCGGACCAACCTGCTATGCCCCTTAGCTTGCGCGAGATGGTGGTACTGGAACCCTTCCAAGAACAGCACTTCATGGATTTCTTTGACGCGGACGGGGAGCGCGTGCATTCCATTGAACAATTCCTGACCATTTGGACTTCTCCCGCTACCTTCACTGCGCCCGATGCGGTGGGGGGCTATGAGGTCAACATCAACACCGCGCCCCTAGCCGTGCTGGTTGCTTTGTTTGATTCCCGGGCAGTGGATCCGCGCCTCTGGGACGAAATCTTGGCCTACCGCAACGAGCCGGAGGAACTCGATCAGGACGAAGAGGAGATCGAGCCCTCCTATGATGAGTTTGGCAACGAGGTGGTGCAGAAGAAATTCTTCGACACCGTCGATGAGCTTACGGAGGTCCGCACATGGGACGCTCTGGAGGCCGAAGACCAGCAGCCGATCCAAGAGCGCTTGATCACCTCTAGCCGTGTGTTCTCGATCTACGCGGTGGCACGTCAGTCCACCGCTGCCCGGGAGAACCAGATCTTGGAATTTACGGATCGGAACTCGCGTGAACAGTACGAGCGCAGTTCGACCCACCTTCTGCGCGTGGTGCGCCAGGTGGTTTGGCGTCAGGAGGCGGATGATGGGGCGGTGATCGTTCCGCTCCTGCCCTGGGAGGTCCTGGGGAGTGCTCCCCTGGACCTGCTCGATTTCCCGGACGACCTGTGAGCCGTCGCGCGCAAGTTAGGGGGACAGCTGCCCCAGACCCCGTCCGGCGCATGGTTTTTCACCACCTCTTGGCCGCCACGGCGGAGGAAATGGGTGAGTCCCTGATGCGGGCCGCTTTTTCCCCCAACATTCGCGAGCGCCGGGACTTTTCTTGCGCCCTGTTTGATGCCTCGGGGGAGACCATCGCCCAGGCCGCACACGTGCCGGTGCACTTGGGTTCTGCTCCCCTGTCCCTGCGCGCGGTGATGGAGGACCTGACCCTTGGGCCCGGAGACTTGGCCCTGGTCAATGACCCCTTCCGAGGGGGGACGCATCTGCCGGACCTGACCGTGGTGGCGGGGGTCTTTGAGCCAGGCAGTTCGACTCCCCGCTTTTACTGTCTGAACCGCGCCCATCACGCGGACATGGGGGGCGCGCACCCAGGTTCAATGGCGCCGGCGGCAGACATTCACGGGGAGGGTCTGCGCATCCCCCCGGTGATGTTGGTGCGAAAGGGGATCGTGGACCCGGGCATCTTGGCGATGTTCTTGGCCAACACCCGCGTGCCCCATGAACGGCATGCGGATCTGCTGGCCCAATGGTCTGCTTGTCAGGTGGGGGTCAAGCGCATGCGGTCGCTGATGGCCGAATATGGAGCCACGCAACTGGCGGCTCGCGCCTTGGAACTGATTGATTGGACCGAAGAACGCACTCGTTTGATGCTGGGAGACTTGCCCAGGGGGACCTGGAGCGTCGAGGACACCCTAGAGCTTGCCGCTGGAGGGCAGGCGACCCTGCGCCTGGAGTGGACTCTTTCCAAGAACCGCTGCCGGTTTGACTTTCGCGCCAGCGATCCCGCAGTGCTCGATGGCATCAACACGGTGCACGCAGTGGTGCTTTCCGCCGTGCACTACTGCTTGAGGCTGTTGCTCCCCGATGGCACGCCCACCAACGGAGGAATCGCTCGCTGCGTCGAGGTCTTGACGCGCCCCGGATCGGTGATCGACGCCAGCTATCCCTCTCCCGTGGCGGCGGGCAATGTGGAGACGAGTCAGCGCCTGGTGGACTTGGTTCTGGCGGCTTTCCGGTGTGCTCTGCCAGATGTTTTGCCCGCGGCCTCCGCAGGCACCATGAGCAACCTGACCCTGGGCGCCCCAGACGGCAGCTGGTCCTACTACGAAACCCTCGCGGGGGGCGCGGGGGGAGGTCCTGCCGGTTCTGGCGCCCATGCGGTCCACACCCACATGACGAACACGCGTAACACCCCCGTGGAGGTTTTCGAGCGAGCGGTCCCCCTGCGGGTGTTGTCCACCACCGTGCGCCGTGATTCGGGTGGGCAGGGCCGGGCTCGCGGGGGCGATGGAATCACCCGGCGCCTGTTGGCTCTGGCTCAGATCAAGGTGGGCTGGAGCGCCCAGCGCCAGAAGAGCGGCCCCCCCGGGGCGTTCGGGGGCGGGTCAGGAGCTTCGGGTGGTGCAGAGGTGCGCAGGAGTGAGGGCGGTACCATCGATTCCCTGCCAGGGCAGGCAGCGCTGACGCTGAACCCAGGGGACGAGATTGCGGTGCACACTCCCGGCGGCGCTGGGCACGGCAGACCGCCAACCCAGAAGAACTGACAACGGTGCTTGAGAAAGGCCCCCGTCCCGGTGACAATCTCCGCCGCCCCCTTCTCTGTCCCCCCCAATAACAGCCGGTCCCCGTTTCTGCCATGTCGAGTTTGTGTGTATTTGGTGCCCAATGGGGCGATGAAGGGAAGGGCAAGATTATTGATTCCTTGGCCCATGACGCGGATGTGATCGTGCGCTACCAGGGTGGTTCCAATGCGGGCCACACGGTGATCGTGGGGGCCGACAAATACGTGCTGCACCTGATCCCCTCGGGCATTTTGCACAAGGGCAAGGTCAACGTGATCGGCTCTGGTGTGGCCATCGACCCCTTGACCTTGCTTGAGGAAATCGCAGGCTTGAGGGAGCGCGGCGTCAGCGTGACCCCTGACAATTTGCGTATCGCTGCCAACGCTCACGTGATTTTCACCCATCACAAGCGAATCGATGGCTTGGCCGAACGCTGGCGCGGCTCCGGTCGCATCGGTACAACTGGTCGGGGGATTGGTCCCTGCTATGCGGACAAGGCCGCGCGTACGGGCTTGCGTATCTGTGACCTCTTGGATCAAGATCGTTGCCGCGAGCGTTTGACGTCTGCCTTGGCAGAGAAGAACGCCCTGATCGAAAAGGTGCATGGGGAAGAGCCCCTCTCCCTGGATGAGGAACTCGACCGCTACGCTGCCGTCGGTGATGCCCTGCGCCCCTTCGTGCGGGATACGGGTGCCGAAGTGCGTGACGCCTATGCCGCTGGGCAGCGCGTCTTGTTCGAGGGTGCCCAGGGAATGATGCTGGACCTCGATCACGGCACCTATCCATTCGTGACTTCCTCTTCCACCGGTGTTGGTGGAATTTCAAGCGGCGCAGGTTTCTCGCCTCGGCACATCGAGCGGGTCGTGGGTATTGCCAAGGCCTATTGCACCCGGGTTGGGGAAGGTCCTTTTCCCACGGAGCTCACCGATGAAACCGGGGCACGCATCCAAAAAGTAGGTAACGAATTTGGCGCAACCACCGGCCGCCCCCGTCGCGCGGGCTGGTTCGATGCGGTAGCCGTACGCTATGCCTTTGACCTTTGTGGCGCGGATGGCTGGGTCGCGACCAAGCTCGACATTCTGAGTGGTTTTGAAACCCTGCGCGTGGGTGTTTCCTACGAGATTGACGGCGAGACCTTTGAGCGTTATCCCGCGCACCTGCCCTCCCTCGATGGAGTCCAAGTGACCTACAAGGACTTTCCCGGCTGGCAGGAGGACATCGCAGACGTGCGTTCATGGGAGGACTTGCCCGAGAAGGCCCGTGCCTTTGTGGAGGCCCTTGAGGACTTAGTGGCCTGTCCCGTGGATTTGGTTTCCGTCGGTCCCGATCGCGAGGCCATGCTCACTAGGCCCAAGTGAGGACCCGGGCAAACGCATCAGTGCCGCCCACTCCGTTCCATGCCCCGACCGCCTATCCAACGCCCTGACCTGCCCGGTCCATTTCCCGAGCACATCGCCATCGTCATGGATGGCAACGGGCGATGGGCGCAGCGCCGTGGTCAGCCCAGGGTCTTCGGGCATCGTGCCGGCGTGCAAACCGTGCGCGCCATCACCACCGCTTGCGCGCGCATGGGCGTTGGCAGCTTAACCCTGTATGCGTTTTCCGTTGAGAATTGGCAGCGGCCGAATGCCGAAGTGCGCACCTTGATGCGCCTACTGCGCGTGTTCCTGTGGCGCGAGCGTGCGACCCTCATGGAGAACGGCGTGCGCCTCAAGTGCATTGGCCGTCTGGATGACTTGCCTGATCGGGCACTGCGAACCCTGCGTCAAACCGAAGAGTTGACCGCCAACAATGACGGGCTCGTGTTGCGCCTAGCACTGTCCTATGGTTCCCGCTCCGAGATCGCCGATGGCATGGCGGCAGCAGCTCGAGATGTGGCGGCGGGCAAGCTTGATCCCGATTCCATCGACGAAGAAACCCTGCGCGGCTATCTGTACGACCCCGAGACACCGGACCCCGATCTAATCATCCGCACAGGAGGCGATCTCCGCCTGTCGAACTTTTTGCTCTGGCAGGCGAGTTACGCGGAGCTCTATGTGACCGACCTTTGTTGGCCGGATTTCGGAGAGGAAGCACTACTGGAGTCGTTTCGTGCTTTTGCCCAACGCCAGCGCCGGTTTGGAGGTCTCCCCCCCGAAGGCGGAGAGGCCGAGCAACCCGGCAAGACTCCACCGCCCGAACAGTCCGTCGTCCAACCCAAGCCCAGCCAAACATGAGTCCTCGCGTGGTTAAGATTCTCAAGCGCACCCTGGTGGGGGGCAGCATCGCTGCCGCTCTGTGGCTTCTTCTCGCTCAAGCTGAAGGGCCCGAAGGCATCCGCATCCTGGCCCCGGTCCTCGCGCTCTTCACCCTTGGCGGAGCTTTGGAAGCCGCACGCATGGGGCCCAGGCCTCCCGTTTCTCTGCTGCCCATTCTGGCCGGCACCCTGGCGGGCATTGCACTCGTGGTGGGACCGGTCTACTGTCCCGATTGTTTCGCTTGCGTCCTGGAATTGAATGATGGGTCAGCGCCCAGTGCCTTGGTCATGCTGGGGCTTTGCGCGGGCCTGGTGGCGGGGGTCACTGCCCTGGCCTCTTTGGTCTCCGGTGACTCCAGGGTCGCTGCCCTACGCGCCAATTGCCTGCGCGTTCTTTGGGTCGTGCCGCCTCTGCTTGCCCTGGTGGGGATTTTTTCTGAGCTCGGGCGCTCCGGCTTGATCGCCTTGATTGTGCTTTCCAAGATCGGCGATGTGGCGGGCTACTACGTGGGCAGCGCGATCGGCAAACGCCATCCCTTCCCGCGGCTTTCCCCGGGGAAAACCTGGGCCGGGTGCGTCGGATCGCTCGTGGCGGGCATCATCGCCAGCGTGCTCTGCATCAACGGCGGCCTGCTGCCGGATCCGCACCTGGGAGTCTGGGGGGCAGTCCTGATCGGAGCGATCATCAATCTCGCATCCCAAGCGGGCGATCTGCTTGAGAGCGCATTCAAACGTCACGCGGGGGTCAAGGATTCGGGGGGCTTGTTTGGGCCGTCCGGTGGCTTCCTTGATCTCGTGGACAGCCTCCTGCTCTCTGCCCCCGCCCTGTTGCTGGTGCAACTTGTGCTGGTGCCCTAGGGCAGAGGGTGCGGGAGTCCGAGAGAGGCCCGGTCCGGAACCAGCGTCTCTGCCTCTGGGCGATTGTGACCACGGTCCCTCCTTGGATTGGGGAAGAGCCCTGGGTGGCTTTCGAGGGAGCCGTCACGGTTTCCGGTCTCTTGCCCTTGACCAATCCCCCTCCTGTGACCGATGCTTGCAAGTCACTTGACTGAAATCACCATACCGCTGCGTTCCCACGATGAGGCCATTCTGGTCCTGGGACCTTACGACCGTTTCGCCAAGCTGCTGCGCCAGGCCCTGGATATCGAGGTTTACGCCCGAGGCGGGAATCTGTGTTTGAAGGGCGGTTCGGTGGATGTGGACCAAGCTAAGAGCCGCATTGAGCATCTACTTGGCAAGTCCCGCAAGGGCAGGCAATTGGACCTGCGTGAGATCGAGGCGATTTTGGCGGGAGCTGGCGGGAATCAGCGGTCTGGTGGGGCACAGCACGGTGGGGCACAGCGCGGTGGGAGCGAGGCTCCTTCGGCCAGCGGTCACCGCAACGGTGCCTCTGGCGGCCGCCCCTTCCAAACAAGGTCGCGCTCGGTGGTCACGTTTCGCGAGCGGGCTGTCGAGCCGCGCAACGAGAGTCAACGGCGTTACTGCGAGTTGATGGACGATCTGCCCCTTGTCTTTGGGCTTGGTTCAGCAGGCACGGGCAAGACCTATCTTGCGGTTGCCCAAGCGGTTCGCGCCATGCGCCGGGGAGAAGTGCGCCGGCTGGTGATCACCCGGCCCGTGGTGGAAGCAGGAGAGCACCTGGGTTTCCTGCCAGGGGACCTGCAGCAGAAGCTCAATCCCTACATGCGCCCGATTTATGATGCCTTGTTTGATTTACTCGACCCCGAAACACTGATGCAGCTAGAGGAGGCGAACTTGATCGAAGTCGCTCCCCTGGCCTATATGCGCGGTCGCACCCTTTCCAATTCCTTCGTGATTCTGGACGAGGGGCAAAACACGACTGTCGGTCAAATGAAGATGTTCCTGACTCGCTTGGGCGAGGGCTCTCAAATGGTGGTCACGGGTGATCCCTCTCAAAACGACATCCCTCGTAATGTGCGCAGCGGCCTTCCGGATGCTGTGCAGCGTTTGCGTGGCCAGGAAGGGATCGGCGTCTGCGAATTCTCCCCCGACGATATCGTGCGCCATCCGCTGGTCAGTCGTATCGTGCGGGCCTATCAGCCCCCCGTCCCTGATTCGGACCAGGCGGACCATTGATCCATGGGCGTCGAGATCACCTGGACTACTAAGGCTCAGCCCTTGACCGATGCGCAGGTCACGCGCGCCGTCGAGACTGCCCTTGAGCATGGCGGCCGGTCTGGGGCATCGATCGAAGTGGCCTTCGTGGATGACGCGACCCTGGCGGAATTACACGGGCGCTTCCTGGATGACCATTCCTCGACCGACGTCATGAGTTTTGATCTGGGAGACGAGGGCGGCGGCCCAGCTGGAGAGGTCTACGTGAGCGTGGACCGGGCCGAGGTGGTCGCAGGGCGCCGAGGCCAAAGCTGGGAGCGGGAGTTGACCCTCTATCTGGTTCACGGAGTGCTGCACCTGTGCGGCTTCGATGACCTTGAGGAAGGGGACCGTCCCGCCATGCGCGGGGCCGAAGCATCGGTGCTCGAAACCCTCGGGTTACCTCCCGATGGCCTCGATCATGGCCTCGGTGGGGACTGATCGGGGGACCTGAGGCCCGGATTTAGCCCTCTGGGTGAGAAAAATCCCAGTCTTTCTCCCGGAGCAGACCGAATTGCGGAAATGGCCGTCGGTGGGGGCTAGACCCGGATTTGCGCCAGTGTCGTGAGGCTCTTGGGGCTTCCTAGGAGGCGCAAGAAGGTGCCCGATCCGGCGAAACCTTGGATTCGGACCTTCAACCGGGTAACCCATAGGTCAGGAGACGTCCTATTCCGGGCAGCCCGGCCCATCCGGGTCGGGGGGAAGTGGGCAAACATTTTGGACAAGACAGTCGAAGCAGCGAGCGGAAACGAGCAGGTGCCAAGCAAGGCCCCGAGCAAAGCAGTCAGTGCTGACCAAGCACGCGCCGCCTTGTGGGCAGCCTATGCAAGTGGCCCCTGTGATGACACGCGCAACGCGCTGGTAGAGGCATACCAGCATTTGGTGGTGGAGATCGTGCGACGCTTTGGGCGTCGTTTGCCCCGCAGCGTGGATCCCGGGGATCTGATGACCGCGGGCAATGTGGGCTTGATTTCGGCCGTGGGGGGCTTTGATCCCGAGCGCGGCGTGCGTTTTGAGTCCTATTGCGAGCTTCGGGTCAAGGGTGCCTTGCTCGACGAGCTGCGCACCCAGGACTGGTTGCCGCGACCCTGGCGCCACCGGGTGGAATTGCGCCGCCGGACCACCGAGCGCCTGCGCAGCGAGCGCGGCCGCGAGCCGGATGATCAGGAGATCGCCCAGGAGATGGGCCTCTCCCAGGGAGATTTCCGTAAGTACTTTGGTACGAGGGTCCCCACCAATCCCACCGGGTCCATGCCCAACGATGATGGCTCGGATGACGCGATGCCCGCGCTGGACGTGGTGCCCGACAAGAGCAGCGAGGGTCCCGGCGAGCGTATCTCGCGGGAAGAGCTGTTGTCCCTAGTGGCTCAGAAGCTCTCCGAACAGGAGTACCGCATTGTCTACCTCAAGTATTGGGAAGAACTGCCCATGCGCGAAATCGGCCAGTTGACGGGACTCTCTGAATCCCGCGTGTGCAAGATTCACTCGCGCTTGATCGAGCGCCTGCGCGAACGCTTCCGCGTGGATCAGCCCCTCTGAGGGCGGTCTGCCGCGATTTCCACCCATGGAAAAGAGCCCCCTCGTCTCCGGCCTTGCGATCATTCGCAACGGGGTCAAGCTGGACTACGCGTTCTTGGAATCGATCCGCTCGGCCTTGCCGATTTGCGATGAGTTCATCTGCGTCGTGGGGAAATCAAGCGACGATACCCGTGCACGGATCGCTGCTCTTGACGATCCCAAGATCCGGATCGTGGACACGGATTGGTCCGATCACGTGCAGCCGCGTAAGTGTCTCTTGGCCCAGCAGACCAACATCGGCTTGCACCTTTGCCGCGGGGTTTGGTGCCTCTACATGCAGTCCGCCGAGGTTCTGCACGAGGAGAGCCTGCTGCCCCTGCGTGCGATGATGGAGCAG
>Ga0302119_10001341_pt1 | contig 11099 bp, 6 predicted proteins | sample AG5_Tmax_MG_FD_203114 | JGI IMG/M metagenome (GOLD analysis project Ga0302119, IMG submission 203114) | Marine microbial communities from Western Arctic Ocean, Canada - AG5_Tmax | ecosystem: Environmental > Aquatic > Marine > Oceanic | place: Canada: Western Arctic Ocean | collected 2017-10-01
CAACAACAGGTAATGGCCTTTGCAATGCTGATGCAGATACTACCATCCTTACCATCACCCCCGCCCCATCTGCCAATTCTGGGCCCGATGATACTATCTGCGCTGATAATTCAGGATACCTACTTTCAGGGGCAGTATCGGTTGCCACTGGAGGAATATGGAGCAGCAGTGGTACTGGCTCATTCGATGACTCCTTACTTCTTACGGCCACCTACACCACGAGTGCTGCTGACACTGCAGCAGGTGCTGTAACACTTACGCTTACAACTACTGGAAATGGTGGGTGTAATCCGGCATCAGACCAGATGGTATTAAATATTGACCCTACTCCTAAGGCAAATGCTGGTGGTGATACAATTGTCTGTAGTGACAATGGCGTTATTCCACTAGCAGGCACGGTACTGCATGCTAATGGCGGAATATGGACAACTTCCGGAACCGGTTCCTTTGACGATTCCACCTTGCTCAATGCAACTTACACGGCTAGTTCAGCTGACACTGCATCAAGTGGCATCACCTTGACACTAACTTCAACAGGAAATGGATTATGCGGACCCGCATCAGATACAATGAATATTTCTTTCTTTCCAGGGATATTCGTCAGCACAAGTGCAGATACTTCTGTGTGTCTTGCTGATAGTTCTATCCTTATAAGCGGAACAGTTACTGGAAGCACAACTACTGGTCAATGGTCTAGTTCTGGAAATGGAATTTTTAATCCCAGTGATACCACTTTAACCACCACCTATTCTTTTAGTGCTGCTGACGTGCAAGCGGGCTTGGTTACTCTGATCTTATCCTCCACAGGTAACGGATCTTGCGCTCCAACGGTCGACATTATGCTCATCACCATTCTACCAAAAGTTGATGCAGGCCCTGATACGATCGTATGCAACACTGCGGATACAATACAGCTCAATGGAATAGTAGGTAACGTATCTGTTGCTCAATGGACAACGAGTGGAGCAGGTATTTTCATTCCGAGTGACACTGTTGTAAATACACAATATGTGCTCACTCCTGCGGATATCGCGGCGGGAACGATAGACTTTCAGCTCACATCCTCTGACACTGCAGGACTTTGCCCATCTGGGTCAGATTCCATGAGAGTCACTATTACCCCTCCTGCAGCAGCAAGTGCTGGAGCCGATGCAACAGTTTGTGAAGACACATCAGGGTATGCCCTAATTGGCGCATTTTCTAACGCAACAGGTTCACTGTGGTCAAGTTCTGGGTCAGGTTTGTTTCTACCTGCACCTGATTCACTGAGTGTTACCTACGTTCCAGACACAGTAGGCATAGACACTATAATCTTTTCTGCTACAGGAAGCTGCAATAATGCATCAGACACTGTTATCTTAACCATTACACCAATCCCAATAGTAAATGCGGGTGCAGACACATCTGTTTGTGCCACCATATTAAATGTGCCTCTTTCAGGATCAATAAGCACAGCCACAGGGGGTATCTGGTCCACTGTGAATGGAACCGGAACATTCACGCCTTCAGATACCAGTATGAATCCGACCTATAATGGAACTGCTTTGGACACCTCTGCCGGAACAATAAATATAGTATTGACATCCACTGGGAATGGGGATTGTAATGCTTATACTGACACCATTACCCTAACATATACCCCGAGCTTAATCTCCGTGAATGCCGGTGCAGATACGGTAGTGTGTAACAATACATCGAGTATAGCCCTGAATGGAACAGCCTTCATAGCAACAGGCGGAACTTGGTCCAGCTCCGGCACCGGAACTTTCTCCCCGAGTGCTGACTCCCTTAGCACTACCTATGTTCCAAGTGCAGCTGACACAGTTGCAGGTTCGATTACTTTAACATTAACCACCACAGGAAATGGGGGATGTGCCAGTGTCAGCGATGACCTATTGGTCAGTTTCTTCTCCGCTCCCACTGTGATAGCTGGCTCAGATACAACCGTTTGCTATACTACAGACACTGTGTTCCTGTCCGGTTCGATAACAAATGCCGTTGGTGCTGTGTGGAGTACGAGCGGCACAGGAACCTTTACTCCAAATGACTCATCGTTGAACGCAGGATATATTCCATCTACAGGGGATTTCTTGAACGAAACTGTGACGCTTTACCTCTCAACATATCAAGGCTGTTTCAATATGGTAGATTCGATTAGGATCGACATTGTACCAGGTGTTATGGTGATTACTTCCGATACCATCCTCTGCAATGATGTAGACACGCTCCCGGTAACTGGAATAGTGACAGGCGCGGCTGGTGGAATTTGGACTACAAACGGATCAGGTACCTTCTTCCCTGACGATACGTCACTGAATACCAATTATATTCTAAGTACGGCTGATAGCTCAGCAGGGGCTTTTGTACTTACACTAACGACTACTGGCGTATTAATGGGTTGTCCACCGGCAAGTGACTTGTTAAATGTTTCCATCACCCTCCCTCCTACTGTTGATGCTGGTCAGGATGTGTTAATTTGTTCCAATGTAGATTCGGTAGAACTGAATGGAAGTACTACCAACGCGGGAGGTGTATGGAGTAGCAGCGGAAGTGGGGTTTTTATTCCGGATTCTATCACATTAAATGCGACGTATATTCTCAGTGCAGGTGACACATCAAGTGGATTGGTGGTTTTGACACTGTCAACAACGGGAAGTTGTTTGGATCTATCAGATAGCGTTATTATTTCTATTTCTTCGCCTCCGGCGGTTGATTTTACTGCTTCTGATGTTTGCCTGGGAGACGTGAGCAACTTTACGGATGTTACATCTGGAAATATCGTTGACTGGAGCTGGAATTTTGGAGATTTGAACACGTCAACCAATGCAAACCCCCAGCACACCTATGCGTTACCTGGCATTTATGATGTTACTCTAGTTGTAGTCAATCAAAATGGCTGTTCAGATTCCATTACGAAAGCAGTAACTGTGAATCCGAGCCCAATTTTGTCTTATGACTGGTCGGATGTATGTAGTGGGGACACCATGTACTTTACTAATACTTCATCCATTCCTTCCCCTGATGTGATTGCGGGATATTCCTGGGACTTTGGAGATGGAGTAACCTCTAACCTTGTTGACCCTAGTCATGTATATCAAAATGAGGGAATTTACATTGTCACATTGACAGCCACTTCAGGAGTTGGCTGTGCAAGTAGCTGGGACACTATAGTTGTTGCAAGTCCAAATCCAGTAGCCCAATTTACCGCAGTGCCCGCGTTGGTTAGCACAGAAGAACAAATTAATTTTACCGACCTCTCCCTAGGATCTCCATATGTACCAGATACAATCAATATTTCTTCCTGGGAATGGGACTACTACTATCCTAAAAATATAACAGGTGGGTCTGCTACGGGCCCTAATACCAGCCATCTCTATAGTGACACAGGAACCTATACTATACAGCTGGTGGTTACCAATGAATACGGTTGTACTGATACGGCTTATGAAGATGTGGAAGTGATTTTAGCACCTATTGTTGCATCAGCTTTCAGCCCTGATGGATCAGGAGCAGATGGCAATAATATTCTTGTGGTACACGGGGGACCCTTCCAAAAGCTGCTCTTTATTATCTATAATGAATGGGGTGAAGTCATCTTTGAATCCAACAACCAGGATCTGGGTTGGGATGGGACATTTAAGGGCGTTCCACAGCCAATTGGCGTGTATGTATACACCGTGATAGCAACTTCGTTAGATGGGACAGCCCACCATTTCTGGGGTGACGTAACGTTATTAAGATAAGACAGGTCACACTTTTACGGCAATTACGAGTATGTCGTCAATCTGTTCGTAATTTATTTCATCAATACCGCCAGGGTTCATCCACGATTCAATAACCTTATCGAGGTACTCACGCTGCTTAACCAGAGATAAATTCTGAATACTCAGTAGCGTTGGCCTAAATCTCTTAATCATATATTTCCTACCCTTGGGTCCGCCAAACTGATCCACATAACCATCAGAGAATATATAGACATTATCGTCAGTCTGAAGTTGAATTTCATTATTTGTGAAATCCTTCATCTCTTCTCCTACAAACACCCCTATTGGAAATTTATTCGCTGCTATCTCCAATAGGATATATCCGTTGCCTTCCTCCTTCAGTTCCACATTATCATCCTTCAACAATTCCAGCGTAGCTTTGGAGGGACTGTTAGCATTGTCCTTTCTGATAATATACAGGGAATTGTATGCTCCAGCATACTGGAGCACCTTAGTTTTGTGGTCAAGGGTGCAAAATGCAATGTCCATACCGTCTTTGACGGTTGACTCCTCAAATGTTTGATTGATCGTTTCCCCTGCTAACCTATTGAGTTCATTAAGAATCGCTGCTGGCTCCGTATTTCCCTGTTCAAATACGGCCTCTTTCAATAATGCATTGCCAATAAGACTCATAAATGCTCCAGGCACTCCATGCCCTGTGCAATCCACGGCAGCAAAAAGTGCCTTTCCATCAATATGCTGGCCGATCCAATAAAAATCCCCACTTACAATGTCCTTTGGTTTATACAGAATAAAATGATCCTTTAGTGCCTTGTTGACAATGCTTTGATCTGGAAGAATCGATTCCTGAATCCTTTTCGCATATCGAATACTTGCTGTCATCTCATTATTGATGCCTTGAATTTCTTCTTTCTGTCTTACGACCTCCAGCGTTCTCTCTTCCACTTTGCGTTCCAATATTCGCTCAGACTCATGCAAGTCCTTTCTCATCGTCAGAAGAGCATGCCCTAGAGTATCGTCTTCACTAAGGGGCTGGTATTCCGATTCAAAATTACCAGACCCTACAGCATTGGCAAATTCCGTAGTTCTGGTGAACCCCTCTACCAAGTGATTCATGGCCATGGACATCTCTCCTATCTCATCCTGGGATATCTTTGTTTTCTTTCCAGGAAGCATGCCTTTACCCAGTAGAAGAAGTGAACTCTTCAACTCCTGGACCGGCTTAACAATGGAACGAACAGTGAACAAAGCGATCAGCATACCACCAATTACCAGTGCAATCCCCAATGTTCGCACAACAAATTCAAGTTGGTCAAACGATCCCATCATCTTCTCACTCACCACATTTGTATTTTCTTGCTGTACCGATATTATCACGCCAAGATCGTCTATTATCTTGCTTGCTAGCATATCCACCTCTCCCCCTTCAACACTGGGCCTGATCATGAAGACAACCATAGGATCTTCGTAACTTTCAAATGTGTTCATCTGCTCCATTATCTGTTCTACAGAGACAAAGAGGTCATCAATATCCTGCATTATCTCAGTAATTTGATTTTGCTCTTTTATGTCCCATTTAACTGCCAACGCTAAAACATCTTCTCTAAGATCTGGGTAATCGTCAGCAAGAAGTTCCTTAAGCCTTAATTTGTCTTCATCATCGCTAATTTGAACATACACCCAGTTCATTATTAACATCTTAGACTCGATAATTAGGGTACTCAGGTCTTCTAATGCGTGTACTGAAGGATTGTAGAGCTTGGTGATTTGGTCATTAATCTTCCGGCTCTCGATTAATGTATTATCAGTAAGAAAAAAAACTGCTGAAGTAAACAGAAGCAAAATGCCGAACCCTCCTCCTATACGTTTGCCTATGGTAACTCTCATCTAACAGCAAGCAATTTTAACACATTACCTAATCACTCCAATGCATCGGAGCACTCTATTTGAACACATTCTTGTAGGAATACATAGTCTTACAAACGATGGGTTAAGCAAATATTATCCAACAGAAAAGTTTAATCTAAATGATCCGTGTTTTTACAAAGGAAACAATATGTTGTTTCGGTAAAATATCAAGCAACACTATTCTAATCACAGATTACTTGTTCTCTTTTGATTTGAGATCTTTGATGCGATCTTTGATTGCATCGCTTTTTTCATGCTCATTTAGGGCGAAATATATACCAGACAGGCCTATAAGTGTATTTTCATTCTCTGGTTCCAACGCAAGCGCTGTTTCCATAAATGGCAGCGATTGTTTGAACAGGGTAACACTTGTATCCTGAATATCTTTAAGAGCCACCAGGTCAACATCATAACCTATCCCATTAATGATACTTACCGCTTTGTTGTAATAAAGTATCCCAACATTGTAGTTGCCATTTAGATTTTGCGGATCAAGCTCAAGCACCATCTCAAAATAATGTTTGGCAAGCTTCCAATAAGCAGAGTTGGTGCTTTTATTGATCTCATACAAATTTGTATACATCCCCCCTAACGCCAGATAGACATCAATTATCCTTGGCTTCAGGTCAATTGTGGGGTCAGCTATCACAATCTTTTCAAGGAAAATCTCGAAGCTCTTACGTGCATTCTCCGGATCCTGTGAGTTAAGATAGATAACACAATCATTATAGAAGGTACGGGCTATATTGCCTACCGAGGACCTGCTATTTTCTGAATACTTGCCCGTTGGATCGATCTTGATTGAGTTACTATAATAATCTATGGCCAGTCTTCTCTCTGGCCCATTTACACTTTTATCACGTTTGTATAATTCATAATAAATATAGCCCCGATAGTACCACATGTGAGCAAGCTTGCTGGATTCCTCATTAGCTGCTGCCTCATCTATCAGCACCTTCGCTTCATCCAAATTTCCTATTTTGAGGGCTTTTAATGCATCAGGAATCTTATCATTCTGAGCTAATGCAAGACTATAAAAAAGCATTAGTACAATACTCAGCAAAGGAATCCTGAATAAGATGCTGGTATGTTTGTGGTTTGTCTTCATAGTATCATTTATATAACCCTCGTAGCAAATGCCTGTAATCTGGAAGCTATGCTCAATCCATGGCCTGCTATATTCGCCTTATTAATTTCGAAACCTTGTTTATTGTCAACAATGATAAAATTGATATCACCTTTTTCTATAAGGCCTTCCTTTTCGGAAATCACCAAAGTATCTTTCCCTTTCAACTTCTCGACAACTGCATCTAATTGACCACTACTCGCTTTTGAAATAAATACCATGTGGCAGGCCCCTAACGATGCTGCAGATGTATAGCTGGTTATTACAAATTTCTGCGTTCCCCTGGTTGTTTTTTGACTCATCTTTTCCAATTCGATGAACAAAGGTGTTTTGCCAATAACCCCTATCTCAAAAGTACCCTTTTGAGCTTCAGTAGGCCATTCAATATACCTGGTAAAATTGTAAATAAAAGTAGCCTTAATCTTAGCATTGGTATTATCCGCAGTTTGATAACTACTGAAGCCCGAAACTGTAAGGAAAAGGAAGACAATCAGGATTTTATACGTTGTTTGCATTAATCTTTACGAAATATCGGGTATAAGTTATTCCGCATCTTACAAGTATCAGTCCAACTTTGTTTTTTCCCCTCTTAAATATGGGTACCTAACAAAGATAAATTAACTAAGAGCAGGAAACAAATGGAGACTTAAAAGAATCTCCACATAGGATGATCATTCATAAATCATCAATGATTGACTGACAAACGATTCTTCCGTTGACTTGGTCGTTCTAATTTGGGGCCTAAGCAAAAACCGTAACCTGATTTAACAGATTACGGTCTATTGGGCAATGCAGTGATTCGACTGGGGCTCGAACCCAGGACCCTCTCCTTAAAAGGGAGATGCTCTACCAACTGAGCTATCGAATCCTTTCAAATCAGAATGTCAAGCACTCTAATTTTAGAGGTGCAAATATAGATGTTTAATTAGATTTAGAAAAGCAAGTGTTTGGTAAAAGTATATATATTTCGACAAGAAGCATACCTTTGTGCGGAACATAGAAACGCATACCTCAAATGCGAACGAACACATCACAAATGAGGCACCAGGTTGTCATTATAACAGGAGCATCATCAGGCATAGGGCAGGCATGTGCCCTGGAATATGCAAAGAAAGGTTCCATCGTAATTCTCGCTGCAAGAAATGAGGCTAAGTTGGGAGAATTGTCGATAGCCATCACGGAACTTGGTGCTCGCTCACTGATTGTTCCTTTTGATGTAACAATAGCTGAGGACAGAAAGAGGTTGATCGATGTTGCGATTGAACAATTTGGTCGGATTGATGTGCTGCTGAATAATGCGGGTATCAGCCAGCGCGCTCTTGCTAAGGATACGATCCTTGACGTGGAGAGGCAGCTGATGGAGGTCAACTACTTCGGTGTGATAGCACTTACAAGATTAGCGCTAAAACATATGATCGCGGCCAAATCAGGGCATATTGGTATTATCAGCAGTATAGTGGGCAAATTTGGATTCCCCTTGAGAACCGGCTACTCAGCCTCCAAACATGCACTTCATGGTTACTTTGAATCATTGCGGGCGGAATTGTATCATGATAATATTAAGATAGCTATTATTTGCCCGGGTAGAGTAAAAACCAATATCTCTATCAATGCCTTGACAAGTGATGGCTCAAGTCATAGTAAGATGGATGACGGTACAGAAGCAGGTATAAGTGCTGAATATTGTGCTCGCCAAATTATAAGGGCAATCGACAAAGGAAAAAGAGAAACTTATATAGGTGGGAAGGAAATATTGCTGATTTATATCAGAAGGTTTCTCCCTAGCATATTTCACAAAATGATATTAAATATTAAGCCGACCTAAAAAACTATGGCGAAGATAATCAGCGGAATTCAGCAGATAGGAATTGGTATTCCAGACATGCATGAGGCATGGAAGTGGTATCGCGACGCATTTGGCATGGACATCCGAATGTTTGAAGAAAGTGCGGAAGCACCAGATATGGTAAACTATACGGGTGGGGAAGTTCAGTCACGAACAGCTGCTTTGGCTGTTAACATGAAAGGCGGTGGAGGATTTGAAATCTGGCAATATACAAGCCGGCAACCTGTATCTCCACAAGATCCGGTGGTAATGGGAGACTACGGAATTTTTGCAGGCAAAATTAAGGCACCCGACGTCTCGGCTGCGTATAGTTATCATAAGGAAAAGGGCAATACAATATTAGGAGAGCTTGGCAAGGCACCAGATGGAAGCGAGACATTCTTTGTTATTGACCCCTATGAAAATATTTTTCAGGTTGTTCAGAGTGATGACTGGTTCTCAACTACCAAGAGCGTAACAGGAGGTGTTGAAGGATCAGTAATAGGAGTTTCAGATATTGATAAAGCATGCACACTGTATAGCGACATACTGGGTTATGATAAAGTAGTATATGACAAAGAAGGTGTATTTACCGACTTTATCGACCTCCCTGGAGGGGATCAGCCATTCAGGCGGGTGTTGTTAAGGCGAGAACAACCAACGACAGGCAGTTTCAGTGAGTTCCTCGGCTCAGGTAGTATTGAATTGGTACAGGTGCAAGGGGGGCAACCAAAAAAGATATTCGCGAACCGATATTGGGGAGACAGGGGGTTCATACACCTCTGCTTTGACATCAAAGACATGAATGCCATGAAGGAAGAATGTGAAAGCAAAGGATACCCCTTCACTGTTGATAGTGGGTCAGTATTTGATATGGGTGAAGCGAGCGGCCGGTTCAGCTATATTGAGGACCCCGATGGAACATTGATTGAATTCGTTGAGACCAACAAGATACCGGTTATCAAAAAAATTGGGTGGTATCTGACACTAAACAAGAAGACCCCAGAAAAAGCCCTACCACGCTGGATCTTAAAGATGTTGGCCTTTAATCGGGTCAAAGATTAATACTCACCAAAGTTTCTGTGGCTGATTGGCCAGTTTAGGAGGCCAGACTTAAGTTTGGATTATAGTCTGGAACTACCGCTTCTGCCTTGCTCAAGTGCTTTAACATCCCGATGTGAGCAGCGAAAGCCTCTCCAAACGTCCTATATTCCTTGTACTCCAACCCATATTCTTCACATGTTTTAATCACTATGGGTGTGAGTTTCGGATAATGGACATGGCATACATCCGGAAAGATATGATGTACCACGTGTATATTGATACTCCCCATCAACCAACTTCCAATTCTATTTCTACGCGAGAAATCTGCTGTGGTATCAACAACGTGTATAGCATAATTGTTTTCAATATTGCCATCATCATCAGGCATTGGGTAGGTAGTCCCATTATAAATATGCGTACACTGGAATATTAATGCGAATGTAAGTCCGGATAACACGTGGATAGAGAACCACCCCAGTATTACAATCCACCACGACACACTTAAGAATATCAGAGGCAACACAAGTGTTAGTCCATGATACACCAATTTGGAAATAAGAAGAACTGCGTACTCCTTAACCGGGTGTTTGACATTTTTGGCATTGCCAATATGGCTTTCGCCAAAAAACCACTTGAAATCCTTGAATGTCACCCAATGGAACTGCGCCAAAGCATAGAGGAATGGAACATAAAAGTGTTGAAATTTATGTAACGGCTTCCATGGTTCATGGGGAGTAAAGCGGAATAACCCATGGGTTTCCAGCGTAACATCAATCTCGTGAATGTTCACCCACTTATGATGCTCTCCATGCATTTGCCTCAATAAATATGAATTACCCCCGACAAAATCCATTGACCTCGCCAGCAATTGATTGACCCAGGGTTTTGGGGATATTGCATCGTGTATCGCGTCATGAGCAATCGCAAAAGCAATGAATATATTTGCAAATCCCAGAAGCGACCAAGCACCAAATAGCAACCACAAGTTACTGCTCAGCACATCACTAATAATTACACCATATACCAGGAACCAAAAGGCGAAGGCCAGCACCATTTTGACATACATTTCAGTATTGGCATGCTTGGAAATATTATTTTCCTCAAAGTAGCCGTATATATTCTTCCTCAAAGCCTTTACAAATTCCTCCTTGGGTGGTGTCGTTTTGAATCGAACTTGCTTGTCCCCTATTGTCTTATTCAACATAACCTTTAATTAAGAGATGGAATGAAGTGCAAAAATAGCAATTATTTGGCAGTTCGTTTCTGGTAGGCCTCTTTCAGACCAACAAGTTTATCAACAATAGATGCCCTTTTCCGGAGCAGTTCATTGAACCTGGACTCATGCCTTGTCCTAAAGAGAATATGAGAAATTGTTGATCTTAGAATTCGAAAGTCCTCAATATAGTATGCCGAATAATTGCCTGATAGATACAGAGTTATTATATAGATTGGAGTCAGCGCCAATGACCCA
>Ga0302119_10001342_pt1 | contig 11092 bp, 17 predicted proteins | sample AG5_Tmax_MG_FD_203114 | JGI IMG/M metagenome (GOLD analysis project Ga0302119, IMG submission 203114) | Marine microbial communities from Western Arctic Ocean, Canada - AG5_Tmax | ecosystem: Environmental > Aquatic > Marine > Oceanic | place: Canada: Western Arctic Ocean | collected 2017-10-01
ATAACTCCCGTTCTGGCCATCAATTCTAGCAATTTCTTAGATTCGGTCTCCGGATTGAAGTGATCCACAGGCAAGGAACCGGTTCCACCATGTCCCGCCAGAGAAACCCGAATATTCTCCTGGTGACCAACGTTAATTTGGATATTTTGCTCTGACTGCGGATGCGCTTCCATCCCAAGCAACTTAGTACGCCTATCCATAATAGAGAGCACCTGCTGAATGGCCTTCATGTCGGGTTCGACCGATACGTCGGTTCCATCATCCAAAGTGACTCGCCTATGTTGAGTAAGGGGCCAAATCGCACTTTGGAGAGAGTCCAAACGCTCCAACTCCATTCTGAGCACTTCCGGATACGCCATAAGTGCTTCAGCGTTCAATTTCTCGAGTTGTCGATTAACCGCTTTTCCAACAGCCCCTACAGAGATCCCAAATCGACGAGAAATCTCTTGATTGGACACGCCGGCCTGACGCATCTTGAAAACGCGAACATCCCGTTCAGCGAGGAACTCACGGGTAAGTGTTTGGGAGGTATCAGCCATAGGACCCAATGGTAGGTCATCTTCTCGTTCCCCAGGGCCCCCTATATGGGAAAGCATCAGGGAAGCCCAAATCCAATTTTTTCGTGTCAGGGAAAAGCCCAAACTCGATTTTTCGAGTCAGGAAAAAGCATGAACCCGATTTTTGCCTATTAGGAAAAAGCATGAACCAAATTTTTGCCTATTAGGGAAAAGCCCGAACCAAATTTTTGCCTACAGGGAAAAGCCCCAACCAAATTTTTCTGAGCACGAGACGGCTTTTTGAAGCGGGGCTAAAAGCATGAACCCAAAAAACACGAGCAGGTGAAAGAACAAGCCCATTTTTTTCGAGCACTATGAGGTCAAATCGACCGGGGCTAAAGCACGAACCCGAAAAAACCGAGCACATAGAGCAACTTTACAAATTTTTTCCTACCCCTCTGAAATCGAACATTTGTTCGATTGGCCGCAGCAGCCCACGGGTGACTCACGGGTACCCCTTGACAACACCCAACATCGTGTTATTCTTAATGTAGCGAACCGGTTACTCCTCGGAGTCACTCAGAGAGCCCCCACTCGGTCCCCCCCCAGTGGGGGCTTTCTACTTTCTACGTTCGGGCCCAATCCATGACCTCGAACGGGAATCGCACTCCACGCTTCATCGTCCTAGGCCAATGCCGTTCGTCACGGGCCCCCCTGAAGTGATTCACCGTGTAGACGTATTCCATCGTGTGAGTGGGGTCTGGCGTTAACGAAATTCCGAATTCTGGCCATCTAGACCAAACGGCCGATCCAAACGGCCGAAGTTCACGAGTGCTTGCCGTGGCACCTAGTGGAGCATGGTGTTCCAGCCAAAGACCACATCCGTAGATGACGCGGAGAGTGTCAAGGTACTTTGCGACCTCTGTGGCGATCGCTTCACTCGTCCGACCCCCTGGATCGATGAACGCCTTGTACAGCGGTCCCAAAAGTAGCAAGTCTGGTTCAACCTGTTCAATCACGTCTTCCAAGGCGAGTCTGTCACTGGCCTCCAACAGATTGAAGCCATCGGGCTTCATGAACAAGTGGGCATCGGACTTATCGGCATATCCCAAAGAACGGGCCGCGTTAATGATCGTTCGAGAGGTACGACGGATGATTTTCTCGGGATTCTCAAGGTCAACGCTCAACGTGCGAATGCGTGGAATCTTCTGGAACGAAAACGGCGATACGCCGATCGCCGGCAAGATCGCGCATTGTCTCAACAGCATCGTCTTACCAACGCCCTCAGCCGCAACGACGATCACCCGTTCCTGACGCTCCAGTAGGCCCGGTATCAGCCAGTCGTAAGAATCGTCATCGTCCTCGCCAACGAACTCAGCCCAGTCCACCAATCGACCGGCGTTTGCAGCCACGGGTGCCTCACGGGCTCCCAGCAACTGGGTTGCCCGATTCATAATGAACGCAGGCGACTTATCCTCGTCCAACAGAGAGCGCAGTTTGGAAAGCGTTTCCTCTACGGGTGACAGCGGCCCTTCTTCGTCCTCGTCAAATTCGAGTACCGGGACTGGGGTTTCGACGGAGTCATCTTCGACAAACGGGATCAGTTCTTCCGTTGATCCACCTAGTTGGACATGCTCTGTAATGTCCTTCGCTGAGGGGCACATCCAGATCGCTACGTCGCAACCTGCCTCCCTGAGTCGCGCTGCCACATCACGGGCATGTGGTCGTCCAGCCACGTCGTTGTCGACGATGATGTCGATCGTTCCTCCGGCAAGGGCTTCGGTGTGGATGTCCAACCACTTCCCTGCACCACCTGGCATCGTGGTCGCGCAACCACCCATACGGGTGATCGTGTCACAGTCCTTCTCACCCTCCACAACCCAAATGGGGTCGCCTTGCTCCTTCTGCTTGAGCGTGTTGGGTAAGTTGTAAAGGACTTTGGGTGTATCGCCCAACTGGTATACCCACCCGCCGGCACCATCAGGCTTACGCTGCCGAAAGGTCTTTCGACCTCCGGGTTCCTCGTATCGAACCTTCTGGAACAGCAGGGTTCCGCTTGCGTCTTGATAGTCATACGACGCGATGAACTTGAGCGCCTTACGCTCAACTTTCGGGTATGCCTTGTCACGGGTGGATTCGAGAAGGTCCTTCGGCTTCAGTGCCGCTGTAGTGATGTCGATGGAACGACAGACGTCCTCTACTCCGCATCCCCCGTTCCTATGACAGAACAGCAACACCGTTCCGTCGTCCTTTTCGTGGATCGACAGCGATGGGTTGCGATCGTCTTGCCGACACGGGCATCTGGCTTCCCAGCCATTCGCGCTCTGGACTACTCCACTCAGACGGGAGAGTAGGTCATCAGTGTGTTGAAACAACCCGATTCACCGCCCCTGCGATGTCAAGGTCTGTCCAGTACGGGTGCGAGTCATGACGATCCCTTGTGCAAGCCCAATCCGGAATCGGTCACGCTCGTCATACGACCCCCAGATACCGAAGGGTTCGTGTTCGAGGGAGTACTTCAAGCAATCCCCCACGACTGGACAACCCTTGCAGATCTGCTTCGCGTGGTCGGCAACGTCTGTGACCGTCTGCCGTTCCTGATCTGTCATGTCCCGTGAGATCTCCGGGAACCACCACTCTGTGGGCTTGCCTTCGCACGCTCCACCCTGGGGTGCATGTATCGCCGTACTACGCACGGGTAATCCGTAACGCGTCTGCGGCAGTCAGGAAGATGACTGCTGATTGGACCACGAGTTGTTTCGATTCCTCTTCGGCGACTACGACGTCTACTGCTTCGTTCGGGACGCCCAACGCTTTTGCCAGTGCGGCACGGAGTTGAGCGACTTCGATTTCATTCTTCCTCAGTTCCATGTCGTAGTCAATAGCCGACACGCTGGATTTTCCAGATGTTGCGGCTACGAGTTCGATTTCCTTCGCTGCCACCCTGAGACACCACGCACATGCGATCACGGGTGCCTTCGAGGCACGGGGCCTGACCTCAACGTGACCGCACTTGAGGTGATGGTGATATTTGACCTTCCCCCACGCACCTACCCGCTCGATGCTCTCCACCCTCCGACGGGGTGCTTTCCGATGCTCAGTCGTCATCGACTCAGAGTACCCGAACGATGGCGCCCCATTCTTCGACTGAACGCAAAAGGAAACCCCCCGGCCGTAACCGGGGGGCCCTTTCGATGGATGGGTTGCGCCCTAGAAGGGTGGGTCTTCCTCCGCTCCAACCGAAACCGGCTGCCGGGCCTTGTTCGCACGAGGCGACGAGGCACCTTGAGCACCGCCCTCCTGGGTGCGCACCTTGCGCTCCAAAGACTCAATGGATCGGCACAGCACTCCGACGTGGTCGACAATGAGTTCGACGCTTGAGCGCTTGTTGCCTTCCTTGTCGTCCCAGGACCGCTGTTCGAGCCGGCCCTGAACGATCACGCCGATGCCCTTCTCAAGGACGTCGGCTGCGTCCTCTGCTGTGTACCGCCACGCGGTGCAGTTGAAGAACGACGTTTTCTCCTGCTTCTCGCCCTTCGCGTCGTTGTAATAGTGGTTCGACGCTATTGAGAAGTTCAACCGCGCTAGACCACCGTCCGTGTAGTTCAACTCTGGATCACGGGTGAGGTTCCCAACGATAATCGCCGGGGAAAATGCAACCATGTGCTCTGCTCCTGTGTAGTGGGGGCAAGCCCCCGTTTGGGTGCGGTCACCCTACCACGGGTGTCGGGGCTACCACACTGGTTCGGATCGGTCAGTTGCGCTTATTTCAACCCATGTGTAGGCTGGACCCTATGACTTCCTCAAGTGATGCCCGACTCAAGATCCTCAACCACATGGTTGAGTACTTCATGCTGTTCGTCGACGACGAACTGGACGAAGCCGATGTTGACGACCTCGTTGATGAGCATCAGTACCTCGCCTCTGTGATGCTGGAGTCGATGGGAATGGAGGTCTTGCCTACTACGGATGGCAAGATCAACGTGTCCTTCGACCTTCAGGATGTCGGCCAGTTCATCGAGGCCAAGTTGGCTGCTGAGGAGACGTTCGTCGAAGATTCCACCTCTTGAGTCAATAGATACCGTAAACTGTCACTCATGACGAATTGGAACCTACGGGTACTCTCCGGACTCCTGCTATCCCTAATCTGGGTCTCCGGTAACCTCGCCTTCGCATCAGCGGAGTCCGGACCCCCATCAGTTCTGGCACGGGCCGCAATAGTCTCGACACCCACACTTGCTTCGTCCGTGCCACCTACTACTCGGCCCGTGTCCGTTCCGACACCCATCGAACTCCCGGCCGAACCTTCTGGCGTTCCGACCACTGTGCCCCCGCCACCCTCATCAGGTTCGTCGGAACGTCGTTCTCTGCAAGTGCCGACCACGACCCCCTCGACACCCATTACGCGCACGTCGGCACCGCAGAAATCCGCCAACTCCATGACCGGTCAACAGTACCGGTACTTCGAACGGAGCCTGGAAGTCACCGCTCTTCAAATCGAACTCGGGATGCAATCCGTCGATGGCGTCTACGGACCTCAGACACGCAAGGCCCACGTTCTCTCGCTTGGTGGCCCACACACCCTCCTCCTTCGGAACCATCCGGAGTTTGGACAGGTACTGACGCCGTGTTCACACGGGTGCATACCGGGTGATGGGCACTACGAACTCCCCACTTTGGAAGAACTGATCAACGAGTACTTCCTCCCAGAAGACAGAGCATTGGCTCTCATGATTGCCTTCTGCGAATCCAGCGGACAAACCCATCACGTTGGTTCAGACGTGGTGTCCGACGCACTAGCCGTCGGCTGGTTCCAGCACCTAGCCAGATACTGGGCCGAACGCTCTGACAAAGCCGGGTGGGGTGACTATCATCCATTTCATGGACGAGCCAATGTTGCAGTCGCCGCATGGCTCTACTACTCCAGTGGCGTCCACCATTGGAACCCGTCACAGCACTGCTGGGGACCGTCCTCCTCCTGAGCGACCTGCACGCTTGTAGAATGGGAGTATCCGGCAATGCTGAACCACGGGAGACTTCCGATGAATGACGACGACAGCACGGGGCCGGAGTCTGAAGACGTTGAGATTGAACCTCGGGAACCCAGTCGTGAAGAACTGGTCAACTTCATCAGCGAGTTCATGGCGTCCTCCCTCAACGTCGAACAGGTGTACCGGTCACATCTCGTAGAGACTGTCGCAGCCCGCGTCTATTCTGAGTTCGGACAGGATGGCTTGTGCGATCTAATGATGAAGATCGACGAACGGGCTAACTGGATTTCCGACATCATCATCGAACAGCCCGATCTGGATGACGTGATGTTCAAGCGTCACGGTGTGTACGACCACCAGATCATGGAAAAAGCCAGAAAGACAGATGCCCTGCTGGAGTTGAATCAGAAGATTTGGCGACTCCGCAAGAAGTATGCACGGGCAATCGTGGACGAACTCTTTGAAAGTAGCAAGCCAACCTTCGATCCAATCCTAGAAGATCCCCCACCAGCGTGAGCCGGGCATTCCACAAGATCGCCCGTCACGTTCCGCTGCCCACATGCTCACCGGAGCAGGTGCAGAAGAACATCGAAACGCATTCGTGGGAAACGCACGACTTCACCGACTGTGTCGATTACGACCCGTCCTGGAGCCCCGTAATCATGTGCAGCAAGTGTCATTGGTTGCGCTACACGAACTCGGGCCTTTATGACTCCGCTCAATCAAGGTGGCCCTGCGGGGAATGCCCGGATTCGATCTCGTTTGACGAGTACCTGAAGTCAGAAGGCCGTTAACCTTGGCTGCCAAAGCAAGTGCAACTGACCCGGCCGCTGTGGTCTGCGAGTTGTGTGGGAAAGTGACCTCCGACCACACCTCACGGGAGCGTCGGAAATGCGGAACGTCATGGACACCCCCGAAGCCACCAGAGCCAGAACCGAAGCCAAAAGCCGTCTAGTTCAGATCAACGCTCTCTGCGTTCTCCACGAGATTCCGTAGATCTAGCAGGAAGTTCTGAATCTCAGACGCTTCGATCATGTGACGATGCGACGTCTGCTTGAGGAAGGTTTCGATCTCTACGATCAGGTCGACACAGTTGCAGGCTGGTTCGCAGGTGGCGGTCATCTGCTCCATCTTACATCTCCGGATGGATGCGGGTGATCGAGGCAAGATCGCCCCCCTCATCAGGGATGGGTTCGAACATGACCTCGTAGCCCTCCCTCATCACCTTCGCATCCTTGGTCGGGAACCACGCTTGCAGCACCTTCTCCCACGCTCTGGCGATCTGCTCGTTCATCCAGTTCGCAGGTGCGCTTGGCTCAACGCTGTGCCAGTGGTGCATCGCCTTGCTGATAGCCCCGGCCAACGCACCGAACTCCATTTCGGTCAACGTCACCGTGATCGTGTGTTCTTTGGTCTCGTCTTCGTTGAACGGCATCACGCTGCCACCTTCTCCTTCATGTTCTTCGGGGTCCATTCGACATACAGAATACGGTCAGCCTTGGACTGGTTACAGGTGATACAGCAGGGCATGATGTTGTCCACCGTGTGGTTGCCTCCATTGTGAATGGCTAGCACATGGTCACCAACTGAGTTCTTCCAGTTGTTCTTCCATTGACGGTACCAAGCGTCACAGTAGGTACAACGCTTCGGGTCGATGCCTCTGGCCCTCCAGTATTCGTGAAGTTCGGGGATGGTGTGCCCATCACACTCAACCCCGGCAAGGTCGGCGCGCCTCCTCTCCCTCGCCCTGACGGTCTTCTCCGGGTGGGCTTGGTGGTATTTGTGGACAGCAGCGATCCGCTTTTCAGGGTTCTCCTGTAACCACCGACGCTTCACTTCCAACACCTTCTCGGGGTTGGCCTCACTCCACTTATGAGCACGCGCCTTTGCGTCCCTTCGCACATCAGGGTTCGTCCGGTACCGTTCCCGCTTCTGCTTGCGGACTGCTTCCCGGTTATCCGCCCCGTACTTGAGGGAACGCGCCTTTATCTTCTCTCTATGCTTCTCGTAATACTTGCGCGAGTATTCTGCTCGGCTTCCGGCCATGTCCCTAGTCTCCCACCGGGGTGTGACAGTCGTACTGGTAGGCCAGTTCCATCTGGTCCGGGGTGATCGCTTTCTCGTACCAGTAGGACTTCGTGTCCTCGTCGAAGAAGTCGGGATTGTGATCCGACGACGGGTGCAGGAGGAACGGGTTGAGAGCATCGGTGTCGATCTTGAAGCCGTAGATGATCTGCTCTTCGTAGGGCACGGGCACACGGAACTTCGACCCATTGACTTCGACCTCATCGAAGCGTTCGATGTCCTGCCGAAACTGGAGGAACTGAGCCGCATGGGCAAAGGTCGGACCTGCGAGATACACGCATGCGTCGGGGCCTACGCGCAAGCCTTCAGCGTTGATTTCCTCAATCATCGACGCGAAGGTGGCGTGGAACAGTACGGGCTTCATTACGCGACTCCTGTTCGGTAGTCAATCTTCCGAAGGAACTCGGCCATGTCCTCGTCGCTAAGAGCGCGAATCTGGCTGTAGGTGAGGTGCGTTCCGCAATCTTTCTGATCGCAGACCCAATGGCCTTCGTCGTCGTCGCCCGTGCCTTCGATGTACGGGTTGTCGCACGAGTGCAACTGGCAGGTGTCGGGACTCATCATCGGCCGATGAACTGTCCGAATGCCGTCGGTAGTTCGGCAACGGGGACCTTCGCGTAGCAACTGGCGCAGATGGTGTCATCGTTGTAGATCGACACGAATGCGGTGCAGCCGTCGCCCTCGCAGCGCGTCCCCTTCGGGTGATGGGTCTTGACCTGTCCGTGTGGGCGAAAGTTGCGTCCTCGCTCCATTAGTTCCCTCCAAAGTAATAGTTGGCTACATGGGCCCAATGGCCTGAGTAGAAGTTGGCAACGATCATGTAGGTGAACAGGATCGCAAACCCGGTCGTGGCTGTCTTCCGCATCATGGTCATACCATGAGTCTACGGGGAATGGATCAGAGTGACAACCCGTTATCCAACATCGACATAACTAGATCACTCGTCGAACCGGTGGCCCCGGAACTGCTGCCTTCGGTCGCTTCGTCGACAACAACTCGCTTCTGGGCTATCAGTTCGTAGATCGCCTCATCGATCGTCCCCGCTGCCATCAGGTAGGTGGCCGTGACTGACCCCTTCTGTCCGATGCGATGGGTGCGTGCAACAGTCTGGTCATTATCCGCTGGCGACCACGCACTCTCAACGAACAACACGTCCTGCGCTGCAGTCAAAGTGTGACCGGACTTGGCCGCTTGAATGCTCAATACGATCACCGGGGCTGAAGACAAGGGCTCGTTCTGGAAGCGGTACTTGACGGCTTCGACTTCCTCCACCTTCATCCCGCCTTGGATCTTCAACCCGCCATGCTTCTTGGCGATCTCATCCACAATGTCCCGATGGTGTGCTGCGACGACGACTTTGCGTCCTTCCTCTAGACGCTGTTCCAGCCACTCATCGACAGCGATCATCTTGGCCTTCGCTGCGAGCCGGCGCAGTACCGAAATCTTGACAAGATGCTGTGACGACTCGGCCCGGAACCTCGCACGGACGGCAGCCGACTGATGGTTCAACCCCATCTCTTTGGCGATGGCACGAGCCCGATCAACGAGGTACTGAACGATGTCTCTCTCTGCTTTGGCGTACTCTTTCATCGCAGGCCCCGAACCGACCAAGAGCACGGGGTTGTGCACCACGGGTGGCAACTCCTTCATTACTTCGGGCTTAGTCCGACGGATGTAGCAGGTGGAGCGGAGTCGGTCGTTCAGTTCCTCAAGATTTGAGTTGCCCTCCAGATGCCATTGACCCCACTTGTCTTTGAACGCGTCGCAGTACCTGCGGTAGAAGCCCCAGGTCCCCCCGAACTTGTCAATCTGCCCGATGATGTCAAGTTGAGATGCGTATTCTGCTGGCCTGTTAGTGATGGGTGTTCCCGTCAACAGAAGGATCGGGGCCGCTGCTCGAGCACTACGAGCGAGTTTCTTCGCAACCTTCGTTCGTTGGGCTGTGGGGGTCTTGCAGTAGTGAGATTCATCGAAAATGTAGGCTGCGTGCCTTGACAACTGCAGGGACCAAGTGCTAATGTTGGAGTACCCGACGATGACCACTTCATAGTCCGTCGGGAACTCGGAGCGATTCGTCACCACCTTGACGTTGCGTTGAGGGAAGAACGTCAACCACTCCCTCTGCCAGTTCAGCACGAGGTTCGGTGGGCACACCACGACGGCAGGGAACACCTGTTCGCCTAGCGACTCTAGGTACTCCAGCGTTCCTGACGATTGCAACGTTTTGCCTAGGCCCATGTCGTCCGCGATGAAACATCGGCGGGCAGCAACGGCATAGGCGACGCCGGCTCTTTGGTACGGGAATAGAGCCCCGATCATGTTGGGGATCTCGATGTCGGCATCAGTCGCTCGGCTGGCCTCACGGGTGGCGTCCAGTTGGGCCTGAACCTGCGAAGCCTCCTGTACAACCGTCGGCTCTATCTCCACACCGAACATGTCCCCCCATTTGATCACCTCGTCCACAGACGTCATCGGGGCCTTCCAAGCCTTGGTGTCCTTGTCCCAAGTGATGCCGGCGATTTGCTTCGCTGAGGTGATCGCCACTCGGTCGTAGGCGAAGGCGAGGTAGATGAATCCGTCCTTCATGAAGATGCGCTTGTCTGGCGTTCGATGAACGGGAAGGGTCAAAAGGAGAACATCGGTGTCTATCTCGAACTCGTGTGCCGCTGCGAAGCCCCGCACCGCTTGTAGTGAGGTGATGGGCGCACGCCAAACGCGGTTGACTTTGTCCCATTTACACCCGTCGACTGACCTTACCTCCGCGATTTGTTCAGCGTCGTAGGGAAAGTCAAGTACGAGGTGGTCATCTGCGAGCGACAGTTTGCTTGACACGCCAACATCGTACAACCTTGGGTAGAAATCTCGACGGGGCCACCAGTTGTTTCTGCGTCAAGAGTTGTGCTTGTCTCCCATCCCTTGTAAGGTAGAAGTACAACCAGATGGCTCAGGGGCCATCGACCTCCTGAGCAAGAGGCAAAACGGCTCCCCATCTCATCAGAAAGACAATCTGGACGTGAAGTACACACCACCACCAGTTGATCCAGCGAAGCGCAACCCATGCGACCGTTGCGGCGTCGGCACTCGCTCCGTCTTTGAGGACGAGACCGAAGACGACTTCGGCACGCAGTTCATCGGCGGCCTCTCCATGACGGCCCGTGGGTACTACGGGGGGTTCTGGGACACGGAGGCTTACATGGGTGAGGGACCGGAGACCTTCACCTTGTGTCACGATTGCTCCGCATGGCTCTGCTCTCAGATCCCGAAGATGGCTACTGCGGCAGAGGGTGGGCATTTCACCTCCAACGTGCAGAAAGAGGGCGTTCGGCACGCGGCAGACCTCGCCGGGGGCACAGCCAGTAAGGTCTGCTGTAGGTGGGGCGTCGACCCCAACGACGACGAAGAGCGAGCCTTGTGACCGACTACCACATACCCGAACTGACCAAAGATCTAATCGTCTACTACCGCAAAGACCCGACTTGGCTGGCTATGTCACCCATGGCTCCCCCCGACATCGAAAGC
>Ga0302119_10001344_pt1 | contig 11073 bp, 6 predicted proteins | sample AG5_Tmax_MG_FD_203114 | JGI IMG/M metagenome (GOLD analysis project Ga0302119, IMG submission 203114) | Marine microbial communities from Western Arctic Ocean, Canada - AG5_Tmax | ecosystem: Environmental > Aquatic > Marine > Oceanic | place: Canada: Western Arctic Ocean | collected 2017-10-01
CGCCAACGGATGTACAAAAACTGATTCGACAACGATATCAGAGCCTCCTGGATTTACAGTGACCTCCACAACCATAGATCTCATTTGTGGGGATGTATGTGATGGCTCAGCTACGGTTGCTCCTAGCGGTGGCACTGCACCATTCATATATCAATGGGACGACCCGGCAGCCCAAACTACAGCCACAGCAACTGGCTTATGTACAGGTACTTTCAGCGCAACGGTTACTGATAGCTCAGGATGTAGTATAGTGGACACAGTTACGATCTCGGGACCGAACCCTTTGAACACTACCACTTCGAGTACCAATGCAAGTGTAGGAAACAGTGACGGCACTGCATCTGTGACTGTATTGGGCGGTTCAAACCCCATGACTTACTTATGGGATGATGCAGCCGCGCAAGCAACTTCAACAGCAACCGGATTACCCGCTGGGACGTACACAGTTAATATCACCGATGGAGCTGGGTGCACAACGTCGGCTACGGTCACTGTCTCAGAGGGAACTGGAATTTGGGATAACGAGCTGGGACTTCGATTTGACGTATATCCCAACCCATCGACAGGCATGGTTATAGTTGATCTTGAACTTCTGGAAGTTGGTGCTATAACATTAGAGGTCGTGGATATGCTGGGGGAAACGGTATTTGAAACAGCGCACACATCAGTTCAACTATATAAGAAGGAAACTGACCTCAGCTCACTATCCGACGGTATATACTTCGTTCATTTAAGTACTGAAAAAGGGTCAGCCAAGAGAAGGATTGTAGTTGCAAAGTAGTAATACAAGAGTAAAATAAAACCCCGAAGTAGATGCAAGCATCACTTCGGGGTTTTATTATTAGCAAACCTATAAGCCGGGTTCTGTTCCCACAAGCGTGCGCAAGCGCTACTCCTGGGCTTCTATCATTTGTCTAGCCTTGCCATTGCTGGCAAGATCTAACAACCTACCCTGGGATTTTACCTAAGTAACGAAGCGGGCCGCCTCTCTCCCTTTATTTGGTCTTGCTCCACGCAGAGTTTACCTGGTTTCACTACAGCCCACGAATCCTAAGACTCGAGTCGTACATTCTTTCTGTTGCACTGGTCCTCCCTGACTTGAAGCAAAGCTTCTACATCAGGGTGACGGGTGTTACCCGCTGCATTGCCCTATGGAGCCCGGACTTTCCTCCCTACACGTAAATGCAGAGCGATAGAACGGTTTGCACTACAAATGTAGGGAATTATCATTTTTTCAAGGAACTGAACGAAGATGCGGAGTGTTAATTGATGTGCTTACCTGATCAATTGAAAAATATCTTATTGCAACTGCAACTATCGCCTATAATCAATTGTTCTATTACCAAACAAATAAGTTTACTAACCTCAAAATCTTAAAAAATGAAAAGTATAGGAATATTAGATAACACTGCCCTACTAATTGGAATGGTGATATTTGGATATAACAAGGACCAGGTGGAACCGAATCTAGCCCCCCCGTAATCCAACAGGTTTTTGTTGTATTTAACAATGAAAATGCCGCCGCTTCATTGAACACTGATAGTAACAGGGCCTTTAATACCAGGAAGGTGCTAGCGAGTTTGATGGAAGCTATCGGATGATCACCTCTGTAGCACCGTAACCATAGGTATCGTAAGAAGCATCACAATATGTAATGTTGGGGTAATCATCAAGTATCAATCGCACTTCTGCCCGAAGGGTGCCCTTCCCCACTCCATGAATGACAATGAGGTTATCCTTTTTTAACCTTATAGCCTCTTCCAGTTTCTCACTGAAGTACCTCAGCTGAAGTTGCAACTTTTCTCCGGCTGAAAGATCTGAATATTCGTCTCTTAGGTCCTCCATGTGAAGATTTATCTCGTTGGGTAGACGTGTCTTTTGTTTTGGAACACTCTTTTTGGGAAAGTCTGGTTCCTCAGGTTCATCAATTAAACCTGAGAAAATTTCCCCAGTGACCCTCTTGTAGAAGTCTTCTCTTTCTGCAGGGTCTATCCGAATCAGTTCGGTATTGTTATACGTTCTTTCAAAGCCATCTACCAAAACTGACACTTTGAACTCGTCAAGGATGTCAACGACTTTCCCTTCCCCTACCTCGTCGAGGAATGAAACTATATCTCCGACCTTCAGCGCCATCAGTAAAGTGCTTTAACGTGTGAATAAGGTGCAGTAAACTCTTTATAAGCCCGGGCATTTACATCGTCTGAATCCATTATAAAATCTCTCACCCCTTCTTTATCCCCTGCTTCAATCGATCTAGATAGTTCAGATTCATGGTAGCCGAGCAAGTCAGCTTCCGTATTTTTCCTAATCTCCAGATCCTTTATATCAATCGATTCATCCGTAGCTCCAATGAACTCAATTAGACAGCCCCTGCCAAACACCCAATTGAAAATATGTTCTGCCCTCTTGAGGTGGAATTCATTGGTGACTACGGTAAATTCAATAATCTCCTGAGGTTCCATATACAAAAGCCAGGTAAAATAGGCGTTCTGTATGGTGTCCGTTGATAAACTTTCCTGATGTATTGACTCTTTCGGGATGGCACAGTTAACCAGGTAGTCCGCCATAGCCTTAGATTCTGGTACCGGAAAGTTATCTCTGCCCTTACCACTTACAATTACCTGGGCATTGCCCGTATCGGAATACAGTTCAACGGCCTTGTCCAATCTGTTATGTACCCAAACTGGCAAGTCGCCTTCTTCACTGATCCCTCCTCCTAATACAAGAATGGTTTTGGCTACTCCTTCCATCCGATAATTGCATTGGCCACCGCCCGTGGTTCCGGCGGCAGAGCATAAATATTCTTCTCGTAGTTGCTATTATATGGTGAAATGTTCAGTGCGCGCCCATCAATCACCAACGTACTGCTTCCTCCCGGATCAAACCCCATAGCTTTTACAGCGCCCAAATTCTTCAGTATCTCCGCCATATCACCATGTGTAGCACCTACAGACTCCAGTATCCTCCCATTGATAGTCAATACCATGACGGTACCTTTTGCATCAAGCCCTACTGCGATTTTCGGGCCACGCATATCGGTAAAATCTAACCTGGCCGCCTGGGTCAAGATCGAGTTGTTGGTCTTCCATCCTTCTCCTTTCATATCTATCACCTCTTTCTTCGCGTCCAACAGCATTGGCCCTGCCTCTATAGCATGTTCAATCTCATCCCATTTAATGGCCCCTCCACCCTTCATGAGAATGGTGAGCTGTTGCCCAACCTTAAAGTTTATTGAAGCAAATGACGAAGGCAATGAGAGTGTGAGGCCGACCGGAATACTCTTAACCTTCTGCCCCTTTCGGGTAGCAATGATTTCTTTTACCGTTCGTCCTGCTATCCTGATAATAGTATTGCCGTCCCCCCTGATTTCTTCCTTATCGTAAAGTAGATCATAAAAACAGGGAAGTTCAGCTGAGTGCTTATTGTATCTCCTTGCTTCAAAATTTATGGTTTCCTTCCGTACTTTAACCTGAATCCCATTGGAACAGCTAACTTTTTCAATATCAATTTTTCCATTATAGTATATGATAAATGCGGGTTTGTTAAAGAGTGGAGGACACTCTATTGACCCGTTGGCTACCAACATGCCTAAAGGAGACCCTATATATGATTCAGAGAGAGCGAGTTTACCTACCAATTCTGCATTGAGAATGTATCCTCCATTCCATGCAATACGCGCACGCTTTAACCTGCTTTTTTCGAAAGCTTGAACCAAGTCTATTACTGTTTTTGTCTTCCTGCCTGATGTAACTGCTTCAAATCGCCACTTATTGGACCTATTTCTTACCGTAGCTAAGACACCACTCCAGGGCATGTTATCCGCATAGATTCCCGTAAGATATCGATGTGTCACCTCTTCTGCTGATCCAGACTTTCGTTGACGGAGACCATCAATTTGTTGCAGCAGCTCCTTAATTGGCGTTCCGTTAACCTCTGCGTCATCACGCATTATTTTGAACAATTTGCGTTCACCAATCCTGCGAGACAGCCGGGCAAATAACGGTCCATGCAGTGCTTCACTAAAGTCTCTCGCCGTCTGTATGGGAGTGGGATATGCCAACGTCGCTCTGACTCCCGCCGGGACAAATTGGATGAAGCCATTTCCCTTCTGAACGCCCATTATCGAGCTGATGATCTCTCTGTTGTTCTCAACCTTTCCAATGTGGAATCGGTCCAGGTTGATTGTGTCTGTCATCACCGGTGCATTGTCACCGTTGGTGATAATAAAACCACCTCTATCTTTAATTTCATTAAGAACCCTTATTCCACTGGCTCCCAACTGCTTAAAATGTACACCGACCGTCCATTGATCGGTTGCAATCAGCTTGCAGATGCCGTGTTTGTAGAGCAGCTTCAGCTCTTTGTCATCAGTTGATTTTAAGTATTTGTCGAGCGCTTCGGCAGTGTACCATTTGCCCAAAGATCTCTTTTGACAAAAGATGTATACAGGTGCGAGCTTAAGCTTAGAATGCAGCAAATGTTCTTCCTCCAGCTCTTCTTCAATTTTCAACCCCAGTCTGGCCCTCAAAGGCTGAAGCACAAAAAATTCAATTTCATATTTTACATATTCTCCAGGGAAATATGCCAGTGGAACATTTTCCTTCAGCTTACTCACCAACCTCGGCCGATCATCAATCTCGAGGACTTGACTATTGGTCAGCTGGAACAAGGCAAGATTCCAATCCGTGAAAAAGTGGGGAGATATCTTGAAGGTAAGGTTGCCAGCTGGAGCAGCGACCTCGTTATATATCTTGTTGACCAACCCAGTCATCTCCTGTATGGTAAGGTCCTGGTAAGGGAAGTACTTCTCGTTTCTATGCCTGTAAGAAAACGAATGATCGTGACGCAACAGAGACTTGCCACTGTAGTACTTAAACACATTGTCCACCGTATTGTAAAACTGGTGCATTGTTTCTGGTGACAGCTCCTGCGACCCCTCGTCTTCAGCTACCAGTTTCCGGGCGAAACGCATGGCCATCGCACGGACTTGCTGCTCCTCAACCCTGAAGAAACTAGGGTCTATCAGCGATTTCAAGCACGTCATAAACCTAAGCCGGCCAAATCCGGGCATGAAATGCCTGGTCTGTTCATTGATCAGGCCTTCAAGCAGTCTGCTCTTCGACTGCAGCGCTCCTACATAACTCTCCACTGCTTTGACAGCGTCTTTTCGCAACTCTGTATCATTTGAAACCTGAAGGAATAGCTGTTTGAGCAATGCATCCATGTTAAGGGTTAGTGCAGCGAGGCTATAGCGGCGCTCCACCGCATTCTTGTTGTGCTCAACCTCTTCAATGAAGTTCTGAGGGAAAAAGACATGATCTGCTACACTCTGAACAAGGTTGTCCTTGAAGTTGCGACTTTTGAAGTCCAGTACACGGAGTCGTTCTGACTCACTTAGATGCTCACCGATAACCTCTGCGTAAACATTCTCGGGATAATAACGTCGGCAAAAAATTGGGATACCGCAGGCAGTAGCTTCTATAAGCGGAAGCCCTCTGCCCTCAGTCTCACTAGGCAGCATGATCAGGGACGCTATGTTGTAAAGTTTAGGAATATCAACCGGATCAAGATATCGATTCTTAAAACGCTTGCTGTCAAACTCACTGAATAAGAAACCCAGGAAGACACGCCCCCTAAATTTCACGGAAAGTGAATCCAGGAGTTCGCCGAACAATCCTATCAGCTTATTGGTATAGGCCTTCTGTCCAAGCGGGATAGGACCGGTAATCAGGAAAGTCAAAGACAGACCCGGGTTGCTTTCAAAATTGGCTCGGAAGTGGGGGTTGCCAAATAGCCGTTCAATTAGCTTAAACCCAACCTCAATACGCTTGCGTGGCATCAATCGCGTAGGCTGCAGGAATACTATATTATTATTGACAAAATCAAAGGATGAACTTTTCTTATAACCCAATAACATCGGGCGCTGGCCATATTCCAACTCTTTTCTAATGCTCCCTGGCGTTACCACCTGCAGCCGTTTTCTGTAGTTGGCCAGCATATCATGTACCTGAAGAAAAGCGTTGATCTTCGTCCTCTTGGTCAGCGTAGTGTACCGTTCAGTGTCAACCGCTGTACCTATCTCACTTACGTTGGCGGGATTGTGCCCATTGACATTTATCACATGCTCCGACTGGTTGCGATTGATATTTACGGTGAGCCAATGCCTGGACTCCCAGGGGAACAGGACTTCGATCTGTGAAAAGAATTCCCCTACATTGGAATTAGTGAAAAAGAAATCTCTGGGTCCGCCTCTCAAGCCACTGGCTTCCAGGTCTATCCCTCTACGACCTCCTTCCCAGTAGAAATCATGGTTGTTATTGAGCACGGGAATCCTCAGGTATTCAGACAGCAGGGTACAAGCCAGCGCCATGGAAACATTGCCTGGATTGGAACACACGTTGACTAGATAAAGCAACTTAATGTTTTTCTTCTCGATATAGCTGCCGAGCTTCTCAACAATATTGCAGGTGTCTTCCCAGAATAGCCTAATCAGCTTATTATATGCATCACTCCCCCGCTCCATCTTGAGGTTAAAGAAGGCATCATAAAGCTTCCAGTTGTCAAAACCAGAGAGCTCCTTTATTGTATGCCTGACAATTGACTTGTCAATAAAGCGCTCTGCCTCAGGAAGGAAGTTGCCCGCGATAAAATGAATCGGGACCCCCGGCATTAGTCCCTGAAGGGCCTTGGCATACTTCTGAATTTCCACGGTTACTCCATCAACGGAATAATGAAATGTGACAAATCCCACACCAGACTTGCCGAGCTTCTTCTTGAATCCATCGTACGTACTCGATTGTAACACTGAGGGCTGGCGCAGCGGGGACTGCTGAGACTTCCCGGCAGAGCTCCTGGAATAATTATAAGCTTCCTCTTTAACCGAATCAATGAACAGCCCCAGGTCAAACCAGGTGTTGATTCGTTTTTCACGCAGCAGGGTTATTAATTCAGCAACACGCATTTATCATCAAAAATTAAGCAATTCCTCCAACTTCTCCTGAAGGACAGCATAGGAGAAATGTTCCTTGCCTATTTCAAAATTGTATTCCGCCACCTCCTTATTGAGTTTGTCATTATAGATGATCTCTTTCATACCATTCAAAGCATCTTCTGTAAGCTCATTGTTGGTAAGCATGACCGTTTTAAATCCCTTGCTGCCAATATCAGGAAGATATACGGGTTCATAGTTATTCACAAAAATCGGAGTCTTTGCCAACACGGACTCCACAAATGCATTCCCAAAACCCTCATAAGTACTAAAATAAGTACATGAATTAGCGTGTGCATAAGCATCGGAAAGGGAGTACTTCACACTTCCCTTATGCCCTTTCCATGAATGATTTTGGATCACATGATCACCGAATACCACCTGGTCAACCAGCCCCAAATCGTGAATTTGACTAATAAGCTTTTGGTAATATTTACCCCCCTCATCATCATTGTGATTTCCGGTAATAACGAGCTTTACCTTTTTATCATCAAGCCTGTTTACCAGATCAATGGCTACCTCTATCCCCTTACGGCTCACGATTCTAGTCACCTGAAATAAGGGAATATCACCTTCATCGAGCCCCAAATCCCGGAGCAGATTGTCGTTTTCAGGTTTCCGCTGGCCATAGGGGATATCAAAGTCCATGACATTAGGGACATTGACCGATTCCATATTGAACTTGTCCTTCAAGGTATTTTGAGCATGCGTATTGATCACCGCGTGCTTTACATTGGGCAAATCCAACGGGAAGTACTTCCTGACAATTGCATTGATGTCCTCATGAGTTGATACGTAACGATCTCCTCTTTCCCAGTAAAAGTCATGATCATGAGTAATGGTTGGAATACCCGTGTCCTCCACAGCATTCCAAATACCCAATGCCATCGATAAATGCGACGGCAGGGCCGAGGCATTCTCTGATAACAGAACGTCAATCTTTTTCTCACCGATCCAGCTCTTGATTCTCTCAGCAATATTACTAGAGACGTTCTCAATATCTTCCAACAGCGCAGCAGGGTTATCCACAGGATCAAAGAAAGCGCCATTTTGCTCCCGTTCACATTCAGGCGAGAAGAAGGAGAGCACAGGATATAAGATAGCATGTGTTTCGTTCAGCTCCACCTCCTCAAATTGCCCCGACAAAATAAAAATCTCATGACCCATTCTCTGAAAGACCTCTATCCACTTTTCCGTCTCAAGAGCGACACCATCCACTCCTCCTATCCGGCCGATAATAATTCCTATTCTCACTATGCGCTCATTTTAGCTGATCTACTCAACTTGCTATTGTGTAAAATTCATGAATATGTTCTTTCCAATTCTGAGAATTGAACAAATGCAAAAGTACTACTATTGCTTGATGGAAAATGGCAAATAACCATTCCACAACCTAATGATACAGGTCATGAAAGTTGTGGCCACCAAGTGGACTGTACTCTAAAATGGGAAAGTAAATCTTTATGAAACCCAGCATTTGAAATACGAACCCATGAAAAGTCGACCTGGTTGGGATCTTGGAAAGGTCGGCATCGAGAGACCGGTAATATTGTTTATAATAAGGGTACGATATAGGGACACCATCGATCATCATAGGGTTTTCAAATCCACCAACCATAGTAGCGATGTAAAGAGTCACTTCAGTGCAAGCACCTTGAACATTCTCCCCTTATTGAAGGACGGTGCAGGTTCAAATGATTTCAGTGCATCAACCTGTGCCTGGGAAAACAAGGATGGAACGTAGGACTACAATTAAAACAGGAAACTGATATCGTTACGTACCCCCTACTCAATTTAAGAGTGTGTCGTATCCAACTTTCAGTATTTCCAGCGCTTCATCACGGCTGGCTGCCTCGGCATATGTTCTCAAAACAGGCTCAGTTCCTGATGGACGGATCATAAACCACTCATTCTCATTGAAGAAGTACTTGAACCCATCCAGGTCGTCCATGTGCTCCACCTTGCGATCTCCAAAGGAATTATACCCACCGGATTTGCACTTCTCAATAATAGCCAACTTCTCCTCTTCCTTAATATGTAAATCAGAACGCTCAAAGGCAAAGGTTCCAGTAATCTCATAGACCTCTTCAATGAGTTCATCCAGTGACTTACCTGACTTAACCATAAATTCCCACAACGTCAGGCCAATCCATATTCCATCTCTTTCAGGAATGTGCCCTTTGATGGCAATTCCACCAGATTCCTCACCACCAACAAGCACATCTTCTTTAACCATTATCTTGCAGATATGCTTGAAACCTATCTGAACAACATCCAGGTCCAGTCCATAGTGTTCACACATCTTCTTGATCTTTACCGTCGTGGAAAAAGCGGTACAAACCTTACCTGTCATTCCTTTGTACTTACACAGATAGTGAATGAGCAACAGTATAAGGTGGTGAGAATCTATAAACTTTCCCGCGCTATTGAACATACCCAATCGGTCGGCATCTCCATCAGTAGCCAGACCGATGTTAATGCCATCGTCTTTTGCGATCTTCTCTGAGAACTCCAGGAGGTTCTTGTAGATGGGCTCGGGTGCCTGCCCCATAAATGACGGATTATGGTCACAATGCAGAAACGAAATATTTGGCAACAGCCTCCTCATGATATCCTGCCCGGAACCGTACATTGCATCGTAACCGAACCCAATATCAGAATTGGCTATAAGGTCCAGGTCAAAATTAGCCTTGCAATGATCAAAGTACATGCTTTCCAGGTCAACGATCTCCACCTTACCGGCTTCTATCAAATCATCCAAAGAAATAGCATCGAGATCAATTGCATTGGTATCTGGGATAAGGGCCTCAACAGCGCTCACATCATCTGGAAATAAAGGCCCGCCAAATCCCCCTTTCAGCTTAAAGCCATGGTACGATGGTGGGTTGTGACTCGCTGTAAGGACCACTCCAACGCTCATTTTCATCTTCACGCAAGCCAGAGAAATCATAGGAGTGCTTATAGCACCTTTTGCAAGAAATACTTTAACGCCACTTTCTGTCATCACCTTGGCTGTAACCTCTGCAAACAATTGACCAGCGAAACGACAGTCATGCCCTAAAACCATTGTTGGATTTTCAAAATTGGCCACCATCCATTGCGCCGTAGCGTGGCTGATCCTGGCTACATTTTCAACCGTAAATTCCTTGGCTATAATCGCTCTCCATCCGTCTGTTCCAAATTTTATATCACTCATAACACCTTATAAAACAGGGATCTCCTCCCAAAAAATTAAGTCCAATATATTAACTGGACGATGCTCACCAGAGTTGGCCCATCAGGCTGCAAAAGTAATGTATTAATTCCAAATTCTTCTCCGGTTGAGCTCTCTTCGGAATCTGGCCGCATTGATCTGATGCTGTCCCAGTGTACGGGCAAAATTGTGATAGCCAGAAAAATCTTCCCTGGCGCAGAAGTAAATGTACTTGTGCCGCTCATCTTTCAACACCGCATCTATATTAGAAATAGTGGGGATACAAATCGGCCCTGGTGGAAGCCCCGCATATTTATAAGTATTGTAAGGCGAATCAATTCCCTTATGCTCATTGAGGACTCTTGTAATGGTGAAATCTCCGACGGCAAATATCAGTGTGGGATCTGCATCAAGCTTCATCCCCAATCTAATGCGGTTTAGATAGACACCTGCAATGGTTGCCTGTTCATCTTTCTTCACTGTTTCCTGCTGAACGATTGATGCCAGAGTGGAGACCTCCTCCGTCGTTAAATTCAGTTTCCTGGCCTTCGCCATACGCTCTTCATTCCAAAAACGCTCATGCTCTGTCACCATCCTCTTCAGGAATTGCTCTGCTGATGTATTCCAGTACAATTCATAAGTATTGGGGATCAATACTGTCATCCAGGTATCAAGGCCTAGGCCATACTCCATAAGCATATCTCTATCATAAAGAAGTCTTGATATAGAAATAGAATCCGCCTCAATTTGCCTTGAGACCCTCGCTGCAACCATCTCGCGGGTACGCGTAGGTTGTAATACAAGCTTAACAGGCTGCTGTGCTCCAGAACGAAAAATATTGATCAGCTCATAATTGCTAGTGCCTGGCAAGATTCTATATCTACCGGCGTGA
>Ga0302119_10001345_pt1 | contig 11049 bp, 9 predicted proteins | sample AG5_Tmax_MG_FD_203114 | JGI IMG/M metagenome (GOLD analysis project Ga0302119, IMG submission 203114) | Marine microbial communities from Western Arctic Ocean, Canada - AG5_Tmax | ecosystem: Environmental > Aquatic > Marine > Oceanic | place: Canada: Western Arctic Ocean | collected 2017-10-01
CGCAATGTACTGACGAACGGGTTAACAAAGTCACTCCAGCATTGTTTGCAGAGGCAGATAACCCCTTTGATATGCAAGAGGTGCCTTTAGATACTATATATAACATAGTGCGCCCTTGCGGTCTTGCCCCCCAAAAATCCAAAGCTATTTCAGGTTTATCTAAAATATTAGTCGCCCAACACAATGGTCAAGTGCCCGAAGATATCAATATTTTGGAAACTTTACCGGGTGTTGGCCACAAGACAGCCAGCGTAGTCATGTCTCAAGGTTTCGGTCATCCTGCCTTTCCCGTGGATACCCATATTCACCGCCTGGCCCAACGCTGGGGACTGACCAAAGGCAAAAATGTAACGCAAACTGAGCGTGATTTAAAAAGACTCTTCAAGCGAGAACACTGGAATAGCCTGCACTTACAAATCATTTTCTATGGCCGAGAGTTCTGCTCGGCCCGAGGCTGTGACGGCACAACCTGTGATATCTGTACCACCTGCTACCCCAATCGCAAAAATCCGTTCGTCGCAAAGAAACCTTAATGAATCAAAGGTTTTCAAAACTATATTTGGTATCATGACCCCATACTTGTCGAGAGTCATTTAACCTGTGATCATCCTTTTTGGCATCAAGAACTGCGATACCGTGAAAAAAGCTCGCCTATGGCTGTCTGAGCATAATGTCGAACATCGCTTCCATGATGTTCGAACTGACGGGCTCAAGCTTGAGGAAATCGAAGAGTGGATAGCAAAAACAGATTGGGAGATTATTCTAAATCGGCGCGGAACAACGTGGCGAAAATTAGATCCTAGCACTCAGGAAAATGTCACTAGAAGTAATATAGCTGAGCTTTTGCTAGCGAACCCTGCAATGATAAAGCGTCCCATATTGGATGTTAACGGCGTTATTAGCGTTGGTTTTAAGCCCGATCTCTATCATTCAATATTTAATTAAATCAAATAAAATTAAGAGCAACCTCATGAGTAGTCTTTATAGTTTTGGCATTGGCATCGGCACTAAGAACAGGCGCGGAGAGTGGTTAGAGGTTTTTTACCCCACCCCTCTGTTAAACCCGCCTAAAGAACTAGTCAGTGTCATCACCTCAAGTTTAGGTGCAAACTCAGGTGATATCGAACCCACCACTGACCAACTTTCAGCACTTCACTCTGCACTTAACCACAACGGATATTCTGAGCTTGCCTCGTCTATCAATGCATTGATTGAGTCTAGTCGCCCAGTGTCTGCGACCTTACTAACCGCCGATATCCCACCCACTTCAGTGCCACAGGGTTACCTGAAGTTGCATCTACTCTCCCATCGCTTGGTAAAACCTCACGAAACTGAGCTCGCAGGTATTTTTGGGGTGTTAAAAAATGTCGCTTGGACCAGCGCGGGAGCCATCGACGTGGAAGAACTTCCAGATAGATTATTGCAAGCTAGAGTCGATGGGCAGCCATTGACCGTCGACTCGGTGGACAAGTTCCCTAAGATGGTTGACTACGTTGTTCCTAGTGGTATACGCATTGCAGACACAAGGCGCGTGCGACTAGGCGCCTATGTCGGCGAGGGGACTACAGTGATGCACGAAGGATTCATCAACTTTAACGCTGGCACAGAGGGGCCAAACATGATTGAAGGGCGTGTCTCTGCTGGCGTTTTTTGTGGCGCTGGCTCAGATGTTGGCGGCGGGGCTTCAATCATGGGCACCCTATCTGGTGGAGGCAGTATGGTCATTGCCCTTGGCGAGAAATGTCTACTAGGTGCTAATTCAGGAGCGGGCATTTCCCTCGGAGATCGCTGCACTATTGAAGCCGGGCTTTACATTACGGCTGGCACAATAGTGACCCTGTTGGACGATCAAAATAAGCCCAGCGGTAAAGCCAAGGCTAGAGAGCTTTCAGGGCATAGCGACTTACTGTTTCGACGAAATTCAATATCGGGCGCGGTTGAATGTCTGACTAATCAGAGCGCTGTCGAGCTAAACGAAGCTCTGCACTCATCTAATTAATAGGCATTGACGAGTTTAGGCACCTAAAAGGCTCTGGCCGCAGACTCTAACAACGTTGCCATTAATACCCGCGGCCTGAGGGCTAACAAAAAAACCAATAACTTCAGCCACATCGATCGGCAATCCCCCCTGCCCAAGTGATGACAATCTACGACCCATCTGTCGCGTCAAAAAGGGTATCGCTGCGGTCATCTGAGTTTCAATGAAGCCGGGTGCTACAGCATTAATGGTAATGCCTCTGGCGGCGCAGGAATCGGCTAGCGTCTCAACCATGCCTATTACCGCTGATTTAGAAAAAGCATAATTAGTTTGTCCAACGTTACCGGCAATACCACTAATAGAGGCAACACCTATAATTTTGCCACCATTATCTAAAAGGTCCGTATCTAAAAGTGCACTATTGATCCGCTGCACGCTGCCCAAATTAACTTGCATCAGCATATTCCACTGATGGTCACTCATGCGCGACAACATTTTATCTCGTGTTATGCCCGCATTATGGATAATAGCGTGCAGCTCTCCACCCTTCGTTAAACAGTAGTCGCGCAGATGCACCGCTGCCCCATCGTCAGTAATATCCAAGGGTAATGCCATCCCACCTAGACTGCTCATAACTGATATTAGGTCCGCTTCTGACTGAGGCACATCCACGCCGATAACCCTAGCGCCATCCCTTGATAAGACCTTAGCTATAGCAAGCCCTATACCTCTGGCAGCACCCGTCACTACAACTGTCTTCCCCATTAATGGCCGTTGCCAATCCGCAGTCATAGAAGCTACTGGGGTAGCGGCAGTCAAGATCTGCGCATTCAAAAAGGCTGACCCCGCTGACAGGAGGAACCGAAGCGGAGCCTGTAGCGAGACCTCACCACCCTTATCTACTAGAATGAGATTCGCTGTGGCACCATTTCGACCAATTTCTTTGGCTAAAGATTTGATAAACCCATGTAATCCTCGTTGCACCGTGCCCTGCTCAACATCATTCGTGGCACTGGGCTTCAAGCCAATAACAATGACGCGTCCATTGGGGGCCAGTGCTTTTAAACTTTGCTGAAAGAAAGTATGAAGTTGACTACTTTGCTCGGCACTAGCAATACCCGAGGCGTCATAAATTAGATGCCCCTTAACGCCCATAGGAGTGCCACCGACGATTAGTTTATTTTCTTTCAGGCATTGTCCAATGGCATCCTCAAAAGCGGCGCCATGACTATGCCCCCACAGCACTTGGCCACTCAATTTATGAGGCTCTTTTGGATCTTCTCGAACCAGAGTCACAGGCTCGGGTAACCCCATGGCCGAAAATAGTTTTTTACCTAAGTTTGAATTAGCTAATTCTAAATACGTGTCTGACACTCTGCGTTATCCTGTTTAAATGCGATAAACGACATTTTACTCTCCGGCCCTAAAATAAGATTGACCTAAATGACAATTTGAGTATTACTGAAGTCATTGGCTTCAAGCCTCAAATCACCTATCCTTAACTCTTAACCAAATTAAAATCACTGGACAAAAATGATGACCGAGATTCGTAAAGTAGCCATTGTCGGCGGAAGTAGGATTCCATTTGTGCGCAGCAATACCACCTACAGTCATGCCAGTAATATGGATATGCTAACAGCCGCCCTGCAGGGATTAGTGCAACGTTTCGATCTAGACGGCGAACGATTAGGTGAGGTAGTCGCCGGCGCAGTGATGAAACACTCACGTGATTTTAACTTGGCTCGTGAGGCCACTCTAGATTCGGGGCTATCTCTGCAAACACCGGCCTATGACATTCAGCAGGCTTGTGGGACAGGCTTGGAAGCCGCTATATTGGTCGCAAACAAGATTGCGTTGGGACAAATAAATTCTGGCATTGCCGGTGGCACAGATACCGCCAGCGATGCGCCAATTGCGCTGAATGAAAAATATCGCCACATGATTTTGAGCCTGAACCGCGCCAAAACCTTGGGACAGCGACTAAAACTTTTTGCCAGTATTCGGCCTAGTTTTATGATGCCCTTGCTTCCAGCTAATGCTGAACCCCGCACTGGTCTATCCATGGGTCAACACTGTGAACTAATGGTTAAACAGTGGGGCATTAGCCGTGAAGATCAAGATCAGCTGACATTCAACAGTCATCAAAATCTTATCGCCGCATACGATCGGGGCTTCTTTGCCGATCTTGTCAGGCCCTTTTGTGGCGTTGAACGCGACGGCATAATGCGCAACACTCCTCTTGAAAAGCTAGCGGCACTAAAGCCGGCCTACGATCGCGAAAATGGCACCTTAACTGCAGCCAACTCCACCACACTAACTGATGGTGCCGCCGCGGTGCTCCTTGCTAGCGAAGACTGGGCAAAAGAACGTAATCTCCCTATACAGGCTTACCTAACCCACAGTGAGGTAGCTGCCGTAGATTTTTACAGTCAAGGGGAAAAGAGCGAAGGCTTGCTGATGGCACCCGCCTATGCTGTGCCACGTTTGCTGGCAAGGGCTGGCCTAATGTTACAAGACTTTGATTTCTATGAAATTCATGAAGCATTTGCCGCTCAAGCACTATGCACGATGAAGGCATGGGAGGATCCAGACTTTTGTAAAAACAAACTTGGCTTAGACAACCCTTTGGGTAGTATTGATAGAACAAAGCTCAATGTTAATGGTTCTAGCGTTGCCACCGGGCATCCCTTTGCCGCAACGGGCCCTAGAATAATTGCAACACTCGCAAAGTTGTTGGAGCAAAAAGGATCTGGGCGAGGCCTTATTTCTATCTGTGCCGCGGGTGGTCAGGGTGTCACAGCTATAATTGAGAGGTAGATAACAATCCCCAAAAAGTTACGCTTAATGGGTTTCTGCAATCACTTTGGCCCCCAGCTCAATAATAGCGCCTGCCGGTAAAGAGAGGCCCTAGTACAGAAGGATTGAAGTTCTAGCGTCACCTCTTCCTCCCGGGACTTTATAGCATCTGTTCAAGTCATTTTTTCTAGTCTAAAGCACCAAACTAAAAATTTTAATTTCATTTAAGCATAAGATTGAAGTGCTATCGTCACGTATCCCTTACTAAGGCTTTATATAACTGGTTTAAGTCACCTTTTTGAGCCTAAAGCAAAACCCAGCGCCTTTTATTGCGTTTTAGCATAGAATTAGCATAGAATATGTGCCGGAAGTCTAAATTTGGGCTTGAATAGCAGAAAAATATGCGGGTAACAAAATGAAATCAGAATTTACTGGCGCTCCGGCGAATACCCCCAGCGAACGAGCGAAAAAAACTCAAGTCAGGACTGAATTAGCTCGAGCTAAAATGGTGACTGCAGCAACACCTATGTTCTCTCAGAATGGTTATGATGCTACCTCTGTGCGTGAGATAGAAGTTGCAGCTGACGTCAAGCGTGGCATGCTAGTTTATCACTTTGGAACTAAAGAACACTTTTGGAAAGCCGTCGCCGATAATATCTTTAATCTCATTGCAGACCAGCGAAAAGCCCGAGTTTCTGTCCTACCAGACATGGCAGAGCGAGAAGGTATCGCGATGATAATCCGTTTTCATGTCCGGGCTTCAGCCCAACATCCTGAAATAAGTCGGCTATTGGCACAAGAAGCGCGTCAACAATCATGGCGCATTGAATATCTGGTGCAAACACATATAAAGCCCGGCAGCGAATATATGAAACAATATGTTTCCAAAGCTCTCAGTCTTACAGAGAGAGAATTCGCTCATTGGTATTACATTATGGTCAGTGCTTGTGCCACGATCTTTTCATTTGAACCAGAGTGCAACTTGCTATTTGGATTTGAGTGCCTAGAGGACACTGTCATAGAAACCCATGGCAATATGCTCGTGGACATGTTGTTAGGGCCTTCCCCTCACTAAACCGTTCTATTAAAACCTTCACCCTAATAAACAGCTAAATAGTTCTATACAGCTTAGTCAAAATCAAAAAACATCAATAATCGTCTTATTACATAGATTTATTCTTTGTATCAAGACCCATAAAGTGTAAGAATTTCAGCTGACAACCCAATAACGAATCAAATAAGAGTAGAACCTATGAGACAAGTCACACTTGCCAGTCCAGGAGGACTGAATAACCTGAAATTGACCGAAGTAGAAAAGCCAACTCCAAAATCTGATCAAGTTGTTGTTAAGGTTGCTGCAAGTAGTCTAAATTATCACGATTTACTGGTCGCCTTAGGTCGAATTCCGACAGAGGATGGGCGTATTGTGTTGTCAGACTGTGCTGGAGAAATTGTTGCTGTGGGTGACGCGGTGACCCGATGGAAAGTCGGTGATACGGTAATGAGCTGCTGTTACCCACACTGGGTAGAGGGACCGCCGCAGTATCAACTACTCAGCTTTATCGGTGACAATGAAGATGGTTACTCAACCGAATATATGGCGATCTCCGAGAAATCTATTACTCACACACCCAAGGGCTGGACAATGGCTGAAGCGGCTACCCTACCCTGTGCCGGTCTTACGGCCTGGCGTGCGTTAGTCGAGCTAGGAAACCTTCAAGCAGGCGAGACCGTCTTAGTACAGGGTACCGGTGGCGTCTCTATTTTTGCGCTGCAATTAGCCAAATCTATGGGAGCCAAAGTCATAGCAACCTCATCTTCTGATGAAAAACTTAAAAGACTGCAAGATTTAGGTGCTGACGAGGTAATTAACTATAGAGATGAGCCGCAATGGGGCAAAGCAGTTCTAGCCAAAACAGGCGGATTAGGCGTTGACCATGTGGTCGAAGTAGGTGGTGGTGGCACATTTGGCGAATCAGTTCGTGCAGTCAAGCTTGGCGGTCACATTGCTTTAATTGGTGTTTTAAGTGGCCCTGCGGTGAGTGAGATTATTCTTCCTCGCATCTTCATGAAGCAAATCCGTCTAAGCGGCATTGCAATGGGCAACCAACAATCGCAACTGGCAATGCTCAGCTATTTAGATTCCACTAATATCAGACCCATTATCAGCGATACCTTTGATTTATCTGAATTGGCAGCGGCCTTCCAGCATCAGATTGACAACAAACACTTTGGTAAAATTTCAATCTCTATTGATCAAGACTAGTCGAGCTACTCACTATCATTTATCCGGACACAAAATCCCCCAATTAAGGGGGTTTTCATAACGTACTAAGATAAAGAATTTAGTGCGGAATCAGCTGTTTGTTTGATCAGGTCAGCAAATTCTGCCAAGAGTGGCTGAGGGAGCGTATGCCCCATACCTTCAAAACGAACTAGCTTGGCATGGGGTATTTGCTTTTTAGTCTCTACTCCACCACTCACATCGACAAGCAGATCTTGGTTTCCATGAATGATCAAGGTAGGTACTGCAATCGATTTTAGCAGCTTGTTTCTATTGGGCGCTGATCGTATAGCTGCCATCTGGCGCAGGTAGCCTGCTGGGTTATTTGAACGCTTAAATTCCGCTTTAATCGCTACAGCAACATCGTCATCAGATTCCAAATAAGCCGGACTGCCAAACATCTGTCGAGTTTTGACTGAGTGGTCTAGAGCAGATGTTCCTCTTGATATCGGTTTTACCATCTGACGAGCTACGGCAAACGATGCCATGCCCTTACCAAACGCCCCCGTTTTAGACATAATCGAGGTCAGTGAGAGTACTCGATCAGGATAGAGTCCAGCCACTAACTGGCTAATCATTCCACCCATCGACATACCAACAATGTGGGCTGATTTAATATCCAAAGCATCGAGCAACCCCACCGTATCGGCCGCCATATCATTCAGGCTATAGGGCACTTTAACGGGAATGCCAAGCAGTGAGCTAAGGGCTAGCCGAAACAAGCTAGGCGCCACTGCACCATCCATTTTATCGGTCAGACCAATATCGCGGTTATCAAAACGGATAACCCGGAAACCCTCAGCAACCAAAAGGTCGCAAAATTCCATTGGCCAGCGCACTAATTGGTTATATAGCCCAGCAACTAGCAGTATCACGGGGGCATCAGCATCGCCAAATTCTTGATAGGCCATTCGAATACCGTTGGACTGGACAAACGCAGTACCCACTTCGCTTACGACCTTAATGCTCTCTGTGGCTTTAGTGTCAGTCATTCTATATCCCTGATTTTATTCATTGCCACTATGGCTTTCGTAATTCACGGCGCAGTATCTTACCCACCGCAATATGCGCATCTGAATACTTTATAGTCGCAAAAGAGTAATTAGCTACGCTAAGATTACTTATTTTGTGGTCCTATTATCCTCTAGGGAAAAACGATTTGAAAATCTTCATTGGACTCACCTAATAGCGAGAAGAATTTCAAAAGTTTTAGCATACTGCCATCCACCGACAGCTGCTCTGAGCCAATCATCTCTTTAATTCCAACTTGGCCCAGTAAAATACCCACAAACATCTTTTGAGTAGTATTGATGCTGACATCTGCTGTCTCATCGACCGGTGCCTCGCGGTAGTACATCACTGAGTTTCTTATTGTGAGTACAAAATTTTGTTTTCGCTCAGTGAATAGCACGTTCAGTTTTAGAGATTCACCTTCTGCTTTGCCCGCATCCAGCTGAACCGACAGGGCCTTCATAAACTGCAGTAAGGGTACTTCTTGCAAAAAAGCGTCTGAGCCTGCTTTGCTGTACCCTTTTTTGACCTTGCCTGATATGAGCTCTACTGCGCCGGAGAGATAGATGTCACGCCATGGGCCAGACTCTGCCTGGTAAGCCATCTGCCGATAGGCCGCAGCTAGCATCTCTCGGGCGGCTATATTATTAGGCTCCGCAAATACCAAGTGGTTAAGCACCTCGCCCACCCAACGATAGTCTCCTTTGGCCATATAATCACTCGCCCTCTGGAGTATCGCACCAGACCCCCCCATAAACTCCACGTAACGCGTTGCGGACTGCTCTGGGGGTAACGGGTTTAAATTGGCTGGATTGCCGTCATACCAACCAAAATAGTGCTGGTAAACCGCCTTGCTATTATGACTCAAGGTACCGTAGTAGCCGCGAACATGAAAGTTCTTGGCTAAACTGTTGGGCAACTGCAATTGCTCCGCAATCTCTCGAGGCGTATAGCCTAAATTGGCCAAGCGAAGCGTCTGATCATGGATAAACTTGTACATGTCTTGCTGCTGTTGCATTTGGGTAATGATTCGACCATGCCCCCAGGTTGGCCAATGGTGACTATTAAAAAGTACCTCAACCTCGCCCAAACGGTCAATCGACTCGCCAATGTAATCACTCCACAATAGGGCATCACGAACCTTGGCTCCGCGAAGGGTCAGCACGTTGTGCATGACATGAGAAAGTATCTCCGCCCCACAAAACGCTTTCCACTTAGGTAGATAAAACGTTAGTTCTGCAGGTGCCTCTGAACCAGGCATGTTGTAAAATTCAAAGTCGATCCCGTCCACGTTTAATGCAACCAAAGGCTGATCAATGCTAACGGTGGGAGGAATGATAGAAATACTTCCAAACACCACCTGTTTTCCAAGCCCCGCGTCCACATGGCCTGTGACGGAGTGATCTAGAGCACTGCCAAACATATAGCTACCACGACGAGTCATTGCAGGGCCCGCAATGATATTTTCACTAGTAGCCTCTTGTATAAATCCAGCAGGGGCAATGATCGGAATACCCTTCTTGGCGGCTCCATCGGACGTTGTCAGTGACAAGATCCCAGCGAAGTGATCGGCATGACTGTGGGTAAAAACCACTCCAGTAAGGTTTATTTTCCCCAAATGCTGTTCGGCAAATTTCATCGCTGCAGTTGTTGTCTCTAAACTGGTCAGTGGATCAACCACGATCCAGCCGTTCTCGCTTTTGATGAGAGTTGTATTGGCAAGATCAAAACCTCGGAGCTGGTAAATGCCCTCCTCAACTTTAAACAGCCCACGAATATTATTTAATTTTGCTTGACGCCAGAGGCTTGGATTTACGGTTTCTGGTGCATCACCTTGAATAAAATCATAGCTAGCTGGGTCCCAGAGGGTAAAACCTAAATCACTAACCAACTCATCGTTCGGTGCATAGGCAACTAAACCTTGAGTGGCATCATCAAAATCTTGCTGGTGACCTAAATCTAGGTTATCAACAAAACGCTGGTTGTGAGCAAGCGTAAAATCACTCGCAGCAGTTTCCGTCATGTCAGATTGGGTAATCTGAGGATCGCATCCAAGCAAGGTAAAAACAAAAAAATTCAATACTAGAAAACGTAACCGTTGAGACGTTATACCTAAATTTATCACCAGTAATTCCCTTCTATTTATTTCTATCTGTTTTTGCGCTTAAGACTCTTCGGCGGTTATCTCTCGCTGAAGTGCACTCGTATCATAGATTAAATAGCGATCACTCTGCATGCCCAATATTCCCTTTTCTGTCCACTCCCGGAATATTTTATTCACCCGTTGCCGAGATCCCAGACAAAGCCGCGCAAAGTCATTTTGACTAAGCTTGATATCAAGGCATATAGCCCTATCTTGCTTAACGCCATGGCGCAATATTAAATCTAAAATTCGTCCCGCAAGCCTAGCTCGCAGAGGGTAAAAAGCCATGCCTCCGAGCAGTTCGTTCATTTTCCTTGCACGATGCACGCTGTCATAAAAAAGGTTTTTGTACAAAATCGGGTAGCGCTCCCCCACATCAAGCACCACAGCCCTTGGAATCACTAAAATGTCGGCAGCCACTTGTACCTGTGCTTCTTGAATACGACTTTTCTCATCTACTAAAGCAAAATCACCCAGCCAATATTGAGCAGCAAAATCATTTAAAGCAAATTCTTGTCCCGATTGACTCGTAATAGAGATCCGAAGACGTCCGGACAAAATACAATAAATTGAAGTAGTATTCTCACCTACTTGGTAGAGATACTGTTGCGCGGCGAGATGCTTAACTTGTGCTGACTGCACGAGCTTTTCTACACCCTGACTCGGTATGTTTTGAAACCAAGGTGATGTCTGAATGGTTTCAGAGATATCATATTGGCCTGCATAGTCAGTCATTTAAACCTCTATTCGTATATCGATTAGAGAATAAAATTGAGTCGATATTGCCTGAACCGGCACCCGTTATGACGGCAACCTTGCCAGTAACACTTTTCATAC
>Ga0302119_10001347_pt1 | contig 11043 bp, 12 predicted proteins | sample AG5_Tmax_MG_FD_203114 | JGI IMG/M metagenome (GOLD analysis project Ga0302119, IMG submission 203114) | Marine microbial communities from Western Arctic Ocean, Canada - AG5_Tmax | ecosystem: Environmental > Aquatic > Marine > Oceanic | place: Canada: Western Arctic Ocean | collected 2017-10-01
TACAACCAGTGGAACCTATTATGCAATTATCACCCTTACCGACGGAAATGGAGGCATGCTAACCTACACAAGCACTTCAATAGAGGTAGTGAATTCACTTCCAACTGCGATAATAGAAGTTGACCCTAGTCCAGCATGGGCTGGCGTAAACCTATCACTCTCAGGTGGCTCTTCTTTCGACCTTGACGGAAATATTGTTGCTTGGTATTGGACTATTGGAAGCACCTCATATGAAGGAGCAGAAATCACAATTTCAGCACTCTCAAGTGAAACTACAGCCACTCTGGTAGTCATCGATAATGAGGGTGGACAAGCAAATACAAGTGTTCAACTTGCCATCACAGAAGCGCCATCAGTTACTGGCCTAAAAGCAAGCAGTAGCGGCATTATTGTCTCTTTAACATGGGATGCAGTTGAAGGAACAAATGTCACATACAAGGTATTTCGCTCATTCGAACCGATAACAGATAATACTGATTTATCCAGTCTCGAATTAATGGAAGAAACTTCCAATACATCTTGGACTGCTTCCTCAATGTTACTGGGTGAAACCCACCATGCAGTTGTGGTCGTAATTGATGGCGATGAGTCGCTGGTATTATCGGATGGGATGTCAACTTCAATCGACGTAACTTTACCGATTTTAGACACATGGTCCCACCCATCAAAGGTTGAAGGTGGTTTGATTCTCACCTTGCTGATGTTGATTGCAGCAGGTACGATTATTTTACTGGCATTTGTGGAGAAGATGTCTGGCGGTGAATCTTGATGAAATCATCGAGGCTTCTAGTCATTATTTTATTCGGATTAATGATTGTAGCCTCACCAAGTTTAGCAAAACCGGGCGGCCAAGGGGATGCTAAAAGAGCATTTTCTTGCATGGATTCATGCCATATCGGCTCCTCTGGAACAGATTCAGCAGCCACGATTAATATTGAATTAGACCGAGAGAGGGTTTTCACAGGCCAACTTATTTCTTTGTCGATAAAAACTTCAGGAATGGAACTTTCAAAGAAGGGCTTAGTTGGCGTTTTCCTTCTTTCAAATGACGGCTCACCCTTAGATGATTGGAAAGTTGTACAAGACCCCAATGGCGGCAATAATAATTATGTTGAGAAGCCGGTGTTTTCATCCACCCAAGGTGCAACTTTTACTTGGATATTGGAGGCTCCAGATGCTAATGGAAATTACAGCATTGATGCCGCAGTTCATCATGGTGCAGACCCAAATCCAGATGAATATGCTTATCTTGGAAGATTAACGACACCTCTCCAAATAGAGGTAGAACCGATGCCCGAAGATTTACCTCGTTTTTCAGAAGGCTGGAAGCCAACTTCAAGCAGAGACCTTGGCGATGAAACTACGATAATAATTGAAGCAGAAGATACTGATAACCTCATTGTTGAATGGCGGACTGATTCTTCAGGAACGATTCTAGAGGCTTCATTGACCAAGCAGAGCGACGGTGTATGGTCCTTCACTTTGCCAGCCTCTTCAGTTGAATCTAATTTGACTTGGAGAGCCAAATTGAGTAATCCTGCTTTGGAAGAAATAACTCCTTGGTTCACATTATCATCAAGCAAACCAGACTATGATATCGATGAGCGAGCATTGATGATTCAGGCCATTGCAGGAGGCATTCTTGCTGCAGCAATCGCCATTGCAATGCAACGACGATTCGCTTGTCCAGCCCAAGAAGGAGGGATGCTCTGATGGTGAGTGCAGGAACATTTCATGTCGTTGCCACAGAGTTAGCAGTGGGAACTATCACCTTAGCAGGTGCAATGATCTCGTTGAGATTGATTCTTTCATTCAGAGAAAAGCATCCATCCCGTCTTTCAGAACTATGTGATGGCACATCGCTGGTATGCGTAGTTGCAGGTCTTTGTGCCCTTCCCTTTGCAATTATTACTGGCGTCTTAGCAGCACCAGGAGATGGTCTTGACAATCCATTATTATTCAATAAAATGCTTCTTTCATGGGTTGGTATCGGCCTGTTTTCAGCATGGTTCTATGGAAGATTTAGTATGGGTCCAAATTTGTGGAACTACAGGCCTGCTGCAATTATTCAGGGCTTAATCGGTTTAGCCGCTTGTGGTAGCATTCTGACAGTAGCCTCGATGGGTGGAAAATTCTCTCGAGGAGAATCTTTGATGGGTCCGATGTCTAAACCATTAGAATATTCAATCGAATTAGGCACAGCATCTTCCATATTGGTGCTGATAGTTTCTGTAGCAGCCCTAGTCAGCGTACTGAAATTAATGCCTCAACTATATAGCATTGAATTTGATGACAATTCTTTAGGAGATTCAGAAGGCATCAATTGATGTTCCAGCATTGCCTTTAATTGACTTTCAAGTCTTTCAGCCTCTTCAAGCAATGGTTCATTGTCTAATTCAATACTCGGTAATAATACATTGAGATGTTCAATCAGTTTTGCCGCAGCTCTGGCATCAGGGAAACGGGGGTCGGCTTCTACGAGAATTGCCAATAAATCAAGACCGCGTCTTCGACCTTCAGCGAGCATCGCCGCCGACATCCCTTTCATCACTCCACTCTCAAGTAATGGAATATTCATCTCTTCGATGACTTCTCGCATATGCACAGTTGCGCCGACTCCTAATACATCGATGTCATCAGTATCTTGATAGTCTACCACTGGCTCAGTATCACTGTTAGGTCCACCAGAAAGGCCCTTTTTTGCAAAAGCATCAATCAGAACACCAGCTGCAACCTTGGAAGTTTTCGACCATTCAAACACCGCTTCGACGATATCAAAAGTTATGTTATCCGGAACTTGTAATTCACTCATTAGCAGAATTAATTTGTCACTACCCCTGGGGCATTCTGGAGAACCCGCATAAACTCGAATTGGAGGCAAGGGCGCACCATCTTGAATGAGGCAAAGAGAAGGCAGACGGGCATCTCTAATACCCCCAACAAATTCCAACTCTAACTTATCAATTAGGAAGTGAGCCACGATACTGCTGACCATTCCTACGCTCGGAAAACAACTGACAACAAGAGCTCCTTCCGCATCAACATTAGGGCTGACCTTGACTAAAGTACGAGGAGGCATGGTGTCCGGTAGAGGTCATAGCACTAATCGCTACCGCAGGTTAGTTTTCTTCAATGGACACGCCGGCGGATTATTGATGGTTGACCAAGCAGCCTCCAAAGAGGGAGCCGAATGACAGAATCTGGTAGCGCCAAACCACACAGTCTTTCCCCCTCCTCTTGGAATAGATGGGAAATTTGTCCGCGCCAATATTGGTTGTCAAGACAGCGCCTACCTCGTAAGACTGGAATGGCAGCCAGCCTTGGTACCGCCGTTCATGGCACTATCGAAGATTTGGTTCAACTTGACCTTTCAAGCAGAGATGATTCCGAGACAGATTGGATGCCTGCAATCGCTGAAGAGCGGCTTCAGGCTCGGTGGAAAGAAGAAAAAGATATTTTCGAAAATACCCCACGCCATGGTGATTGGAAAGAAAAAGAATATTCCAAAGCCAGAACTCAACAAGCAGGTGGAATTGAACTTCTTTTAGCCCATGCAGGAGTGCCAAAACTGGCGCCTAAGAATATCACTGTCGCACTTTGGAAGCGGGTAATGGCATTGGTTCTAGCAGCGGAAGGAGAATTGAGAACAAAAGATGGGAAACTGATGGGTAGACTCGATTTATTGTTAGCAGATGTTAATGATAAGGGAGAGATCACAGGTTGGGTAGTTGCCGATTTGAAGACAGGGAGGGCTCCAAGCCCTGACCTCAAACCAGAAGTTAGGAGGCAATTATTGCTCTATCGCGACATTATACTTTCAAACAACCCAAATCCACCACCAATCCGTGCAGAAGGCTGGTATACCGTTACAGCAAAAACTTACGAAGCACAAGGAGAATCAGTTCTGGATGATGCCTATGCTGCTTGGAAAGAAACAATTCCTGGACCTACTCCTTTAGAGCCAAAAGTTGGTGACTATTCCTGCGGTGGGTTTTGTGATTGGAAGGCGTGGTGTCCACATTGGTGGTCGTGGAGAAAGGACAACGGCACCTTGCACGTAGGTGATTTCATCGATGCAGTTGTGCTTGTCCATTCCTATGAGCCCAGTTCTGGAGCAGCGTCATTGGAATTATGCGAACCGATTGATGACACAGGGCGCCCTTTACCAACGGGAAAGATGGTTCCTGCAGTTTTCAAAGGCAGGGGGGCATTGAACTTCGAGTTATTAGAGAGTGATGGACACCAAGGACCAGTTTATCTTGGCGGCATTTTGACAAATGCCCAGTCTTGGAGAATTGGCTCTTGGTGCGACGTTTTGCCTTGGTCACCAATTATTGATTCAAGCACTGTTGAATGAAGAAATATGTTGTTTCACCAATTCACGCGCTTCCTCGTCAATCAATGAGGCGGGCGAAATCAACCAATTCAAATAAGGTGCATCACTAACTTTCACTTGTTTCAGGCTGCTAGCCTTGTGCCGTCCAAATGCAAGAATCAAGTCATCCCCGTCAATTCTGATTCTTCCTTGCTTGTCAAGAGGTTCAAGGTCATTCAACCCCCGGCCTAAAGAATCGCTTGAAGAAGAGGTGGAAGAACCGGTAGTTAACCAGCGCTCAATTTCAGCAACATCTTGGCGGAAGTTACTTGGATGGTCTTTCATGAATCGCCAAAGAAGCAGAAGACTTGCTGCAGCATCAGCTCCAGCAGTATGGGCATTTATCAAATCGATACCATATCTCTTACACAATGCTCCAAGGTTATGAGGGCGTGGTAATTTCAATCTTCTTGCTATTTCTAAAGTATCTATTATTGCTTTTGGCCGTGGCGTTTTTCTGCCAAGGCGCAAGAATTCTGCAGCGATGAAATCCATGTCAAAGCGCCGAACATTATGCCCGACGATGACATTATCCTCCATCATTAGATGAATATTGTCGGCATGAACCGAAAACTCTGCCTTTGAAGCAACATCACGATTGTAAATTCCATGAATCCTTGTTGAGTCATAGGGGATGGCTCGTTGAGGATTAATCAACTCTTCAATTCTCACTTGACTACCATCACTATCAGAACCAACAAAGGCGTATTGGACAATTCTATCGCTATTAGCCCGTAGTCCTGTGGTCTCAAGATCGAGGGCAAAAACCGACATTCCGTCAAAGCAATCGCTGACCACGGCACATGCAGAGAGTCATAACACAATAAATTGGCGATAAACCATTAGATAAGAAGTGCCTGTCGGGAGCGGGGAGCGCATGGGTATCAAGCAGTGGTTCAAGAGTTTCTGGACTCCAGAAGTAGAAGTCGAGGAGCCTTCATTCGATGAAACAGAAGCCGAGGCCGAGAAAGAATTAGAAGAACATTATGCGGATTCTGTCGCTGATGAAATAACCGCAGCCTTGAACGACCTTGATGATGAAGAGGAGACGCCTTTGGAGGTTGTCGAAGCGGTTGATGTATCGCCACAAATCGATATCGGAGACGCAACCGCAGATGACCTTCTTGCCGAAGAAGAATTAGTTTCACACTACGATGTCGATGTCGCAGACGATATCGATGTTGATTCTGCAGATGCACATTTTGTATCTGCTTCCATCGAAGGCGACATCTCGGAAGCCGTAGAAGAGTAGTAATTAGCAAAGAACTCACACCTTCACCACTAAGCAATAAATGTCATGACGATAGCGCTAGCCTTATGTCGCGTGGGCCCTTTTCAGTAAAGCCCCGCAGCGCTGCGACAATCCTACTTGCCCTTCTCCTAGTTGCGCCTCTTTTGAGCGGCTGTCTTTCTTCATTGCTAGGAGATGACCCCCCCAGTCCAAGCGCTGACTTACAAGTATGGCCAAACCACATTCAACAAGGAGAATCAATTACTCTTGATGCGCGTTCATCTGATGCAATTAGCGGAGTAATTACCCTGTTCACATGGGATTTTGGAGATGGTAGTAGTGATGAGACCCTAGTCGGTTTTACATCACACCGCTACAATGATTGGGGGCAATATGAAATCTCAGTCACCGTTGAAAACGATAAAGGTGGAACAGATACAGTAACTTCTGCAGTTTCAGTCAATGGTGTGCCAGTACTCGGTCTTTCAATGCCTGAACAGGTCAAAGCAGGAGATATTGCAGTATTCGATGCAAGCACCTCCTACGACCCCGAAGGGGGAGAGTTGGATATTTCTTGGGACCTTGATTGGTCAAAGGATAGCGATGGCGATGGCGATAACAGGAATGACGCTGACTCTAAATCATTGCGAGTTGAACTACCAACTGGAAACAGCGGTCAGATTATTGGTAGCCTAACTATTACCGATGAAGATGGAGGAGCAACAAACTCCCCATGGAACCTCGAAATCCTAACAAGGCAATTCCAGGTAGAATGGACTGAGAGGGAATTTGAATTCACTTGGGATAATTATACTGAACAAGGAGAAACATGGAGTAGTTCCCATAATCCAGGGGAAGAAGGCATGCTTATTTCTTTTGAAGCCCTACTTGAATTAGATTGGGAAATAATGCCTCAAGACAATTTCACCCTCCATGTTAGCGTTGAGCAAGCAGGATGGAGCGATAGTGAGAAAACCTCCTCGTCGAGTAATATCACCAGTAATGAAAGCGCCTCTGCAGAATTACAGCGAGATGGGTTAAACAGCATCAATAATGGCAGCATCATGACATCAGATACCGAAGCAGCATTACTCGACCTTCTACTCAATCCAAGCGGCAGTGGATTTGGTGCAGGAACTTGGCTTTGGTCCATTAGCGCCGAACAAGCAGACCCAGATGCACTCTTTGGTCAAGGAATAGACCCAGATACTGGAAATGACTGGACCTTAACAGTCACATTCGTTATTATGGTACCAACATTAACTGAAATCGCTCAGTAATTTACTCAAAATTAATTGGTAGAGTAGCCTTCCATCGAGACTCAGCCAACTTCTTGGCTTTCCCATCAGCGATAATTGGGTGGATTTTGTCTAGACTTCCATGCATTCCTTCAACTATGAATTTAACTTTTAGTTCAGCACTTCTATCACGCTCGACTAAGAGTAAAAAATCTTCATCTAATTCTGTTGTTGCTAATTCAGAACCATCTGAAGCAGAAGTTATTGACAAGGTGTTTCCATTCAAAGAAAGTCGAGGAGAGAAGTCAAAATCGTTGGCCCCACTCATGTGAACATCGCTATCGATAACTAAGCCATCTCTTGCTTGCAGTTTATTGATACTCAATCTTGCGACCATCTTAACCAAGCCTTGCGAGTAGGCTACCCTTCAAGGCATTTTCCAAAACCATCATTGCAGCAACCGCATCAAAAAACACCTGTAAAACAAGGGCTCTCCATGGGATATCCCATCTGCTCTTCATAAGGGTAGGAGGGTGATGTTCGCCGCATGGCAAAACCCAAAGGAGAAGGCAGTCAGAAGAAGGCAAGAACAGACAGATTGATCAACGAAATTGAAGGCTATGTTAAGGGAAACGAGCCATGTACAGCGCAACAAATCGTTGCCTGGCTCACAATCGATAGAAGAATGCGTAATCATGGATTAACCCCGAGAAAAGTCGGCTTCTTCATCCCACGTCATTGCAAAGGTGTCGATTACTATCGAGACCACGCGGCAGGACGTCGAGTATACGTCATAGCAGAAGATTGAGTAGGGCAGCATCCTTGAAGAAGCAACACTTCGCAAGGTTGTGTCCGGCACTGATGTCGCAGCTTATTTTGACCTCGATGGCACCCTATTGGATGCTAGTAGCGAGAAGACATTAACTGCAACCTTGCTCAAAAAAAGGCCTTGGAGATTACCAATAACCATGAGTATGTGGACATTAAGATGCCTCGGCAGTCTGATGATTGGCAGAACTTGGTATGATTCAGCAAGAAACCGCGGTCACTTTACATTATCAACATGGAAGGAACTTGACACCCTCTCTAAACAAATCGTCAAAGATAATCTCAGCAAAAAAATTCCACAACAATCTATCGATAGAATTGCTTGGCATAAACAACAAGGACATAGGGTTGTCATTATCTCAGCAACTATTGCTCCAATGGCTGAAGCGATGGCAGAATTTCTTGGAGCAGACGAGGTTTATGGCTGTGGTCCAGAGACTAGACAAGGAAGACTAAGCGGCTCAGAAAAAGGCTGGTTGGTTCCAAGGAATAAAGGCAAAATCAATATCATCAAGAACGACGCAGCAAAAAACAATCACGATTTAACAAAATGCTGGGGCTATGGAAATTCCCATGCTGATGCTCACTTCATGGAATTATGTGGAAACGTAATGGCAGTCAACCCAGATGCGCGCCTTGCTAAGCAAGCAGAAGCAAAGGACTGGGAGCAAGTTGCTTGGAAGATATGATTTTGCGCAACCGTTTCGTTCAAGAAGGAAGGGCGACTCGCCGGCTTTACAGGACCCATAGTGTAGCCTGGATATCACTGGGGCTTGCGGAGCCTCAAACCCGTGTTCGAATCGCGGTGGGTCCGCTCGAATAGCACCCTCTGAAAGGGGGCTACTTCAACCAATGGCTCCGGGCGCACAAACGTCCACTAGTGAGATCGATACCTTCTGAAAATTAGTCAATTGCCTCTTGTCAGAGCTTGTATGATTAACCTATAATTGAAGTCATCAGAACTCGAAATAGAAGGTGAGCTGTGAAGTTGCCACCCTTCATTCATCAATTGTGAAATTTTTTCCCCAAAGTCTTCTACTCTGGTTTCCTTTTCAATCACTACCCTGTATTCCTTTTCACCCATGTGAAGAACTCTGGCATCCATGCAATAGTTATTCCGGTCTTTCAAAGGTCCTTCAGTGAGCCGAGTCAATAGTTACCGTTCCTGCTACAGGCGATACAGAGGGCCCCTTGCGAACACAGGGTATCTATTTGTGCTCAAGTAAGCACAATTCAAAATTTGGCTTGTGCGTGAGATTCTGGCGGCTCACACCCCACCCTATGAACGGGGCTCAGTAAACCGTCCATTCCCACCCAGGGAAACTAATTCACATTTCTGTCCGGTGCAATAGTTAAATCCAAGTCAGTCATAGCGAGACTATGGATTATGAATCGATGACTCTTTTGGAATTGAAAAAAATCTGTAAAGAGCGCGGATTACGGCTTTCAGGAAAAAAGGATGACGTGATTATCCGATTGATGGAAGATGATGAAGGTGAAGAAGAGCCACAGGTATCAGTAGGGTCTTCTTCCGACAATACTGTTCTAATCAAGATTGATGGGCCAGACAGATTCATGATATCCATTGGAACATTCATAATCATGTATTCAATATTTAGAGGAGGTATTGCTCTCATGTTTATAACTGAAGCACATGAAATATTAACAGCACTCCTTGCATTGGTTATTGCAGCAGCATTCATGGCAGGAGGGGTATTGACTGTTCTAAATTATCGGAATGGTTTGATTATAACTTTGGGCACTCTGGGATTATCTGGTTTACTCAGTTTGCTGTTCAGTGGGGGTTTCAATCCTCTTTCCATTGTATGGGAGACAGGGGGGATTGGTCATGTTATTTCCATGATGTGCTCGGCTGTTTGCATGGTCTTTGTTGGTATCCCATTGTTAACTAGTGTCAATACTTTGAAGCCAGGATGGCCTGGTGAATCTGAAACGTCATCATCCCCGGGGTCGTCGAATATTTCTTCAAAAGAGAGGAAAATAACAGTAGCATGTCCTTATTGCGATAAGAATTTAAGAGTTCCAAGTGACTACTCAGGTAAGGTTCGTTGCACACATTGTGATGAATTGATGGAAGTGTGAAGCACCATCGAGTGCCAAACTATTCTAACCAGTAGTATTTCTCCATAGTGGATAAATCATAAAGTACCATTCATCTAACCGGATAATATGGCCAAAGCGATATCTTTCACTTTGGTGAGTATCTTTTTGTTTTCTATGTTATCCGGATGTATTGGTACAGGCAATAAATTTGTTGAATATGACATAGATGCTGCCAACCAAGTGTGGGACCAATATGATGAGCATTACTATATTAAAAGAACACCAGCAAGCAATGCGTCCATTGGAATTGCTGACAAATTAATCAATAATAATGAAATCTATCTTCTTAGGTATTGGGATTCTTTTGTCTACGATGAAGACGAATTAGACTGGTCTGAAGACCCTTTTGATGACTGGACTTGGCAATTCTATTACCATAGTTTGCGAATGGTGAGTTACTTGATTAACGCATATGAATTGACGGGAGATACATTATATCTCGAGAAGTCCAAATGGTTTATTGAGAGTTGGATTGAACACAACCCAAGCCCCAGCAACCAGTCAAGCGAAAGAGCATGGGATGACCATAGCACAGCCAATAGAATAACGACATTCATTTATTTCTGGGATCATTATCGGAATTCACAGATATTTGATGATGAATTTGCCAACGAATTTCTCAATATGCTGAGAAAGCATGGCGAATATACTGCAAAAAAGACTAATTATTTCTGGGGACACAATCATGGCATCTATCAAGATAGGGCGTTGATACAGTTAGCAGTTTTATTTCCAGTATTTGAGAGCAGCGAGGAGTGGTTAGAGGTAGCTGTTTCAAGACTTTCAATCCATTTGGAAACAAGTGTCACGCCCACTGGTGTTCACAAAGAACATAGCGCAGCGTATCATTATTTAGTATTACAATTATTCATGAGCATCTCTAAATTCAATCATCATTATAATTCCATTAACGTAGAATTGGATTCTATAATTTACCAAATGCAGGAATATTTGGTGCATATTGCCAAACCTGATGGTAGGGTTCCGTTAGTGGGGGATTCAACTGGTGATTATGTATTAGGCATTTCAGAAAGTGATATCACGAATGAACATCTATTGTATTTGGCGAGTAATGGAAACAAAGGGGAGAAGATTATTGAGAATAGTATCGTATACCAAGGCGCAGGTGTGGCAATTTTCAAGAATGACTGGGAAATTGCATCTCCAATCTACTTTGCTTTATTCAATGGTTTTCATTCAAGCGTACATAAACAGGGTGACGACTTGTCATTTGTATTGACCTACCA